>Ga0187783_10002172_pt1 | contig 14598 bp, 20 predicted proteins | sample 1015_SJ02_MP02_2_FD_132471 | JGI IMG/M metagenome (GOLD analysis project Ga0187783, IMG submission 132471) | Tropical peat soil microbial communities from peatlands in Department of Meta, Colombia - 1015_SJ02_MP02_20_MG | ecosystem: Environmental > Terrestrial > Soil > Wetlands > Peat | place...
CAATAAGGGTGACGGCGTCGCTGACCCGTGGCTTGACAACGACTTGCAGCCGTTGGCGCTGACGGAGCCGGAGATTGACGACGTGGTGGCGTTTCTTGCCTCACTAACTAGCCCACAATACAAGGAAGCCGGCGATCGGGAGTATGTACGTCAACTCGCGCTATCCAAGGTGAACCGCCCACAGCGGGATACCGAGCGGGCATTTGGACCAAAGCCGCAGCAGCCACCGCCTCCTCCGCTCTGATCGTTCGGTGAGAGAACCCCGCGATTCAAGTTGCAGCCGAGGCGCGAGGGAGGCAGCTCAGGGCCCCTCCATCGAATGAACCAGTTGATGGCCGCCAAGGCTAGGGTAACGTCCGCGTTGCGCTGGCTGTTGCATCGGGATTGGATGAATTAGCTACTGATTGAAATTAATTCCGGGTGAACCGTACTGAACCATGTCCTCTTTCGGGGGTAAAGCGCTCGCGCGGGCCCACGCGAATGTTCGGTAATGGCCCAAAGCGGACATCAGGGGGCAAGGAGAAGCGCTTGCCATCGCTGAGGTGATCGAATGACCGAGATGCCTGTTGCAAAAAAGCGGACATGACGCAAATCTCTGAGAAAGGCGCGGCTCATGCCAACGGGATGTAGAATTGTTGCTGGTAACAACGGGGTACGGGTTGTATTATGCATTGGAAATGAGAATGGAGAGGGAGGAATCTTGATGCCCAAGATTGTAACTGTGACGGCCGCAGCGGTCGCGCTCACCTTTTCAGGTCTATCCGCCGGCGCCGTCGAGTCGACCTACAAGGCAACGTCGACAGCAACGCCGGAAGCGGCCTGGAAGAAGATTGGCGATTTCTGCGGCATCGCGACATGGCACCCTGCCGTCGAAAAATGCGTGCTTTCGGATGACGGCAAGAAGCGAACACTTTCGTTGAAGGGCGGCGGCACGATCGTCGAGACGCTGGTCGGCTGGGACGACAACGCGCATAGTTACACTTATGAGATAGTGTCCAGCCCCCTACCCGTGAGCGACTACGTCTCAACGATCAAGGTACTTCCTGAGGGCGCCGGCTCGTCGGTCGTATGGACGGGTAACTACAAGGCCAAGGGGGCGAGTGATGCCGATGCCAAAAACACGATCGACGGCATTTACAAGGCGGGAGTCGACGCCATCGCGAAGTGATGTCGTTTCCTCTGGGTGCTCGCTTCACGCGGTGGGTCGGCACGATTACGGTTGGAAGTCATGCTCCGTCGATTGGGCAAATCGTGATGTGTGGGCCAGCTGGATAATAGCGGGCTTGGTGATCTGGTCATTTGGGGCGTCCCAGAGCATGAAGCTGGCCCATAGGTCGCGATAGCGGCCGTTATTTTCCTTATCGGATTTGGTGCGCGCTATGTTCTTTGCGGCTGAGACCACAGCCATCGGTTTATAAAGACCAAGTCAACGCCGGCAATCGCTCGCCGGATCGCGGCGAATTTCGCGAAGCTGCCAGAGCAAGCTGCATGCTCAAGATAAAGAATCCAGCCGCGAAGGCGCGACGGTTGCAATTATGAGCCATCCCCAACTGGAAGCGCTATATGGAGTCCTAGTTGAGCTATCTCCGATCGAGATATGAACCGGACAGCCTTTCTCCCTGGTTGACTAATGATCGTGTTGTCCGACTCTTTGCTCAACAAACGGGCTTGCCAAAAGTATGGGCGGAGTATCGACTTGAGTTGTGGCTCGCCCAGGCCCAAAAGCGATTGCTCCAAATGGGAGTGCTTTACCCCGGCGGCCAGAAGCGATTGATCCAAATGGGAGAGCTTAAATGTCCGTCCATATCAGCGAAACCCGTGTTGTCAGAGGGGTCTGCCCCCAAGATTGTCCGGATACTTGCGCGTTCCTTTACCACGTTGAGGACGGCAAATTGGTTGAGGTGACTGGCGATCCAGATCATCCCATGACGCGTGGCGGCCTGTGCGTGAAGCTCAAGGACTATGCCGAACATCACTACAACCCCGATCGCCTCCTGCACGCAATGAAACGGGTCGGACCCAAGGGCAGCGGCCAGTTTCAGCGCATTACCTACGACGAGGCGCTCGCTGAGGTCAAAAAACGCTGGACGCAGATCATCGACCAATATGGTTCGCAGGCGATCATGAATCACTGCTACCTAGGGAACCAAGGAACACTGAACGGGCTCACCAGCGGCGATGCCTTCTTCAATCGGTTGGGCGCGACCATCGGTGAGAAATGCTACTGCGAGTCTGGCTCCTCAACTGCCTGGATCATGACGGTAGGCCCAACCGGTGGGCTCGACGTCGAAAGCCTCGCTCATGCGAAATACATCATCGTCTGGGCGATGAACATGTTGAGCACCAACTTGCACGCTTGGCCCTTCATTCTCGAAGCGAGGAAGAAAGGCGCCAAGATCGTGGTGATCGACCCGATCCGTACCCGCACCGCCAAGCAGGCCGACTGGTTTATCCAGATCCGGCCGGGGACAGACGGGGCGCTGGTGCTAGGCATGATGAACGTGATTATCGCCGAGGACCTAGTGGATCACGACTACGTCGACAAATACACACTGGGCTATGATGAGCTTAAGGCTCGCGCGGAGCAGTATCCGCCGGAACGCGTCGCGTCCATCACTGGCATTCCCGCCGAGGATATCCGCAAGCTTGCCCGCGAGTACGCGACTACACAGCCTTCGGCGATCCGCGAAGGTGTAGCTCTCGAACGCAGCCCAGGTGGAGGCGACGCCGTCCGACTTGTCAGCTCCCTGCCAGCACTCGTAGGCGCTTGGCGGCACGTAGGCGGCGGTGCCGTTGAAATGCCGATCTGGGAGTTCCCGTTCAATTTCGACTTCATCCAGCGTCCCGACTGGATCAAACCCGGCACGCGTACCGTCAATGAGCTCGACTTGGGCTCTGCGCTCACGGGCGAGCTTGGGCTCGATCCGCCGCTCATGTCCCTATTTATTCACAACTCCAATCCGGTATCCCAGCAGCAAAACGCCAACAAGCTGATTCAGGGCTTGAAGCGCGAAGATCTGTTCACGGTAGTGAGCGAGATCTTCATCACCGATACGGCGCGCTATGCTGACATCATTCTGCCAGCCACACTGCAGGCCGAGCAGTACGATCTCGCAGTGACCTGGGGCCATCTTTACGTCATGCTCAATCAGCCGGCCATCTCTCCTCCTGGTGAATGCTTGCCCAACATCGATATGTTCCGCCGTCTGGCCAAAACCATGGGGTTCGACGACGACTACTGGAAGATGAGTGATGATGAATTGCTCATGAAAATGTACGACTGGAATGCGCCGGCGATGCAGGGCATCACACTAGAGAAACTCAAGGAGGTCGGTTGGATGCGACTCAATGTTGGAGCACCCGGCGAACGAGCGCCTCACGCAAAAGGCAAGTTCAAGACTCCCTCAGGCAAGTGCGAGTTCAAATCGAGCGCCGCCGCAAACGGCAACTTCATCGTACCCGTCTGGCGCAATGGCTATAACGAACTTCAGCCCGGCGATCCAGTCAACGCCGTGCCGGACTACATTTCGCCCCTCGAGGTGTCCAACGAGGTACTGGCCAAACGCTATCCGATCAGCTTGATCTCGCCCAAGCCCCACGCTTTCCTCAACTCGCAATATGCGAACGAGGCAATGCAGCAACGCCGGCAGGGTGAGCAAACAGTCGTCGTTCATCCCAATGATGCAGCCGCCCGCAAGATCAAGAATGGCGACTACGTACGGGTGTTCAACGACCGCGGCTCCTTCGAAGGCAAGGCAGAACTGAGTGATGATGTTCAGGAGGGATTGGCGGTGGCGAATTTGGGTTATTGGCCGGGCCTGACCCGCAGCGGCTCAGCCGTGAATGCCACGACCTCGTCCTCACACTGCAATCTGGGCGGAGCCGGTTGTCAGTCTGACAACCGGGTCGAGATCGCAAGAGTTTGAAGCAGTACCGCATTTTCGCTATTGGCCCTTAGCAGACATGCGAGAGCACTCATCTGATGTGGCTTTTGGGCGCAAAGCGGACATGGCCCAAGCGATGAGGAATGTCCGCTTCTGACTCAAAGCGGACATAACAAGTGCGCGAGGCTCACTGACTACCAATGGTGATGTGGTAATCCTATAAGACGCATCCCTTAGCGATTCCAATTCGCACTTTTGCTGGAGCTAGTTGGCTGTATGAAGGCACGGCGTCGTCAATTTGCTGCGAATACCAGCTAAATCAATTCGAGCAACTCCAACTCGTGGAGTGGACACCGCAGCCGAGCGATTTTCTAAACCTCCGGTAGCTTGGCAACGCTCGCTGCAATCCGTCGAGCGTCACTGCGCGAGCGTTCCAACGACAAACGACATCACGGAAACCCATAGCAGGTTTCGGCGTTCGGGTATCAAGGGCCAGCGGGGATGTGCTATGGCCGCCAGACACCAATACGACATCCCAATGTGGAAAGGCGCAATCCCACTGATACTCGCGACGGAAATTATAATAATTTGCACATTGGGTTAGTTAGGCCCGTGATAGCCACTCTTCGTGCTGGCCCGAAGCCTCAGCCCCATGTTCGTAAAACATTTGTCGCCAGTCTTTACGGCCTCAGGACCGTAGCTCTCTAGGGCGTGCCGACCTGGCGGCGGCGAATCCATATTGAGCCACGGCCAGTCTTATTAGCTGGCATTGCATTGGCGTTGGGTCTGGGGAGACTTGAGCAAAGGAGAAATCTGCCGTTAGGAAAACAATGCCGGTTAGAAGTAGGAACCTCGGCATGGCTACTCCGTGCTGCTTATTCGTTAGCGGCGTCATTGTGCTGTGTCGCGTAAATCGCCGATTGCCGACCCACCTCAACTGCGCGGCGATCGTACCCAGAATAGTGCCACGAAAATTAATGGCACGCCTCCGCTGAAAAGTCCCCAGGCGAGAAGGATTCTCTCTATCACGGTCATCGCGCCGCCCCCTGGTCACGTTGGCCCAGGACCAAGCGGGACCCGATATTGTGGACTGACTAGGGCGACCATTGGCTCTTTTGATGATGTGTCCAGGACCGTCTCCGCAAGCGGCATGGTTTCGCTTCGGCAGGCACGTCGGCGGCGCGCCGATGAGATGCTCAATTGAGATCATTGAATGCCTGTCTTTGGCAGTTGGCGGGTGACCGAGAGCGATTAACTGATGTCCGCTTTCGGCGATAAAGCGGACATAAAGCGGACCCTGGGGAATGTCTGCTTATGAGCCAAAGCGGACACTTGCCTGTGCTCTCTGCCTCTCTTATGTCGGGGATTCGACGGCCAGTTTTATTCGGCAAGCACAGCCGCTAAGGCTAATACCCTTGCCAAATAGTCACGGCCCATCCAATAGCCACGGCTGTGGCAATCCACCACGTAGTGGAAAACTGAGCGCGACTAAATTTGTACTTACGTTTCTTGTAGCCCACCGTCATCGCTCCGCTTACACAACGGTACCTTGGCATTTGCCAGTCGTTTCCTTTGCCAATACGCCAATCGACTGTTCGATTCAGCCACGACACTGAGAACGCGCATCTCGTGACAGCGCAGGTACATTAGGACGACTGTCAGCCTATGTCTGTTGCGCATCTGCAACGGATCAAAAAATTCGGGAATCTCGCTACCGAAATCTGCTGTCTTGTCCGCCCCGCAGCTGTTACTTGATCACATCGTTTTGACTGGGTGCGAGTAGTACGCGCAGCGGGAGTGCTGCCCCTGTTCAGGAGTGCTGCCCCTGTTAATGAGGGGGATGTCATGCGTAGAGCCGTGCGTAACACGCCACTGGATCGTGGCGATTGGTCTCCATGCAAGTCAAGCATCGGCGGCCGATCTGGGTCGCCCAGCCTACCTATACGAGGCGGACAGACCTTCAAGCACACAACGCTCACCGACATCGTCCGCGTCGACCCAAACCGCAAAATCACCAACTGATTGCGAGCGTATTCGCAATGGCTTCGGCAGCTGCGCAGTCGCGGATTTGGATGCCGAAATCTCCGAGGCTGCTTGTGAAGGAGGGTGCGATGACTCTGAGGACCGTTATCCCGTATGCTCCGAAAGAGAAAAGTATGGGCTCGGAAGCCGACATACTGGACCGGACAGGGAGCGCTATTCTTGAGTTTGTCAAACACGCGGGAGAGATGACTGAGACTGATCTCCAAGAGGCAAGAGAGGCCGCTGAGTATCTCGCGGATCGGCTCCGAGCCGCAAACGATCAAATAAATGATCTCAAGGCTGATCTCAAACGCCATCAAGCTCGGGCAGATCGGGCCGAGAAATGGCTACGTCAAATTTCGTCGGAGATCGAGCAAAAATCTTTGGCGGCAGACGATGATCGCTCCGCCCGTCAGCTCGGTTTTTTGCGAATGAACGGCTGATCGAAGCTTCGGGTTTCGCGGCGTTGGACATCGTGAGAGATGGCTCAGATGTCTCCTTTCCGATCTACAGCAGATATGTGCAGAAGTCTGGATTCCGTAAGCCCGGGGTGTGGACTCCGGCAGTGTCAGAAGTCCGCAGCACATTTGTATGCTTGGTCGATCAACTGTACGGCCCGCGCGCAATCGTGCGCGCTGATTGGCGGCGGCGCGCCCCGCTGCCAGTGGTCAAGCGCGTCGCGCAGCGTGGTGAAATAGGGCGCGGTGACGTCTGTGCCGGGAAGGGTCTCGTCGCCCTCAGCAGTCGCGAGTTTTAGCACGCCGTCCTTCATTGTCAGGATGGCATCACGGCCGGCGATCTTCCATTCACCGTCAGTACCATCACGAGGGAAGTCATTGCCGACCTCGACGGTGCCGATAATGCCGCTGGCGGAACGAAGGAATACGGAGGCGTAGTCCTCGACTAGGTGCTCATGCGCTCGCCGGCTTATTTGGGCGCCAGTCACCTGCGCTGGCTCCTCGGTCAAATAGAGAAACATGTCGAGACCATGCGAACCGAGGTTTCGCAGGCAGCCGCCGCCAGACTCGACCGGATCGAGCATCCATGAGCAATCCCAAGCTTGGTAACGTGGGGGCGCCGGCCGGTTGATACGAACGTAAATATGCGACAGCGGGCCGAAGCGGCCCGTGGCGAGTAGCTCCCGGGCGCGTTTGGCGAAGGGCGCGTATCGCTGAGCTAGCGGTACAGCGACGAATGCACCAAGTTGGGTAGCTTTCGCGGCCACTGCCTCTACCTCCGCTGCGTTAACGCCCATCGGCTTCTCCATCAGGAATGGGTAACCCCGATCGAGCAGGTCGTGCGCAATCCTAGCCATTTGTCGATGCCCCCCGAGCGCCACGACGAAATCAGGATGGGTCGCCGCCAGCATCTTGCGGTAGTCCGTGAAGATCTCTCACCTCAGCCGCTCGTTTTGCCGCGACATCGGCGTCGGAATCTTGGATCGCAACCAGCTCCACGTCCGGCATGGCGATGAGGTGGCGGAGGTAAGCGGCGTCATAAACCGCATGCCAGTGGCTCACCTCGATGGCGGCAATGCGAATGGTCATTGGCATCCTACCCAAGCGGACATTTGCATTCCATTCTTTAGACGGCCCCCCGTAGCTATCCCCCCGTTTCGTCCTCTCCTCGCGTCTCTCGCAGATAGCGAAGGACGTCTTCAGGTGAGGCTGACCGCCCACCCTCAGGGGGCTCTCCCATGTGGTCGCTATCAGAGGACCACACAGGAGTCGACTTCTCTTGCCCTTTCAGAAGCGTCAGAAGCGCTTGCAGGTCGGACTTAATCTTCTGGATATCAGAGTGGATCTCTCCCAAAAGAGAAAGCAGCTTGTCTTCGCTCCGCGGGCTCATCACTGACTAATCCTAAACGACCTATGTCCGGGTTTAATTCTCTTTGTGATCGCTATTTCCACCGCCTCCCTGGCTTCGTAAGGCGAAGGCCAACGCCTGTCGGTCACTTAGCTATCACGAACAAGATCAATTATTGGCTTGTGCTGCCTCTAGCTCTTGAATGCCGGTGAGCGGACCTGTGAAAAACCAAAGGGCCTCGCGAAAACCATCCAATTTGGTGGAACACCTAGCGCCGTTTTATTTCACCGCTAGGCGGCCACACAAGAGTGTATTTGAAGACGACACGCTCATCGCCAGCAGGAAACAGAGCGCTGCACTTCAAGCAAGTAACCTTGCCGCGGTGCCAACTACCCGGACAATCGATTGCGACAATCTTGTACTTTGCCCGGCAGCTCGGGCAGCTGAAAAGAATCGACTCTGACTTATTCATGCCTGAGATAAAGAAAGAAACAAATGACTGCGCGAGCGACTTCTCAGATTAAAGCGGACCCCGGCCGGAGGTTCACTCGGCCGAGGCTCCAGGCTTAGCCATGGCCCGGAGGAACTATCCCAAGCCTGACCGCCATTTGGGTTCGAGTCAGCCATCGCCGTTCCTAACGAACAGGCTTCTAACGTTCGGCCTTCAAACGCAGTGCTAATCTCGCTACCGATGATCGGCGCATGCAAATGCACGTCTTCCCGCGACCGATATGATCGGGCGCGCCACGCCAATCTTGCGTTATCCGCTCGCGCGCTGGTCATCCATGTCATTGGCGACCTCTTCGCATATGTCGGCCAATTCCAAGAATTCCTTTTGGGCAAAGGAATCCTCGTTCTGTGCAGCGAGTTCTCGGTATTTAGCGGCCTGGTCTCGCAAATAGTCTGAGTACTCCATGGGTACTCATCCTTTCCCCCCGACTCTGGCGAATCCATGCGCGGCTTTGCCGTTCTGACCGATGAGTAGCATGTATCGTTGCGGAGCCCTTTATCTTTTCTTGTTTGTGTGTTGGTTGTTTGCATACAAATTTAAACAATTTGTAAGTTTGTAGTAGTTACAGACTGGGACTTCGATGCGACTGGCCGCAATGGCCGCATTGCGACCGAAGGCCATGAGAGCGGTCCCGGGTGGCTTCCATGTGCTAAAGCTCCTGGTCCACGGTCGAGCCGAAAATGGCCATTGACGAGGAATGTCCGCGTCGCTCTCGTGCTGGTTGCCCGGGAAGAAGCGCCGCTCGGCATCGCCTATTCAACTGACGCCAAAGTCGAACCGAACGTGACGATCATCGGCGTCTTTCCCGAAAACTCTCATCCGCGGGTGGTTACTCGCGAGGGAAATTAATCTCGCAGGTCAGGATTGTCAGCGAAAGTGAGACCGACAGTTTCGGAAGAACTCGGGAGCTTTTCCCGCCAACATTGCGCAAAACGAAGGACAGCGACAGGCGATTGGTGGCGCGCTAATCTACGGCAGGTGTACCGAGGAGACGCCGAATGGCTGAGACAGCCGCCCGCCCGTATGCCACTCATCTGGACATCAAGTTCGATCCGCTGACATTGATCGACGTTTCTTCGCTAGAAAAGACGGTCACCGATCGATGGTACAATCAGACCCTATGCAAGGTGAATGATTCCGTCGTCCGCCTTGGTGTCATGCAAGGTGAATATCATTGGCACAAGCACGATAGTGACGACGAGTTCTTCTTCGTCCTCAGCGGCCGTTTCATAATCGATCTTGAGGGACACTCAATCGAGTTGCTGCCCAATCAAGGTTTCACTGTGCCCAGGGGAGTGTTGCATCGGACGCGCGCGCCCGAAAGGAGTGTGAATTTTGATGGTCGAGACCGCCGCGATCCTGCCAACGGGCGATGCCTAATGCGCTTGATCAATAGAAAGGCCGCCAGTGCGGCACATGCTGGTAGCGGGGATTCATATAAGCCGGATCGTGAAAGGCATAGCGACCATAGTACGGGCGCGCGAAGCCTGGAACATAGGGATAATCGGTCGCTGGAGCCCAGACGGTATCCGGCGAATAGATCTCATAAGGAACCGGCAGAGCCGGGTGGGCTCCCCGAAGCGCGCAATTTCCGCAACCGTTCCAGGCCGGATAGGCGATCGGGACAGCAACATCGGAGGCCGATGCTAGTGACGATGTAACGATGCTGAACAGGGCGCCGAGGACCGAAAGCTTCAAGCGATTTAAGGACATGGGATTCCTCACTAGTTGTCCCGTTGGCTTCGTGCACGATCGCCGCCGCGCCAGAAAAGAGCGCAAAGCCAAGCGCCAGGGGCATCAGCCACCGCGACCTCCTAGCAGCTAGGAGAATTGCAGGTCGTACCGGCTTGCGCCTGATCCACCTGCGCCACGACCGTCACGGCGGCCATGCCTGTGGTGAATGCAAAGACGAGGCCGAAAACCAGGAAAATCTTTTTCATGACCGTTCCCCTTGGTACCGTGTCAGAGACAGATTAAGGGCTTCATGACAGCCATCACGTTTTGACGTTTTGGCAAAGAAAACCTTAACCGCTGTTGCCCGCGATTCGGCTACGCTGGGCATGCGGGCTCTCGCCTCGTGCTTCGCAATGACCGGTTTCCGGGGGTAAAGCGGACATGCTGTCGACGTGCCCCGGCCGCCGGATTGCTCCCCTTGCGGGCATGGTACTCAGCGCGGCCCTTCCGCAGCTGGCCTAAGGATCAATATTGCCCGGGCAGAGTTGAGTGGACACAACCGTTTGCCGTGTTCACCAAGACCAAGGAGGTCAAGATGCGAATGCTCGTACTCATGACGACCGCAGCTATCCTCGCCTGTGGCGCTATTGCAGCGAATGCCGAAGCTCCCGGCGCCCAGACCGCTGGCGCTCAACAGAGTCCCACTACCCAGCAGATTCCCGGGATGCAGCAGCGCGACCAAGGTAGTGAAGCCGAAGACAGCGATCCGCCCGGCTGCCCCAGTTATCACGCTGGAATGATGGGAATGATGGGTCGCGGCGGAATGATGGGCCACGGAATTATGGGGCGCGGTTTGATGATGCGTGTGATTTTCAGTCTCATGGACACTGACAGTGACGGGACGCTCACGCTGCAAGAGTTTCAGGCGGCTCACGAGCGTATCTTCAAGGCGATGGATACCGACAAAGACGGCACCGTTTCCCTGGAGGAAATGCAAGATTTCATAAGCGGCGTTAAGAGGCCTGGCTCACACCAGTAGCCTTGCCAGCAGGAGGCACGCCGGGCGCGGTCTACGGCCATCGGGGGTATCAAATGCACGGCTATGCGTGTGCCTGGACCACAAGCACGAACCGGGCAACTGCAGTTAGCCTCGCGGGGCGATTCAACTTCTATCGGGGGGTTACTTGAGCTTGCTGTCTGATACCTCAGTTTCCTCATCTAGCTTTTTGAGGACTGTGAGAAAGTTCGTTGGCAATTCTTCGGTAAGGCATGAGTGCTGATAGTCTCTTTCCGCAACTGTAAAATTCGGCATTTCACGGAATAGAAGCAGAGAATTAAAACTGCCGATGGCCGGTCTTTGGGCGAAATGGAAATCGTAGACGAGCGGCGAAGAAGTTTTGAGTTGTACGATTCTGACGCGCCTAACAAGGTGAGGGGCGACCCGCACGACCGAATGCCTGCCATCCTCGCGGAGTACGATTGGACGATTGGCCGCCATGGCTAGGTGAAGAAACGGCGACCGAGCAAGAATTACTGGCGTTACTCAAGCCGTGTACGGACGAGGCTTTGAAGATTTGCCCGGTTGACAAGATGGTCGGCAACAGGCGCGGCGAATCACGACGAATTTCGCTAAGCTACCAGAACTGTTGTTGCTGCGCTAAGCGCGCCTGCCGGAGATTGAGCCATGGGGCCTGACGATGTGGCCTTGCCCGATCCGAATGAAATCGCGCCACACTCTATAGCGTTCGCACGAATGATGTTTGCCCATGCGGCATTCGAGCGTGAGGTCCACGCATTAGTAGATGCCATCAACCCGAAGGAGTCGGGTTTTGGGGAGCGCCCCGAGAATCAATGGACGGCATCAGAGACTGGTACGGGGAAGATAACCAATTTGATTAATCACCACTGTGGCAGCGGGCTGCCGCAGACTGAGCAAATCAGAAATCTTCTGAACGAAGCTATTCGTCCATGTGGAGATCGCAATCTGCTCGCCCACGGCACATGGTGGTGCTTCAACCGTCGAACCTTAACCATCGAAGTTCGCGGCGGAGTGCGATGGGGACAGCCAGACCTACCACCCGAGAATCGCGCATATACGGTGTCTGACATCCTGAAGGTCGCTCATAAGTTCAAGAATATTGAGGCTGAGCTGTATAAGGTTCGCCGATCGCTTGAGCCGAAAGTGAGCGAGGCTGAGATGCGCGCGGCCTCTAGCTTCTTGCGTGCGCCCTATGCAAACAACCGGCACCAATAAACTTTCCTTGGAGAATTAGGTTTTCAGAATCAAGGCCAACGTTTAATTCTGTCGCGCCCACTTGGGCGAGTACTATTCTGTTCGCCAGCGACATTGGCGGTTTTCCACGGGGAAATAGCTTCGACTATGATTTTGATCCCATCCAGTACGTTCTCAATATCACCCTGCACGCGCTTCGTTTCCAACTTCAGGAAATCCTGTAGCGCTTCGAGTTCGGTGGTAAGCTTTTCAAGTTCGTTGCTCGAAGTTGAAGTCAGCTTTGCGATGGAGGAGCGTATTCGTTCGGCATCAATCCCTATCTTAGTGGTTTGAACTGTTTTGCTACTTTCTTGCTCGACCGCTCTGACTTCTGACTCTATCTCTGACTTGGCCGAAAGCGACTTCTCAAAGATTTCCTCGGGTATTGAAGAGTTCATCAGTCTCTCCTTCGGCCTGCTTCACTAAGTTCAGATTAGTAATTCCTAAACCTCGCAACGCGTCGCGCATTCTAGTGAGCCTTACTGCCGGCTCGATCAGCAAACTCTGCGGGGCATGGGGACCGAGCCGCAAACCAAGGTACCCCCAGGTGTAGTGGTCAATGTGAGGATCACCACCGATAACTTAATGACGCGCTAAAAATCTGGGGCAGCATTTTGACTACCCTGCGTTCGTTCCTGGGCGCTGAGGTCCATATCGGATGATGCGGAATAGTTCCACCCAGGCTGCGTATTCGAACTTGAAATCCACTAGCGGGCGTCGCCGGGCGCTCAACCGATCTCCGCTTTCGGGGATAAAGCGGACAATTCGCGGGATGCTGCAGGCGACTGCCATCACCACCGCCAGACGCTATTTCCGCCGCCCCAGTTGAGATACAGACCACCGTGACCCTGATTGCTCCCCCCATAGTAGCCCTGATTGCGATTATCCTGGCCAGGAGTGGAAGACGGAGCGCGCAAAGCCATTCGACGATGATTAGCTCTGGCGCTACGAATGCCAGATTTGGGCGACGATTCGTGCGAAACCAATTGATATTGGGTATCATCGACCTTGCCGTCGGGCTCGCGCCGAAAGTGCTCAATAAAACCGTGACCGTCCTTCACGCGGTCACCGGATTCGTAGTCAATCCGCAGATCGATGAGATTGCTTTGCGCCTCGGTCGAAGGTCCGCTCAGCACTATCTTCGGGGCAATTTTTTCCGCCCAAATGGCCTCGAAGATCGGCTCAAAGATCGGTAGTGCAACGTTTGCTCCGGTTTCGCTGGAGCCGAGGGATCGGCGCTTGCCGTCGCTGTTATCGTAACCGACCCAGACCGCGACCGTTATGTCGTTGGTAAAGCCGACAAACCAGCCGTCAACCGCATCTTCGGTCGTGCCGGTCTTGCCAGCAACGTATGGTGAAAGGGAATCGATCGCCCGCGCGGTGCCGCGGGCGACCACACCCTGAAGAATGGTCTTTAACTGATAAAAACTCGCCCGGTCGCCGGCGGCAATCTGGGGAAACTGTGGCGCCTTGGGATATGCAAAGATTGCGCTGCCATTCGATTCGATCGAATCAATGGCGTGCGGCTGCGGCCGCGCCCCCTCGTTGGCGACGGCGGCATAGAACGCCGCCAGATCGATCATCCGCACTAGTTGTGCGCCAAGCACGAAGGGATAGTAACGAATGCAGTTGTTGTAGATTTTTGCCGCCAGCGCCGTGGCGCAAACTTTGTCGAGACTCTTTTCGGGATCCGCATCGATCCCGCCGTCAAGCAAATGCGCAGTGACCAAGTTGCGTGAGCGTTCAAGACCGCGCCGCAGCGTTGTGGGCCCGCCCGACTTAGAGTCGGCATTGCGCGGAGACCAGAAGTCTTTGTCGTGGCCGCTGGAGGCGCCGCCGATAGGCCGCAGGGTAATCGGCTCGTCCAGCACCAAGGTATTGGGTTGTAGTCCCTTTTGCAGCGCCGTCAAATATGTGATGGGCTTGATCGCTGAGCCGGGCTGGCGTTGCGTCTGCCATGTGCGGTTGAGCTGGCTTAAGGGATAGGAAAAGCTGCCGGCCATGGCCAGGATGCGGCCGGTCTTGTTCTCTAGCACCAGTGCCGCCCCCTGCACCGTCGGCCGCACGCGCATTTGCGCTGCAGCATCAGTCTTGACGTCGGCGGCGCTCTGACCCTTGACTGCGTTGGCGTTCGCCTTGGTCTCAATCACCTTGACGTAAATCACATCATAAAGGCCGAGCTTGCGCCGGATCTCCCCGCTCAAGCTTGTCAAGGGCACGATGCGGCTATCGGGAAGGCCAACGCGGATCGTGCCATCGTCTTCCTTACCGTTGCCTTTCCGCACGATCACCGCCCGCGTCCAATGCACATCGTAGAGCGGCAGGCGCGCACCCCGCAGCGCTCGCTGCCAAGGCGGCGTGTCGACTTGTTGATCGGAGGCCAGCTTCTGGATGGCGTCTGTAAGATTTGCCTCCGCTCCACGAAACTG
>Ga0187783_10002173_pt1 | contig 14597 bp, 19 predicted proteins | sample 1015_SJ02_MP02_2_FD_132471 | JGI IMG/M metagenome (GOLD analysis project Ga0187783, IMG submission 132471) | Tropical peat soil microbial communities from peatlands in Department of Meta, Colombia - 1015_SJ02_MP02_20_MG | ecosystem: Environmental > Terrestrial > Soil > Wetlands > Peat | place...
AGCCCCATCATCCCCACGGACGTCCCGAAGGAGAGGGAGGCGGTCGCCATCGCCGGGGCGACCACCTGGGCCAGCCCGGCCATCGACTTGGCGCGCCCCATGGTCTCGCCCTGCTGCCCGCTGGAGGCGGTGACCGAGATGAGGGAGTTGAGGGCGGGGCCGATGAGGCTGAAGCCGAGGGAGAGGAGGCCCGCCATCGCGACCACCAGAGAGAGCGTCATGGGAGAGCCGTGTGCGACGAGGCTCAGCCCGAAGTAGTTGAAGGAGATGACGGCCAGCCCGATGAGTATCAGGCTCGAGGAGGAGAACCTCTTCGCGAGGCGCGGGACCACGGCCACCACGGTGATTATGCTCACGCCCGCGGCGTAGGAGAGGATCATGCCCGTCTCGAGGCTGCCGAACCTGAAGACCGCCTGCAGCCACGGCGGCACGATCACGAGGAGGAAGACGAAGATGAGGGTGCAGATGAAGTTGAGGACGAGGAGGATGTTCAGCTCCTTGCCCTTCCCGAGCGCCCGGAGGGGGTTGAGGGACCAGGGGGCGCCGAGGTGCGGGGACAGCCCCTGCCTGGGAGCGGGGAACTTCGCGTACATGATGAGGGCGTTGAGTGCGGCGAGGAAGCCTGCGAAGAAGGCCGGGGTCGCGTAGCCCAGGGAGGTGCTGAGGACGCCCCCGATTATCGGCCCGAGGACGTACCCGAGGCCGTAGGCTCCGGCCAGGAAGCTGAGGTACTTCAGCCTAGAGTCCTTGCCCGTCACGTCGGCGACGTAGGCCTGGGCTATCGAGTAGGTGCTGCTGAAGGCCCCCGCGAAGACGCGCGATAGGAAGAGGAGCCAGAGGACGTTGGAGAGGCCGAAGAGGAAGTAGGATGCGCTCGACCCGACGAGGGTGAAGAGGAGGATGAACCTCCTCCCGTAGCGGTCGCTGAGCATCCCGAAGGCGGGCGCGCAGACCACCTGCATGACGGCGTAGGAGGCGACCAGCAGGCCGTAGAGGACGACGGAGGCCCCCATCCCCTGCGAAAAGAAGTAGAGGTAGGGCAGGACGATGGTGAAACCCAGAAAGTCCAGAAAGACGGTGGTCACGAGGGTGAAGAGCACCGGCTTTGGTATCGTCGACTCCATTGCCCGAACCCACAGACGATACGTCTCCCCTTAGATTAGCAGAAGAGTGGGTTTCCAAGGAGCCCGGGTCCCGGGCACTTGGAAAAAGGCAAGGATGGTAATAAGCCGGGACGGAACCTTCGGGTCAGCGCCAGACCGGGCGTAGGAAAGACGAATGTATTGGGGTTCCCGGCGGCGAAAAGGTGAAACTCTTGTATATATTAGCCCTTTGCGTTGATGCCGCGCCGTTGAAACCGTCGCGAGGGGCGGGTGCTTGCTGATGGCGGTCTCGCTCTCGAACCCCGGAACGCTCGCCGACCCGATAATCGACGCGGTGGCCATCCTCATCCTGGCGGTGTCGATACGCTACGTCTCGAGGCAGCAGAAGAGCAGGTACCCGGACGTCAACAACCTCCTCATCCTGGTCTACGCCCTCTTCGAGTTCCTCCTCGTCCTGGAGTTCCTTCGCAGCTTTCTGGACAGCGACGCCTACACCTACGTGTACGCCGTCGGCGGCGTCTCCGTCATCCTCTGGGACGTCGCGTTACTCACCCTCGTGGGCTGCCTGGTCTACCTCAACCCGAGCGACCCCACGTTCAGGGCCAGGATCAGGACCGTGCTCACCACCTCCCCCCACGGCTTCATCCTGGTCCCCTTCTTCTGTTTCATCCTCTTCAGCGACCTCTTCGTCGCGTTCGCACCGGGCGCCTTCACCATAGAGGAGCTCCCGAACCTCTTCGGGGTCGTCTCGCCCCTGAAGACGGTGGCCTTCGGGAGCGCGTGGCTCCTCCAGGCCTTCGTCGTCCTGGTCGTGTTCGTGGGCTACTCGGGGACCCTCTTCGTCGCCTCGGCGAGGAAGTCCCAGGGAAGCGCGCGGACGACCCTCTACGCCATAGTTGCGACGTGGACGGCGATTGGGGTCGAGCACATCATCTTCAACGGGTACCTGGTCCAGCTCGGGCACGACCTCATAGGCGTCGGGTACACGATCGCGGCGATAGCCTTCGGGTTCACGGCCTACTTCTTCAGGTACACGACGACGGTCGCGAGCTTCTTCGGCCCCATAGACCGCCAGCTCCTGCCCCTCACCAACCCGTTTGCGGCCGACATGGGCGAGAAGGCCACCTCGGCGGGGATCTTCCTGCTGGAGGCGGACCCCAGCACGGGCTTCGAGAAGCCCGTCAGGGACTTTGCGGTCGAGAAGGTCTCCAACCGCGTCCCCGTCTTCGTCGTGACGTCCAAGGGGGACGTCGTCTACCAGACGCTGAGCAAGGTCGAGGGGGTCAGGTTCTACCTCCTCAGCGGGAGCGTCTCCTTCCCGAAGGCCACCGACCAGCCGTACGAGATGCTCGTCCCGAACAACGACCAGGCAGTCCTGCTCGATGTCGTCCACAAGACCGTCTCCTCCGCGGAGCAGGGCGTGGGGATGGTCTACAACAGCGTCTCGGACATGATCATCTCCTGGGGGGCAGAGGAGACGTACAAGTTCCTCAAGGAGGTCCGGGACCTCCTCCTGGGCCCGGGAGTCGCCGCGCTCTTCCTCATCACCTCGGGGGCGCACGACGAGAAGACCATGAACTTGATGAGGAGCCTCTTCCCGAACCACCTCGGTTTCGACTCGAAGGGGCTGAAGGTGCTCAAGCGCCTCACCTGACCCTGGCGGCGGCTCATCTCCGCAGCCAGGAGCGGCGCATGAGGAAAGCGCCGACCCCGACGCAGCCCATGGCGTAGAGCCCGAGGACGAAGAGCGACATAGGGAGCCCCACCGGGTCGGGGTAGAACATGGCCTGCCGCAGTGCGTCTATGGAGTATTTGGTCGGGATGAACGAGCTCAGGTCCTGGAGCCAGCGCGGGGCGAACTCGAGGGCGGCGAAGCCTCCCCCCAGGAAAAACAGATAGGTCGCAATCACAGAGGAGAGGAACGCCACGTACCTTGTGCCCCTTATGCACGTGCCAATCACCGCGCCCGTCCCGGAAGCGCAGAGGGCGGTCCCCAGGAATATCCCGATGAGGGCGGGCACCTGGTCGGCGGGGGGAGTGATGAAGCCAACGAGGGCCGAGACCAAGACCGTCGGCGTGATGACGGCGAAGCAGACGATGACTCCCCCCAGGATGCGGCCGGAGACCAGCGTCCAGGCCCGCTGAGGCGAGAGGGCGAGCATCCTGGCGGCCTTGCTCTCCTCGTCGAGGGCGCAGAGGATGGAGGTCCCCACCAGGCCGACGTTGAGGACCAGGAGGACGAAGGTGGGGACGAGCTGGTAGTGGAACCAGTCTACGTTCGTCTGCCTGAGGTACGTCTCGTTGAGGGAGACGTGGTAGACGTTGGCCACCGTTGAGTTGATCGGGGCGTCGTCGGATATGAGGCTCGGGGCGTCGAACTCCACGACGGACCGGTCTATGCTCCTCCGGATGTCGTCCGAGAAGTCAAAGTCGGTGTTGTCAACCAGGACGTGGACCTGCCCCGTCCCGTTGTTCACGGCGTCGTCGAAGCCCGACGGGATCGTGATCACTGCTGCGACCTGCTCTGTCCTGAGGAGGCTGTTCGCCGCGGTGGTCGAGTTGACCAGCGTGAGGTAGTACGCGTCCGTGTCGTTCTCGATTATCTGGGCCATCCGCGCCGAGGCCGGCCCCGTCCCCTGCACGACCAGCGCCACGGGCTGCTGGGTGACCCCGAGGCTCAGGGTCGCGAGGATTATCATCATCGCGATCGGAGGGACGACCGCGCACGCCGTGGTGAGGGGCATCCTCTTCCACCTGGAGAGGTCGTGGAGGGCGATCTTCAGGATAGACTTGAGGCTCATAGGAACCCCCTCCTAGAGCAGAAGCCCGCCAGGGCCAGGGCGCCGGCCCCGAACCCGACGAGTGCTAGCACGAGCACTGAGAGGGGCTCGGGCGTGACCTTCAGGTTGAAGACCGCGTTCTCCATCAGGCCCACGGCGTAGTACTCGGGCGAGAAGTGGGCGGCCGTCCAGATGTAGGGGCCGTCGAACCTCTCGGGCTCGTAGGAGCCGCTGAAGAGGTAAAGGGGGAGGGCGACGCTGAGGACGAGCATCGCGACCGGGAGGGATTTTTTCATCGCCGCGCCGAGCGCGGCGCCGATGCAGCCGAAGATGACTACGGCCAGGAGGAGTGTCCCCACCATCTCGGCCGGGTTTACCGGGGAGATCCCGTAGGTCACCAGGGCGACGAAGACCGTGACCAGGAGGGCCCCCGCGGAGACGAGCATGGCGGCCAGGACCCGTCCCATCAGGGGGATGAGGGGGTGGACGGGCGAGACCGCGAGGAACCTGGCGGTCTTGGACTCGAACTCGTCGGCGACCAGAAGGGCGCTCAGGGTCCCGGAGATTATCAGGGCGTCCAGGACCAGGGCGCTCGCGATCATGTAGTTGATGAACGCGACATCCTGCGGATAGATGTCCGTCTCGGCGACGGTCGCGTTCACGCCCTGGAGCTTGAGCTGGTCGCCGAAGCTCATTATGCCCGCGGGGAGCGCGCGCTGGATGTCCGAGGTCATGTCCGTGTTGATGTTGTCGACGAAGACGGTGATGGGCACCGTCTGCCCGTCGAGGATGCCCTGGGAGAACCCCTGCGGGATGATTATCTCGGCCACGTAGGTCCCCTGCGCGACGAGCTGCTTCGCGGAGGGAGCGTTGTCGGTGAAGGTAAGGGAGAACGAGTGGTGGTCGTTCTCCAGGTTGGTGATGAACTCCTGCGCCAAGGGGCCGTGGTCGTTGTTCACCACCAGCGTCGGAGCGAAGGCGCCCGTCAGCCCGAAGAGGGTCACGAGGAGGAGGAAGGTGATAGCCTGGACAAGGACGAGGGAGACCAGGAGCCGGGACCTGCGGAGCCTCCTGAGCTCGGCGCCGACACCGCCGAGGAGGGCGCGCCGCCTACTTCCCATTGCCGTCCCCGAGCGACTTGAAGACCTCGGAGAGGTCGGGTCCGCGGAGGCGGAACCCCTCGATGCTCACCTGGTCCACGAACTCCCGCAGGACCTCCTCGGGCTTGGCCCCCTTGGCGAGGAAGAGCGAGACCCCGCTAAGGGTCAGGTCGGCGCGGATCACCTGCTGCTTGTTCGTGACGCTGGAGGCGATCATCTTGGCGGTCCGCTCGTCGCACTCGAGGTCGATGCAGCTCCCCGTGCGCTTGACCAACTCGCGCGGCTCCTCGACGGCGAGAAGCCTCCCCCCCTCCAGGACCGCGACGCGGTCGCAGAGCGCCAGGGCCTCGTCGAGGTAGTTGGTCGCGACGATGACCGTCCTCTTCCTGGACCTCAGGAGGCGGAGGTATGCCCAGACCGCGTGGCGGGCGTCCGCGTCCACCCCGAGGGTGGGCTCGTCGATGATGAACAGGTCCGGGTCGTGGAGGAAGGCGCGCGCGATTGCGGTGCGCCTCTTCAGGCCCCCGGAGAGGGTGCTGACTATCTGGTCCCGCCTGTCCAGGAGGCCGAGGACCTCGAGGACCTCGCGGATCCTCTCCTCCTGGTCCTGTACGTCGTAGAGGCTGGCCGAGAACCTGAGGTTCTCGGCCACACTCAGTTCTTGGTAGAGCGCGTCCTCCTGGAGGACGAACCCCATCCTCCTCCTGTACTCGATGCTCCGGGAGGGCATCCTCTGCCCGAGGACGGTCACGTCCCCGGACGCCTGGCTCCTCAGCCCGGAGATGAGGGAGAGTAGCGTCGTCTTCCCCGCGCCGTTCCTCCCGAGGATTCCTATTATCTCCCCGCTCCTGACGCTCAGGTTTATCCCCTTCAGGATGGTCTTCCCGGCGATCTTGCAGTAGACGTCCTGGAACCGGACAAGACCGTCCTCGGTCGCGACGGGACCTCCCTTGCCCACGACCTGCTCGGCCTGATGTTGCGATGCGACCCAGTCATCGTAGGCCTTGTCGGCGAAGCTCAATTTCCAGAATTCTGGTAATTTTTCGGCCCGAATTGCCTCTTATCGCTTATGGATGCGTAATCCATGCGGGAGAGGCATCTTTGGTGTGGACCGGGGGGGATTTGAACCCCCGGCCTCCCGCGTGCGAGGCGGGCGTTCGTACCGCTGAACTACCGGCCCACAGTGGCCGACCGCGGGGACGGGCTATTAAAATTGCGAAGCGGTCGCCCGCGCCGGACGCCCGATGGGACGGGCTAGCCCCGCTCGTGAGTCAGCCGGTGACCGGCCTGGGCTTGCGGGAGAGCTTCGTCCCGCAGACGTCGCAGACTGGCTTCTTCGCGTCGCTGTACTCCTTCCCGCAACCCTTGCAGTAGGTCATCCAGGTGATGTTCTTCCACTCGCCGCGGATTGAGGTCTCGGAGAGGTCGATCCCGACTACCTCGGCGACGTTCCGGACCGCAAAGTCGTCTGTGACGAGGACGACCCCCTCGCCCCGCCTCGAGGAGACCAGGTCGAGGGAGACGGCGAGGATGGACCTGTCGGCCTCGGAGAGGGACTTTAGGTCTCCGGTCTTGGAGGCGGCCTCGACCACCCTCTGGGTGGCCTCCTTGGAGGGCTCGGTGACCTGGACGCGGGAGTGGATGAGCTGGGCGCCGATCCCCCTCCCCCTGACCTCGTCGAGGACCTGGTAGGTCGTGTAGTACCTGCCCTCCCCCTGGAAGGGGATGCCCGCGAAAAAGGCAGTGGAGTCTAGGACGTGTATCTTCTCGCTCAAAACCCGAGCTTCACTGTCATTGGTCCGCGGAGGTCATCCACTGGCGCGGCTCTCGCGCCGTGGGGTCGTGGCGTCTTCCTGCATCTGCGCATACCTCCCGCGTCTCTCTAATAATCGATTCGGTTCACTGTTCTATTTCCCACGAGGGGGTTTTAGGGAAACGGCGTGAAAACTAGGGCGACGGGTTCAAGGCTTAATTACCGTGTCTTGAAAACCGTGGGCAGAAGCGATTGAGCCGGCCCGTCGACCTAGGCACCCTCAAGGAGGGCAGCTACATCATCATCGACGGGGAGGCGTGCAAGGTGGTCGAGGTCGAGAAGAGCAAGCCCGGGAAGCACGGGAGCGCGAAGGTGAGGCTCACAGCCATCGCCGTCTTCACCGGCTCGAAGAAGACCTTCATCGGGACCGTGGACACCCACGTCGAGGTCCCGATGATAGACAAGAGGGCGGCCCAGGTCATCTCGGCCACGCCCACCAGCGTCCAGCTCATGGACCTGCAGTCGTTCGAGGTGACCGAGAGCCCGATGCCGGCGGAGCCGGAGTTCCAGGGAAAGCTCCAGCCAGGGAGCGAGGTCGAGGTCTGGCTCGTCATGGGGAAGAGCAAGATAATGCGGCTGAAGGGCACGGGGTAGCGAAGTATTGTGATACAATACTCAATAGCCCCGTCAATAGAGTATTTCGGGAACTCCTAAAATCGAGACCGCCCCCGTCCCGGCGATGCAGTGCAGGGATCTGCGCCCGGCTCGCCGGTGCGTCCGGACGGACTGCCCGGGTGCGTAGCGTGCGCGGCGCGAGCCAGCAGAGGGGGCCGCACTGCGAGTACTGCGGCGGAAGGCTCGACCTCGGCTACTACTTCGCCTGCCACATCTGCGAGAAGACCTACTGCTACGTCCACATGGCCCGCCACTCCAGGGCGCATCCCAGGCCCGGGCTCCAGCTGCAGGAGCTCAAGACCTGAGGCCGAGACCAAAAAGGCCATGAACAGGGGGCCCGCCCGCAGGCCGCGTTGACCGGGAGCCGGGCGAGGGTGCCCCACTACGAGCAGCAGTTCGACTTTACGTGCGGCCCCGCGTGCCTCATGATGGTCTTCAAGCACTTCGACCGCGGCTACGTGATGAGCAGGGAGAACGAGACCGACCTGTGGAGGCAGAGCGCGCTCGCCCCCCTCCCCCCGACGAGCAGGTACGGGCTCGCCCTCGCCGCGCTGAGGCAGGGGCTCAGGGCGGAGATCCTTACCAACGTGAGCGGCATCGAGTACATCGACAAGACTCCGGCGAGCCTCACGGGGAGGGACGGGAGGGACTGGATGAAGAGGTTCTACGGCTTCGCCGAGGAGCAGTTCAAGGAGAGGAGGGCGAGGGCGGTCGAGCTCGGGCTCAAGGAGAAGAAGGTGAGGAGGTTCGGGCTGCCCGACCTGGAGGGCGGGCTCGGGGCGGGGGCCCTCTCCATCCTGCTCACGAGCGCGAGGTTCTTCGAGGACCAGGACTGGGCTCACTGGGTCGTGGTGACCGGGGCGAGGGGGGACAGGGTCTATGTCAACGACCCCGCCTCTTCGGGGGGGAAGGGGCGCAGGGTCTTCTCGAGGGAGGGCTTCGAGAGGATCAACGGGTACTACGGCGACCAGGTGGCCATATCCATCGGCAGGCGGCCGCGCTAGGGCCTCGGGACCTTCCTCGCGAGGGCGAGCGGGACGACGAAGACCGCGGTGTAGAGGCCCCCCGTGAGCCAGGCGAGCCCGTAGCCGTACCCCACCACGACGTACGAGAAGACGTAGGGGGCCCAGAAACCGAAGAGGAGCTGGATGGAGTTGACCCAGCTCATCGCCACCGCGTTCTCGCCCCTCACGCCCCTCGCCGAGTTCCACGCCGTCCCGAACCCGAAGGTGTAGCCCACGCCGCTCGCCAGCCCGACGGTCACGGCGGCCGCGACGACCGCGGCCGGGGTCGCGACGGAGGCGAGGGCGACGCCGCCGGCTATCGCGAGGCCCGCGGCGACGAGGACGAGCCTGACCCTCGAGACCCTGTCGTGGAAGTGCCCCGCGAGGGGGGCGGTGAAGAGCCCGGAGAGGACGACGAGGCTGCCGAACCCGCCCGAGAGCGCGGCCGAGAGCCCGAGGCCGTCGTGGAGGTAGACCTCGGCGAAGGTCGCCACGAGGGTGTTCCCCACGTTGTAGGCCAGGAGGACGCCCCCGACGAGGAGGAGCCACCTGTCCGCGAGGACCCTCCGGACGTCGGCGAGGGTGAACTTGATCGCCATCGACGGCGCGTCCCGGCGGACGAGGAGAAGGAGGAAGGCCGAGGAGGCGAGCCCGAGCGCCCCCACGAGGGCCATCGCGAGCCTCCAGCCGAAGGAGTCGCCGATGATGGCCCAGGCGAAGAGCCCTATCCCCCCGCCGAGCGAGGCGACCCCGTTGTTGAGCCCCAGGACGAGGCCCGTCCGGCCGGGGGGCGAGTTGTCCGTCATCAGGGCGATGCTCGGGGGGAAGAAGAGGGCCATCCCCATCCCGCTGAAGAACCTGAGGACGGCGATGACCCAGATCTCCGAGGCCAGCGCGCAGAGGAGGGCGGAGACAGAGAGGAGGAGCATCCCGGCGAGGCAGACGGTCCTCGCCCCGTACCTCGAGGAGAGGACGGCGCCCGGGACCTGGAAGAGGCCTATCCCCACGAGGAAGGCCGACGATATCAGGCCCAGGCCGGAGACCTGCGAGTGGAGGTCGGCGGCTATGAGGTAGAAGATCGGCGGGACGGAGAACCAGTTGATGGAGTAGAAGAGCCTGTTGACGAGGACGGTCCAGACCGCGACGCGGCTCTCCGTCTTGACCCCCAGCATAGAGACCAGGGGCCGGCCCCCCGCCGGTCCCCCTTTAGGTGTTCGAGACCGAAAAGACGATAAGCGGGCGCGGGGCCGGAGTTCCCGTGATCTCGAAGGAGTTCGGCGTGGCGATAATGGTCTCGGACGGGAAGAAGGCGGCGAAGTGGTACGGGGATAAGCTCGGGTTCGAGACCGCGGTGGAGGGGCACTGGGTGGCGGCGTGGCCCAAGGGCGCAAAGTGGAAGCTTCACCTCTGCGAGGGGGAGCTCGAGCCGGGGAACACGGGGATAGGCTTCTACAGCGACGACCTGAAGAAGACCGTGGCCGACCTCAAGAAGAAGGGCGTCAAGTTCGCGAAGGACTACACCAAGACCAAGTGGGGCGAGATCGCCATGCTCGAGGACCCCGACGGGAACGTCATCTGGATCTCGGCCGGCAGCCCCTGAGCGGGGATTCGCCCAGGAATAATATTCTCAGGGCAAGATATATAATAGGAATATCTGTCCGGAGGTGATGGCGCCGCTGCTCATCATAGGGGTCACGGAGCAGACCATGAACAGGTTCATGCTCGGGTCGCTGAGGGAGGCCCAGAACCTCAAGGACTTCCTCGAGGAGACGGGGGAGTACAAGAGGGTCGGCGTCTACCAGGTGAGGAAGGGCGAAGGGACGCTCAGCGAGCTAAGAGAGCTAGAGCAGGTAACGCGGTAAAAAAAAGTGCCGGGTGCACCGCCCTCGGTCCCGCGGTGCGGGGAGTCTCACGGATGCTCTTATGGATAGGTTTGTCTCTCGGACCCTTACATCGTCTTCATCATTTTCATCATCTGCTCATCGGTCATCTTCATCCCGGGATGAGCGTCCTGCATGTGCATCATCGCATGCTTCTTCACGTCCTTGGGTCCCATTGGGGAGATCATGGTCCATCCACATTCGCACATCATGCCGGTTGCCATGTCGAGAATAATTTAATCGGCGGGGTAATAAGCGTTTCCGAGATTCCTGGGGAGAATCGGGGGAATCAGCTGCTAGTAGCGGCGGACGGCCGGCTGAAGGATTTAATTGAAGGGGGTGCTCCGAGGGCGCGATTCCACGGGATTGTTCTACCCGCTGCAGGTCGACCTGGGGGCCGCCGCGACCGACGCCTCCTTCCTCAGCTCCGTCGCCATCATCCTCGGGGCGGTCTTCGTCGTCTACCAGATAAGGCAGGACGACAAGATGCTCCAGGCGTCCGTCCGCCAGGCGAACGCCTCGTCCGAGCAGGCGAAGCTCACGATGGACCAGGTCGTCCAGAACAACAACCTCGCCACGATGGACATGATAATGAGGATCTACTCCTTCGCGGACAGCATGGAGGTGCAAAAGTCCTACCTCACCGTGCTGAAGGCGAAGATCTCCTCCTTCGAGGACTTTGAGAGGCTCCCGGAGGAGAAGCAGCTCGCCTTCTACCAGGTCGCCTCCCTGTTCGAGTCGCTCGGCTTCCTCGTCGAGAAGGGGTTCGTCAAGCCGGAGATAGTCGACGACATGTTCGCGACCAGGCTCACGTGGGAGATGGTGAAGCCCTTCGTGATGGGGATGAGGCAGAAGTACTCCGCCGAGGACTATTACTTCTTCTTCGAGAGGCTCCGCGACAGGTTGGCGGGGAACGACACGGGGTCGATCACCTCGGAGTTCCTGGCGAAGAAAGAGTCCCAGAGGGGCGCGGCCGGCGCCTAGGTCGCGCTCCACTTTATCGAGCAGCCGAAGGGCTTGGTGTCGGGGACCCGCACCTTCCTCTCCGCGACCATGTCGTCGAGGGCGTCCCTAAAGTCGCGGGTCTTGGCCTTTCCGGCCTCCCGGTTGTCGTCTATCCTCCCCCTGTAGCGGAGGACCCTGTCCTTGTCGAAGGCGAAGACGTGCGGGGTGCAGACCGCCCCGTACTCCTCCGCCACGGTCTGGTCCGCGTCCCTGACGTAGGGGAAGTTGAACCCCTTCTCCTTGGCCCTCTTGATCATCTCCGGGTAGCCGTCCTCCGGGTAGGACTTGTCGTCGTTCGAGTTGACCACCACGAACTGGACGCCCTTGCCCGCGTAGTCCCTCTGTATCGCGACGATCCTGTCCTCGTACGCGACGGCGTACGGGCAGTGGTTGCACGAGAAGATGACCGCGAGGACCGGCTTGTCCTTGAACGACGAGATCGAGTAGCGCTTCCCGTCCGTCCCCAGGAGGCCGTCGAAGTCGGGGGCCTTCTCCCCTATCGCGAGCACGGGGCACGAGGCCCCCCGGCCCGACTTTAACTCTTGCCTCCGGCCCGGCCCGACCCCAGCCTCTTCCACACCTGCAGGCCGACCACGAGGTTCAGGATGAGGAAGGCCCCCGAGAGGGTCTTGTGGACGAGGGCGCCCCAGGTCCAGTAGCCGAGGAGGAAGAGCGGCGGGTACTCGACGAAGAAAAGCCCTAAAAAGACCGCCGCGGTGACCAGGACCTGGTACTCGACGCTAGACCTCGCTATCATGAAGATCTCGTCGCTTTTAATAGAGCCTCTATAGGTTCTTGTGGGATATAGAGCATCAGTCGGACTGCTTCTTTACCAACTGGGCGCCCACCAAGGCCCATGCCGCGGGTCAGGAGCCTGATGACAATAGACGTTCCGCTGACCACCCCGAACACCCCTGTCAGCGACGCGGCGAGGCTCATGGCGGCGGCGGGAAGGGACAGCCTCGTGGTCTTCGACCTCGGCAAGGCCGTCGGCATAGTCACCGAGAGGGACTTCCTCACCAAGGTCGTCGCCGAGGGGCGGGACCCGTTCCGCGTCCACGTGAGGGACATCGTCTCCGCGCCCCTGATCTCCATCTCCCCGGAGAGGTCGGCGGCGGAGGCGGCCGCTCTCATGCTCGAGAAGAAGATCCGGCAGCTCCCCGTGATGAAGGACGACAGGCTCATCGGGATGATAACCATGGAGGACTTTGCAAAGCACATGAGCAGGAAGGGCGTCCGCGACCAGATACTAGAGTCGATGGGGAGGGACGCAGAGCTGACGCTCCCCGTGACGGCCTAGGTCCTACCTCGCCGGCCAGGTCTGCAGGGTCTCGATTATCTGCTTGGCCCTCGCGCCCTTGTAGTACTTGGTTATCAGCTTCGTGAACTGCATCGGCCTGTTCGCGTAGAGGAGCCTTAGCTCCCGGAGCAGCTGCTCCTCGGTGAGTAGTCCCGCCATGCCTCCGGCCGGGGGCGCCTCTCTATTTTAGCGCCGTGCCCCAGCGGACCTCAGCCTCTCCGCGAGCCTCCGCCTGAGGGCGGGGTCCTCCTCCAGGAGGAGGAGGGCGCCGTACGCCGGCGGGAGGGCGGCCTCGTGGTGCGTGGCCGAGGGCGCCGAGGCGCGTATCTCCCTCCACATGGGTTCGAGGAGGGGAGGCCCCGCGTTGAAGACCCCGCCGTTGAGGGCGACCCCGAACGCCTTGTCCAGGAGCCCCAGCTTCGAGGCGACCGTGGTCACCAGCTCGGCTAGGAGGGCGGCCTTCTCCCGGAGTATCTCGGTGGCGACCGCGTCCCCGGCGGAGGCGGCGGAGCTGACAATGGTGGCGAGGGCCGCGAGCCCGGTGGCGTCCATCCCCCCGGCGTAGACGCGCTCGACGATCCCCTGGGGCTCGCCGACCCGGAGCGCTCTCATGAGCGCGGGAAGGAGCGAGGTCTCCGGGCCGCGCCCGTCGTAGGCCCTCATCGCGGCGTAGAGGGCCTCCCTTCCGATGTCGTAGGCGCTGCCCCTGTCGTCCACCAGGTTCCCCCACCCCCCGACCCTCACGACGCGCTCGCCGGCCGAGCCGGCCGCGACGCACCCCGTCCCGGCAATCAGGACCACGCCGCGTCCGTCGACGAACGCCCCAGCCAGGGCGGTCCGCCAGTCGTTGACCACGACGGTCCTCCCCGCGATGCGCATCGACCGGACCGCGCGGGCCATGGTCCGGAGGGCGGCGGGGGAGTCGAGACCGGCCAGCCCGAAGCAGGCCCCCGAGGGGCGGCGGACCCCGGCCTCGGCGGCCGCCTGCCTGAACGAGGCCCTGATGGAGGCCTGCGCCCTCCTCAGCCCCACGGTGACGTAGTTGGAGGGGCCGGAGGAGCCCGTGCCCAGGACAGAGCCCTCGGAGTCGGCGAGGACGCATACGGTCCGCGTGCCGCCCCCGTCGAAGCCCGCGAGGTAGCGCTTCAGGTCTCTGGCCTTGCGCTTACCTGGACCTCTTCTTGGACCGGCCCGCCTTCTTGGCCGCGCGGCGGCGAGGGGGCGCCCTCGCGGCCTCCCAGAGCGCTATCATGTTGCCCTCGGGGTCGGCGCCGATGAAGGACCATCCCATCTTGGGGACCTCCTGCTTCCCGACCACCTCCGTCCCGCCGTTGGCCTTGAAGGTCGCTATCGCCGCGTCTATCCTGTCGACGTTGATGTAGTTCCTGGGCCTGTCCTGGGGGGCCGCCTTCTTGTACATCCCCCCGCCGACGCTCTTCGCCCACGGACCGGTCTGGATCATCCAGTAGTCCATGCCTGGCATCTCCGCTTTCTTGAACTTCCAGCCGAACGTGTCGGCGTAGAACTTGCTCAGCCTCTCCGCGTCGTCCGCCGGGATCTCGAAGTGGACTATCGACTTGATTACCATGTCCCGGATTCTTGGGCTCTGCAATTTATAGTATGCTGGGTGTTCCTCGGCGACGGTCGGGCCCCGGGTATGAACCACATGTTCACAACACTTTAGAAGGCGGAGGGGACTCGAAAATGCAGGAAGAAACATGGGTTTCCTCTCGAGGGTCAGCCAGCGGATGGGCCAGGTCCTGGTGCCTCCGGAAAGCCCCGCTAAGCCGGCCACTGTCGAGGGCCCGAAGCAGGTCAAGCAGCTCGCGGAGCCTCGAAGGTACGGCAAGACCTGCGGCCGCTGCGGGACCTACTTCGTGGCGGAGAAGATGAACGAGACCCTGTGCCACTGGTGCGGAAGGACCTGGAGCCCTGGCGTCCAGTCCTCCTCGGCCTGAGCCCTCACGGCGCGGTCGCCTCCCCTTCGGCCGGCTTTC
>Ga0187783_10002174_pt1 | contig 14593 bp, 10 predicted proteins | sample 1015_SJ02_MP02_2_FD_132471 | JGI IMG/M metagenome (GOLD analysis project Ga0187783, IMG submission 132471) | Tropical peat soil microbial communities from peatlands in Department of Meta, Colombia - 1015_SJ02_MP02_20_MG | ecosystem: Environmental > Terrestrial > Soil > Wetlands > Peat | place...
AAGCTGGTGACCTCGAACGGCGGGCCGTCCTTCGGCATCGGCAGCGGCGGTCCCATCCAGGAGGCGCGGCCGAGCGACACCACCAGCGTGACGATGAGCGACGAGCCGATACCGGCCACGGCGAACCAGCCATACCAGCGCGCTGACCGAGGGACCGACGAGCCCTGGGTGGTGGCGTCCGTCGCGGTCGGCCCTGACCGCACCCTGGCCAGCGCTGAAACGTCAAAGCCCATGAAAAAGTCAACCTGCCGAATAACCAGTGGAGTCAGGACCTGAAACTCAGGACTGCGGTAGTTGCCCCGCTACCGTGGCTGCGCCGCTGCCGGTACCCGGAGAAGCGACACCTGGCCTTAATTTAGCAGTGCTCCTGGCGATATTCGGGGGCAGGATACGCAAGCGTGATCTGGGTAATGAGCAGGTTATTTTCCGATATTGCGTCGGGCAAACACAGTTCCGAGCACCGCGCCGGTCAGCAGCGCCGTGAGGTGGCCCACGGGCGCGACCTCCAGGCGGCTGAGGCCGGCGAAGATCTGACCCACGAAGATCAACAGGGCGAGATCGAGGCCAGCTCCCACGCGGACCAGCCAGTTGCCGTACAGCAGGCCCACCGCGATCGCCGCTACGACGACGTAGGACGGGCCGACGTCGAGCAGGAACCTGTCGGCGGCGGGCAGGCTGCCGTCGGCGACGCGGTAGGCGATGATGCCCTCGCTGACCACCGTGCCGAGGACCTGGCCTGCGGTGCAGGTGACCGCTGTGCGCCAGGTGCCGAGCACGCTGACGGCGCCGAAGAGCGCCAGCGCAATCAGGGCCGGCCAGGCCCATAGGTAGCTGGTCGGGAAGAACGCAGACGCGATCAGGGACGGGACCGGGTGGTCGGTGAGGTTGTGCACGCTGGTGCTGGCCCAGCGCAGCAGGTCGGCTCGGTCTGGCTGCGGCAGTAGCACGTAGCCGAGCTCACCCGCGCAAACCCCGGCCAGGTAGAGCCAGGCGACGGCGTACCGGACGAAGACACCACGCAGTGCCGGCGCTGGTCCGCCAGTGGCTGTCACCGAATCCGTCGTGCTGATTAATCAGTCTTATCAGAGTTGAGTAATAAAGTCCCGGCATGGGCCGGGTCATGGAATTGTTCGGAAAGCGTAAAGCCGAGGTTGTCCTGAGCTGCTGCGATAGCGCACGCCGATGAGGTCCGGCGGATCGCCGCGGGTCGGCGTCGGCCGTCACGATCGCGCGCGGCCCGGCGGCACCAGGCCAGCCCCGCCAGGCCCCGTTCCGGTTAATGGGTTGACAGTCCTCGAATACCTGTTCGATAGTGGTGGAGTGGGAGCGGAGATAGCGCACGTCATTGAGCTATCTCCGATGCGCCACCGGGATGACGTGCTGGCGGGGGAGGGCATGCTGCCGGTGCTTCCGGCGCTGCGGGAGCTGCTACCTGGCGGCGGGCTCTCGCGCGGGTCGGTGGTGACGTCGGGGGGCTTCGGGCTGCTATCGCTGGTCCTCGTGGCCGGGGCGGTGGCCGACGGGGCGTGGTGCGCCGTGGTCGGTGTGCCGGCTGTCGGCATGCGGGCGGCGGTCGAGGCTGGCGTGGATCCGGACCGGGTGGTGTTGATCGCCGACCCCGGGCCGCGCTGGCCGCAGGTGGTGGCGTCCCTGCTCGACGGCTTCGACATCGTGCTGCTGTGCCCGCCCGACCAGCCATCGGCCCAGCTCAGGCGCAAGCTCGAGGCGGCGGCTCGGCGGTACGACAGCGTGCTCGTGATCGCCGGGGACTGGCCGGGGGCACAGTCGCGACTGCTGGTGGCGCACGCCGAGTGGGCCGGGATCGGCGTCGGGTACGGGCGGCTGCGCGCTCGCCTGGCGCAGGTCGTGGCGACCGGTCGCGGCGCAGGGGAGCGGCCGCGTGCGGCCTGGCTGTGGCTGCCGGGTGCGGACGGCGCCGTCACCGCGGCTGCCGCGGCTGCCTCGGGTTCCCTGGTTACCGGTGGTCGGGCCGCTGCCACCGACGCTCCGGACCTCGCCAGGCTGGCGAGCAGCGGGTGACGAGGCAGGCTGGGGCGCGGGTGCTCGTGCTGCGCTGCCCCGATCTGCTGGCCGAGGACGCGGCGAGGGCCTTCGAGCCGGTGGTCGCCGTAGTCGAGGAGTTCTGCCCGCACGTCGAGGTGCTCCGGCCGGGGGTCTGCGCCATCCCGGCCCGCGGCCCGGCGCGCTACTTCGGTGGCGAGGTCGAGCTGGCCTCCAGGCTCGCCGCGGCGGTGAGCCTGGGCGGTTTCGGCGGCCAGGTGGGGATCGCCGACGGCCTGTTCGCCGCCGGCCTGGCGGCCCGCACCGGGCCAGCAGGACTGGTGGTACCGCCGGGGAAGACGCCGGAGTTCCTGGCCGGGTTCCCGGTCGGGGTGCTGGGCATACCCGAGCTGACCGCGCTGCTGCCCCGGCTGGGTATCGAGACGCTCGGGCAGCTGGCCGAGCTGCCGCCAGCGGACGCGGTCAGCAGATTCGGGCCGTCGGGGGAGCTGGCGGTCCGGCTGGCCCGCGGGCTCGACCCCCGGCCACTGATCCCGCGGCCGCCGCCTGCCGACCTGTCCGCGGCGATGGAGTTCGACCCGCCCGCCGGGCAGTCCGAGCCGGTGATCTTCGCGGCCAAGGCGCTGGCCGATCAGATGCATGACCGGCTGGCGGCTGGCGGGTACGGCTGCGTCCGGGTGCGAGTCGAGGTGCACTACTCGGGCGGCGCGCAGGTCAGCCGGCTGTGGCGGCACGACGGGCTGCTGTCGGCGCTGGCGGTGGCCGAGCGCGTTCGATGGCAGCTCGACGGTCGGCCGGGTGGCCAGGCCGCCACCGGCGACGACGCCGAGGTGGGTGGCGTCACCCTGCTGCGGCTGATCCCTGACCAGCTGGTGCGCGCCACCGGGCGGCAGCTAGCGCTCTGGGGTGACGCGGTCGTGACCGACCGGGTGGCCCGGGCCGCTATCCGGGTGCAGGCAATGCTCGGCCACGACCGGGTGACTCGCCCGGTGCTGGCCGGCGGCCGACGGCCAGCCGAGCAGGTGCTGTTCGTGCCGTTCGGTGACTCGGAGGTGCCGCAGCGCCCGGCGGACCGCCCCTGGCCAGGCCAGATCCCGGCTCCGGCGCCTGCCGTCGTGTATCCGGTGCCGCGGTCGGCCAGCGTGACCGACTCCGTCGGCGAGGTCGTGTCGGTCGGCGGGCGCGCCGGGCTGTCCGCGGCGCCGGCCCTGCTCGCGGTCGAGGGCGGCCCTGCCTGCCCGGTTACCGCGTGGGCGGGACCGTGGCCGGTGACGCAGCGCTGGTGGGATCCGCCGCGGTCCTGCCGTCAGGCCAGGTTCCAGCTCCGCACCGACGACGGCCGCGCCTGGCTGGCGGTGCTCCAGGAAGGTCACTGGGTGATCGAGGCCAGTTACGACTGACTGGCCGGCCGGCGCACTACCCCGGTCGGGCTCCACCCGGCCGGCGGGCGCGAACGGAAACCCGGAGATCGGCGTGTCAGAAACCTCGGAAACCTCCTTGTTCAGCGAGGCGGCGTGGGATGAGCGCTACCGGTCGCGTGACTCGCTGTGGAGCGGCAAACCCAATCCGTCACCGGAACCTGCAGCCAGGGATGCCATGACGGGCTCCATGGACTGCGGTGGTGTCGACCAGTGCGCGTGGCATCACACCGATGTTGTCACCGTTGGTCAGTAAGGGGATAGGAGAGAAGGCCACTTAGTGGAGATTTCAGTGTGGCAAAAAGTGCAAATCGGGCGGAGAATTGACTGAAACCCCCACAACGTGGCGCGCGGGCCCACGGCACGCTCCGCGGCGACCCCACCCGCCGCGGGTACTGATCGATCAGGCGGCGCGCGAGACGTGGCGCAGGATCGTCTCGGTGACCAGCAGCGGCGCGCGGATCGTTGGGTAGTGATCGACGCCAGGCATCCAGATCAGCTCGCAGCCGGGGATGCGCTGCGCGGCTGCCTCGTTGCTGGCGACTAAGCCAGGGTTGTCGGAGTCACCCACCATCAGCACGACCGGGACCCGGAGCTCGCCAAGCCGTTCGTAGACCGGTTGTCCCTGCCGCTGGAACTGCTCCTCGTTCTCCCACGCGCGCATCGCCGTACGCATGAGCTCGGTCACGATGGCGTCGTCGCCGGACCGGCCCCACTGTTCGAGGCCAAGCCGGACCAGGCCGTCCGTATCGCCTGCCGCCGCCGCCTCGTCGAACCGAGCCTCCAGCGCCGGTTCTTCTGGGTAGGCATAGCCGGGAATGCCCGGGCATAGCAGGACGAGCGATGTCACCCGGTGTGGATGCGTGAGCGCGAGCTCGATCGCCGTGCCGCCACCCATGCTGCAGCCCGCGACATGTGCCGCGGGCACGCCGACGTGATCGAGCACGGTCAGCGCGTCGCCGAGCAGTGTGTAGTGCTCGGTCGCGGCTGGCGACCGGCCGTAGCCACGGACGTCGTAACGGATCGCGCGGCAGGCGGCGGTCAGCGCGGGCCAGATCGGGTCCCACATCCGGGCGTCCGCGACCCCCTCGTGCAGCAGCAGGAGCGCCGGTCCGGCTCCGCCCGAGTCCTCGGCCCAGATCTTGTCGGACCCAGCGGGCACCATGGTCTGCATGCCAGCGACGTTAGTGCCATCCCTGGACCGGATCACGCCGATATCGCGGATGGAGACATGACCGGGCAGTCGCATGACTGCCCCGGTATCGAGCCGGCCCAATCCGCCGCGCTCACCGAGGTGCTGGGGCGCAACGCCTGGTTCATGAGAGCGCTCGGGGTCGTTGCGCGCAGTGGCCTGCCGGACGCCTGGATCGGCGCGGGTGCGGTTCGCGACGTCGTGTGGAGTGGCGGGCGGTTCGATCCCCGGGAGGTCAACGACGTCGATGTCGCCTTCTTCGACTCCGCCGACGTCAGCAGCGATCGCGACGCTGGCGCGCAGCGGGCGCTGCGCGAACTCGCCGACCTGCCCTGGGAAGCCACCAACCAGGCTGCCGTGCACACCTGGTACCACGAGTATTTCGGTGGTCCGCCGGTCGACCCCTTCGTGTCGGTCCACGACGCCGTGGCCACCTGGCCCGAGACGGCGACGTGCGTCGCGGTCCGGCTCCGCGCCGACGGTCTCGAGGTCTGCGCGCCACTCGGCCTTGCGGACCTGCTCATGGAAGTGTGGCGGGTGAATCCGGTACGGGTGACGCCGGACGTCTCGCTAACACGGCTGGCCAGGCAGCGCGTCCACGCTCGATGGCCGACGGTGACCGTGGTGCCGCCCCGTGCGAACTAACCAGGCCGGCGGGCCAGCGGGTAACGCTTGGTAGCCACCACGACACTGGTCCGGCTGCCCGCTCATCTAGGGTGGAGAGACAGCCAACGTCCGCCACGGCGAGGGGCCGAAGCAGGCGCCCCGGCCTGAGCTGGAGGGGTTCCATGAGCAACGCCGCAGCAGCGGGAACGATCGATATCGGTGGCGACCTGACCGTGAACCGGATGGGGTTCGGTGCCATGCGGATCACCGGCAGCGGCGTCTGGGGGCCGCCCCCGGACAGGGCCAAGGCCAAGGCGGCCGTTCGGTCGGCGGTCGACCTCGGCGTGAACTTCATCGACACGGCGGACTCCTACGGCCCGGCGGTCAGCGAGGAGCTCATCGCCGAAGCGTTGTATCCCTACCCCGACGACCTGGTCATCGCCACCAAGGGCGGCCTGGTCCGGCCGGGGCCGGGGCGCTGGGACCCGGACGGCAGGCCAGAACATCTCCGCGAGGCCTGCGAGGGCAGCCTGCGCAGGCTGAGGCTTGATCAGATACCCCTGTACCAGTTGCACCGGCCGGACCCGAAGATCCCGATCGCGGACTCCATGGGCGCACTGATCGACCTGCGGAACGAAGGAAAGATCCGGCACATCGGCGTCTCTAACGTGACTGAGCAGCAGCTTCGCGAGATGCAGAAGCTCGTGCCCGTGGTATCAGTGCAGAACCGGTACAACCTCGGTGACCGGTCCTCGGAATCGATGGTGGACGTGTGCGACTCGGAGTCCATCGTGTTCCTGCCATGGGCCCCGCTGCAGAACACCGACGACGTGCCTTCGATCCTCAACGCCGCTAAGCGCCTGGGCGTCGGCACCCGGGAGATCGCGCTCGCCTGGCTCCTCGGTCGGTCAGCGCAGATCCTGCCCATCCCCGGGTCTGGCTCCGCGCAGCATGTCGCCGAGAACATCGCCGCGGCGTCGCTGGAACTTACCGCCGCCGAGTCGAACGCCATCCTGCAGCTGGCGCAGTAGGCCGGGTCGCTCCGGGCGCGGCCGCCGGTGGCCCGGCGGCACAGATACGGAGTGGCAAGCCCCGGGCGGCTCCACGCGGATGTCTTTCAGCCTGCAGCAAGCGGCTACCGCCAGCCGTTGCGAGGCTTCGATGATGGGAGCACGGACCGTGGTGGCGGCCTCCTGGTAAGGCGGACGGAGCTGGCGAGATGACGGCAGACCTGCCGGACGTGCGGCCGATTGGCGGATACATCGGCGCCGAGATCTGCGGGCTCGACCTGACCCGCGACTACCGGGACGAGACGTTCGCGGCGATCAGGCGTGCCTGGGCAGAGCACGGTGTCATCTTCTTCCGGGACCAGTTCCTGACCGATGAGCAGCAGGAGCGATTCGCGCTGCGGTTCGGCGCCATCCGGACGAAGCAGCAGCTGCGGAAGGAGCCCGACCAGACGCGCAACGTGGGGGAGAGCTGGCATGTCGACATGACGTGCTTCGACGAGCCGCCGATCGGCACGATGCTGTTCGCCGAGGAGTGCCCGGCCCGTGGCGGCGACACGATGTGGGCGGGCATGGTGCCGGCCTACGAGGCGCTGTCCGATGGACTGAAGCGCACGCTGCTCGGGATGCGCGCGGTGCACGCTAACGTGCGCAAGCTCGGACTCAGCTACGAGCAGACCTCGCCGCCGGAGCCCTCGATCTCCGAGTACGACGCCGCCGAGGGTCCGCTGCATCCGGTCATCACGCGCCACCCGGAAACCGGGAAGCTGGTGCTCTACGTCAACCCCGAGTACACGACCCGGTTCGAGGGCTGGACCCGGCGGGAGAGCCTCGGGCTCCTGCGCTACCTGTTTGAGCATGGCGGCAAGGCGGAGTTCGTCACGAGGTTCACCTGGCAGCCCGGCTCGATCGCGTTCTGGGACAACCGCCAGGTGTGGCATATGGCCGTGAACGACTACCACGGGATGCGCCGAGTCATGAACCGGATCCTGCTGGCCGGGTCCTCACCGGTGCCCGCCGAACTGCCGCAGTCCGAGGCCGCGCTGGCTGGCTAGCAGCTACTCGGGTACTGGCTGGCGCGGCTGGTCAGACGTCGGCGACCGTGTACCGGGTGAGCACGGGCGGCGCGGCCAGCATCGGCGGGATCTCGGTGGCCTTGCCGGGACCCGCCCGGAACTCGCGATACGCGGCGTCGTGGGCCAGCGACTCCCACAGCTCGACGAGCAGCCAGCGGGTCGGGTCGTCGTCATCGACGAGCACGTCGACCCGGATGCAGCCGTCGAACGCGCGGGTCGTGGCCAGGACGTTCGCGACCACGCCGGGAGCCTGGTCGAGCACGTCGGGCTTGAATCGCCATTCCAGGAGCACGCCGACGGCCATCCGCCTTATCTCCTTCACCTGAAGGGTTGCCTGCGGTCCTCTGTATCACACCGCGGTTAGCACACCGCGGCGCACCCGACGGCGGATTACTCGGCGGACGCGACGCTCGAGTTATGCGAATATAAGTTCGAGTAGGAGGCTGGACTGTCAGTGGCCATCGCTAGGATGAGCGAGTAAGAGATTTCCGGCACGGCCAGGAGCTGGCGCCGGACCAGTCAGCGACGGGGGAGTTCGGATGGGCTGGGATAATCCGCCGGTCCCGTGGCGAGAGTTCGAGCGCCTGCTGTCCTGGGGCACGGGCATCGAGCCGGATGCGGTGCCGCGCCCGGCTGCCCGGCTATCGGCAGTGCCCAGCAAGCTGGGCGGGCCAGCTGAGCCCGGCCTCGCGGATCGGCCCCGGCAGCCATGGGCTGAGCTGCATTGTCATTCCTCCTACAGCTTCCTGGACGGAGCGTCGAGCCCGTCCGACCTGGTCCGCGAGGCGGCCGCGCGCGGCCTGTCCGCGCTGGCCATCACCGATCACGACGGTATGTACGGGGTGCCGCAGTTTGCCCAGGCGGCGGCGCGGCTGCGGCAGGCCGGCGGCAGCCTCAGCACGGTCTTCGGCGCTGAGCTCAGCCTCGACCGCGTGCCCGGCGGCCGGACCGGCGTACCTGATCCGGCGGGCCGGCACCTGCTTATCCTCGCCCGCAACCCGGAGGGTTACCGGCGACTGTGCCGCGTCATCAGCACCGCCCAGCTGGCGGGCGGCGAGAAGGGCATGCCGCGGTACGACGAATCCGCGCTCGCTGACGCGCACGGCGGGCACTGGGTCATCCTGACCGGTTGCCGCAAGGGGGCGGTCCCCGCCGCGCTGGCGGCGCGCGGACCGGAGGCGGCCGCGCGCGAACTGGCGAAGCTGGCCGGTGCGTTTGGGGCGGACAACGTCAGGGTCGAGCTGACGATCGGCGACGACCCGGCCGACGACGAGCGCAATGACGCGCTGGCAGCCCTGGCCGGGGCCGTCGGCGTCGACGTCATCGCCACCAGCAACGTGCACCACGCCGGCCCGCAGGACGCCCGGCTCGCGCAGGCGCTGGCTGCCATCAGGGCCCGGTCCAGCCTGGCCGAGATGGACGGCTGGCTGGCCGCGTCGGGCAGCGGGTACCTGCGCTCGGGCGCGGAGATGGCGGCCAGGCTGCGCCGGTATCCCGGCGTGGCAGCGCGGACGGTGGAGCTGGCCGCTCAGTGCGCCTTCGACTTTCACGTCCTCGCGCCGCGGCTGCCGGACTTCGGTGTTTCCGAGGGCTACACCGAGGCCACCTGGCTGCGCGAGCTGGTCGCGCGCAAGGCCCCCGGCCGCTACGGCCCGCCGGAAGCCGAGCGCGTCGAGGGTGCCTACGCGCAGATCGCCCGCGAGCTGGACGTCATCGAGCAGCTCCATTTCCCTGGCTACTTCCTGATCGTGCACGAGATCGTGAAGTTCTGCGAGGACAACCACATCCTGTGTCAGGGCCGTGGATCGGCGGCGAACTCCGCCGTCTGCTACGCGATCGGCATCACCAGCGTCGATCCGGTGCAGCACGGGCTGCTATTCGAGCGGTTCCTGTCGCAGGGCCGGGACGGCCCGCCCGATATCGACCTGGACATCGAGCACCAGCGGCGCGAGGAGGTCATCCAGCACGTCTACGACACCTACGGCCGGGAACGCGCGGCCCAGGTGGCGAATGTGATCAGCTACCGGCCGCGGATGGCGCTGCGGGACGCCGGCCGCGCGCTCGGCTACGAGCCGGAACAGCTGGACGAGTGGTCCCGGCAGGTGGGTCCCCGAGCGTACGCGCCAGGTCAGCCGGTCCCGCCGGATGCCGGCGTGCCCGACGCCGTGGTCGAGCTGGCCGAGCAGATGCAGCGGCTGCCGCGGCACCTCGGCATCCATTCCGGCGGGATGGTGATCTGCGACCGGCCGGTAGGGGAGGTGTGCCCGGTCGAATGGGCGCGGATGCCGAATCGCAGCGTGCTGCAGTGGGACAAGGACGACTGTGCCTATGCGGGCCTAGTCAAGTTCGACCTGCTCGGCCTCGGCATGCTGACCGCGCTGCGAGACTGCCTTGACCTGGTCGAGGCGGCGCATGGCATCCGCTGGAGCCTGCACTCGATCCCGCAGGAAGACCCTGGTGTCTATGCGATGCTGCAGGCCGCCGACACCGTCGGGGTGTTCCAGGTCGAGTCGCGGGCGCAGATGGCTACGCTGCCCCGGCTGCGCCCGGCGAAGTTCTATGACCTAGTGGTCGAGGTCGCGCTGATCCGGCCCGGCCCGATCCAGGGCGGTTCAGTGCACCCGTACATGCGCCGCCGGCACGGGGACGAGCGGGCCGACCTGCCGCACCCGCTGATGCGCCGGGCCCTCGGCAAGACGCTCGGGGTACCGCTGTTCCAGGAACAGATGATGCAGATCGCCATCGACTGCGCCGGGTTCAGTCCCGCCGAGGCCGACCGGCTCCGGCAGGCGATGAGCTCCAAGCGCGCGCCGGAGCGGATCGAGGAACTGCGCGGGCGGCTGCTCGCCGGGATGGCAGAGCGGGACATCCCGCCGGCCGTCGCGGTGGACATCTACGCCAAGATCCTGGCGTTTTCCAGCTACGGTTTCCCCGAGTCGCACGCGATCAGCTTCGCCTACCTGGTCTACGCCAGCGCGTGGCTGAAGTGCTACTACCCGGCTGCGTTCACCGCCGCACTGCTGCGCGCCCAGCCGATGGGCTTCTACGCGCCCGCCAGCCTGATCAGCGACGTTCGCCGGCATGGCGTGCAGGTGCGGGGGGTAGACGTGAACGCCAGCGGGGTGCAGGCGACCCTGGAGAAAACCGAGGAGTCAGGGAACGGGGTCGTTCTTGTCGATCCCCCGTCCGGAGGACGGCCGGCCCCGGGCCAGCCAGTGATCAGGCTCGGGCTGGCGGAGGTCCGCAACCTCGGCACCCGCGCGGCCGAGCAGATCGTGGCTGGCCAGCCGTATGCGAACCTTGAGGACTTCGCCCGGCGGACCACGCTGTCGGCCGCCGCGCTGGAGGCGCTGGCCATGGGCGGCGCGTTTGGCTGCTTCGGGGTGAGCAGGCGGGAGGCGCTGTGGGCGGCCGGGGCCGCGGCGACCATCCGGCCTGGTCAGCTGCCCGGCACCGCGCTGGGCATGACGGCGCCGCCGCTGCGGGCGATGACCGCGGCCGAGGAGACCTTCGCCGACCTGTGGGCCACCGGCACCTACGGGACGCACCCGATCGAGCACATCAGGGCCATGCTGACCGAGCGGGGCGTGCTGCCAGCGGCGATGCTGACCGCCGCCGTGAACGGCCGGAACGTGCTTGTCGGCGGCCTGGTCACGCATCGTCAGCAGCCGGGCACGGCTCGCGGTGTGGTGTTCCTCAGTCTCGAGGACGAGACCGGGATGGCCAACATCATCTGCCCGCCGAACGTCTGGCAGCGCTTCCGGTCGATCGGCATCACCGCGAGTGCGCTGCTCGTGCACGGCCGCGTGGAGCGGCTGGACGGCGCCGTCAGCCTGCTGGCCACCAGGCTGGAACGGCTGCGGGTCGTCGCCGCAGCACGCAGCCGCGACTTCCGCTAGGCGCCTTGGTCCGGACGCCAGGCGCCGCCTGATGCGGGGATTGTCTACCGGGAAAGACCGTACGGTTTGTCTGCACGTGCGCGAAGATGGTCAGGCACGGGGGGCGATACCGTACTGACGTGCGGTAAACCTATGTCATCGCGATGGTGCCGGGTCGGCGCTGCGGCGCTTAACAGCAAGGAGCGGCATGCCCTTTGACGTAGCCCGGACGTTCGCCGAGCGCTCGGGCGAGAACTTTGCCCTACACGAGCGGTACATGAATCACCAGCTCGCGCGGACGCTCCGGACTCTTGGGTTCGACCGCAACTACATCCGGGCCGAGGGCTGCTACCTGTGGGACGACACCGGGGCGCGCTACCTGGACTACCTATCGGGATTCGGCGTCTACGCGCTGGGCCGCAGCCATCCGGCCATCAAGGCGGCGCTGCACCAGGCGATCGACCTGGACCTGCCCAACATGGTCCAGATGGACTGCGCACTGCTGCCGGGCCTGCTCGCGGAGCAGCTCGTCCGCCGCGCCCATCCGGGCATTAACCGCGTGTTCTTCTGCAACTCCGGCGCCGAGTCCGTCGAGGCCGCGATCAAGTTCGCCCGGCAGTTCACCCAGCGATCCAAGATCGTCTATGCCGAGCACGCCTTCCACGGCCTGACCACCGGTGCGCTCGCGCTCAACGGCGGCAAGGAGTTCCGCAAGGGATTCGGTCCCCTGCTCGAGTCCGTTCCGGTCCCTTTCGGCAGTCTCGACGCGCTCGAACAGCAGCTGAGCGCCAGGGATGTCGCCGCCTTCGTCGTGGAGCCGATCCAGGGCAAGGGCGTCTACTGCGCCCCGGCGGAGTACTGGCGGGCCGCCCAGGACCTGTGCCATCGGCACGGCACGCTGCTGGTCACCGACGAGGTGCAGACGGGCATGGGCCGGACGGGCCGGTTCTTGTGTCACGAGCACTGGGGCCTCGAGCCCGACATCATCACGATCTCCAAGGCGCTGTCTGGCGGCTTCGTGCCGGTCGGCGCCATGCTGACGTCGGACAAGGTGTTCTCGAGCGTGCACGACTCGATGGAGGACGCGCTCAAGCACTCGAGCACCTTCGGCCGCAATCAGCTCGCCATGGTGGCCGGCCTGGCGACCCTCGCGGCCTTCGACGACGAGGACATCATCGCGCGGGCCGAGCGAACCGGGGCGGACCTGCAGGCGAAGCTTGCAGGCCTCGCCGCGCGCTATGACCTGATCCATGACGTCCGCGGGCTCGGGCTGATGGTCGGCATCGAGTTCGGGGAGCCGTCGTCGCGGTCCGCCGCCCGCCGCTTCCGCACCCTCGAGCGGCTGCGGACCGGCATGTTCTCCCAGATGGTCGTCGTCCCGCTGTTCCACCGGCACCGGATCATCACGCAGGTGGCCGCCGACAACGTCAACATCATCAAGCTGATTCCGCCGCTGATCACCGGGCCGGAGGAAGTGGACTACTTCGTGCAGGCGCTGGACGACGTGCTCGCCGATGCGCACCGCGGATCGGGGCTGACCTACGAGGTCGGCCGGACGATGGCGCTCGGCGCGCTGCGGCGAAAGTCCCAGCGCAGCGTCGCCAGCACAGAGCAGGCGCCGCGGCAGGCTTCGGTCGTCAGCGGGGCGGGTCAGGCCGCGCCGGCTGCGGCAGCCGGAGACCCGGAGCTGCCGTTAAAAGCTGACCGACCGCGGGCGGCCCGGCTGACGCCGCGGCCCGCGCCCGCGGTTACCCCGATCGAGCCGGGCGACCGCGTGGTCATCACCGGCGCGGCCGGGTTCATCGGTTCCGCCGTGACGCGGGCTGTCCAGGCCAAGGGTGCCCACGTCGTGGCCCTGGTCGAGCCCGGCGCGGACGCGCGCAATTTGACCGGGCTCACCGATGTCGAGCGGGTGACCGTGGACATCAGGGACGCCGCCGCGGTCCGGGTGGCGTTCGAGGGCGCCCGGTACGCCTTCCACCTGGCCGCCGTCTACCGGTTCTGGGCCCGGGACCGCCGCGTGTTCCGCGACGTCAACCTCGGCGGCACCCGCAACGTCATCGACGCGGTGCTGGCAGCGGGGTGCCAGCGGCTGGTCTACACCTCGACCGTCGGGGTGCTCGGCCTGGACTGCACCCGGCAGGGCGTGCCTGCGGACGAGACCAGCCTGGCCGATGTCGCTCACCTGTTCGGTGACTACAAGCGCACCAAGTTCGAGGCCGAGCACGAGGTGCTGCGCGCGGCTGCCGAGGGGCTGGATGTCAGCCTCGCGCTGCCCACGTTCCCGCTGGGTCCGGGCGACACCGCGCCCACGCCCACGGGCAAGCTCGTGGCCGACTTCCTCAACGGCAGGCTGCCCGGCTTCGTCGATACTGCCCTCAACGTGTGTCACGTCGACGATCTCGCCCTCGGTCACGTCGCGGCGCTGGAACACGGCCGTCACGGCCGCAGCTACATCCTCGGTGGCGAGAACATGTCGATGCGCGAGATCCTCCAGGCGCTCGCGGACTGCTCCGCCCTGCCGATGCCGCGGCTGGCGGTGCCGGCGTCGCTCGGCCTCGCGGCCGGCCTCGCCTCGACCCTCGTCGAGGGACGGCTGCTCGGCCGCGATCCGCGCGTGCCGCTAGAGGGTGCGCGGATGTCCACCACAAAAATGATCTTCAATGACGACCGGGCCCGCGCGGAGATCGGGCACAAGTCGCGGCCAGCCCGGCTCGCGATCGAGGACTCGGCCCGGTGGTTCGCCGAGAACGGCTACGTGACCCCCCGCCGGCTGGCCGCGATCCGGTGGCAGCGTTAGCGGCGCCACCTGTCAGGATAGGCCCGCGGTCTGCCGGACCCCGTTGGACCTCGGTCGGTTCGACCTGCGCAAACACGCGCTGGCTGAGGCGGCAGGAGAAGCCGGAGTCATCAGACGGTCGGGCGATGCCTGCTAGAGTGTTCAAACTCTTGTGCGATGGTCAAGTCAATTCTTTCCCGATCGGAACGGCAGTCCCATCCCGACACAACGTGTGCGCGGCGAGTGGTAGCTGACCAGGAGCTGGGTGGTTGTGGCGTGGAGACGGAGACGGTCCGTGCATCTGCTGTCGAGCCCACGCTCAGCGAATCACTAAGGCGCAGGCGTATTGCCGCGTCGGTAGCGGTTGTCTGCGTGTACAGCATTCTCGGGCTGGCGGCTTTCTGGACAGACCTGTGGCACATCTCACGAGTTATTTTCAGCGCGGCTACCCTCGGTGATCCCGAACTATCCTTGTGGGAAATTTCGTGGGAACACTATGCCCTGTTGCACGGGCTGAACCCCTTCTTCAGCCACGCGATGTTCGTGCCGGGTGGCCTGAACCTCGCGATGAACACGGGCACTCCGCTGCTAGGGTTCGTCACGACGCCGCTGGCC
>Ga0187783_10002175_pt1 | contig 14592 bp, 12 predicted proteins | sample 1015_SJ02_MP02_2_FD_132471 | JGI IMG/M metagenome (GOLD analysis project Ga0187783, IMG submission 132471) | Tropical peat soil microbial communities from peatlands in Department of Meta, Colombia - 1015_SJ02_MP02_20_MG | ecosystem: Environmental > Terrestrial > Soil > Wetlands > Peat | place...
GTCGGCCTTCTTGTAGTCGGGGTAGAACATCGGGATCAGGCCCATGTCCGAGGCGCCCTGCACGTTGTTCTGGCCGCGCAGCGGGTGCAGCCCGCTGCCCTGCTTCCCGACGTTGCCGGTGATCGAGCACATCGCGATCAGGCAGCGGGCGTTGTCGGTGCCCGTGGTGTGCTGCGAGATCCCCATGCCCCAGAAGATCACGCCCGCGCCCGCCTCGCCCCAGACCCTCGCGACCCGGCGGATCACCGCGGCGTCGACCCCGGTGATCTGCGCGGCCCGTTCCGGCGGGTAGTTCTTGAGGGTCTCGGCCAGGGCTTCGTAGTTGCTGGTGCGGCTGGCGATGAAGTCCCGGTCGGTCAGCCCGAGCCTGATCACCTCGTGCATGACCCCGTTGTAGAACGCGACGTCGGTGCCCGGCTTGATCTGGCAGAAGATGTCGGCGTGGTCGGCCATCTTGTCGGCCCTGGGGTCGACGTAGATGATCGTTGTTCCCTTGCGCCTGGCCTGCTTGAAGAACGATGACGCCACGGGGTGATTGGCCGTCGGGTTGGCGCCGGTCACGATGGCCACGTCGGCGTTGAGCACGTCGCCGTAGGTGGTGGAGACGGCACCCGAGCCGATCCCCTCGAACAGCGCGAACACGCTGGAGGCGTGGCACAGCCGGGTGCAGTGGTCCACGTTGTTGGTGTGGAAGCCGGTCCTGATCAGCTTCTGGAAGAGGTAGGCCTCCTCGTTGGAGCACTTGGCCGAGCCGAAGCCGGCGATCGCGCCCGGCCCGCCCGCGGCGTAGACCTCGGTGAGCCGCCGGGCCACCAGGTCCAGCGCCTCGTCCCAGGTGGCCTCGCGGAAGTGCGGCAGCACCTCGTCGTAGTCCACCAGTCCCCCGGGCTTGCGCCGGCGCTTGCCGCTGCGGCCGCCGTCGCCGTTGCCGTCCCGGCCGCGGCCGCTGCGGCCGTTGCGGGCGGCGTTGCCGTCGCGGCCCGCACTGAGCTGTCGGCGCTCGGCCCGCTCTTCGGTGTCGTCGAGATAGTCGGTGCGGTTCATCTCGCCGCGCACGTCCGTGGACAGAGCTCCCTTGGGGTAGTCCTCGTCGCGGCGGATCAGCGGCACGGTGAGGCGCTGCGGTGAGGCCGCGTAGTCCCAGCCGTACCGGCCCTTGACGCACAGCCGGCCCTTCGAGCCCGGCTGGTCCCGGCCCTCGGCGAACGCGATCGCGCCGCGCTCCCGGTCTACGTGGTAGGTGAGCGCGCAGCCGACGCCGCAGTACGGGCAGACGCTGTTCACCTGGTCCAGCTCGCTGCGCGGCCGGATCGGGATGTTGCGGATCGGCTTGTTGGTCAGCGCGCCCGTCGGGCAGGCCGCGACGCACTCCCCGCAGGTCACGCACGACGACGCGCCCATCGGGTCGTTCAGGTCGAAGGCGATCCGGGTGGCGTAGCCCTTGCCGCTGCGGCCGATCACGTCGTTGCCCTGGATGTCGTCGCAGGCGCGGACGCAGCGGTCGCACAGGATGCACGCGTCGTGGTCCACCGCGATGACCGGGTTGGACAGGTCTGCGCCCCGCCCTGAGCCGACGGGCAGGCCGACGACGCCGGTCAGCCCGAAATGGTCGGCCAGCGTCAGCAGCTCGTTGTCGGCCGTGGTGGTCTGCTTGGGGTCGCGCTCGCGCGCGGGCTGGTCGGCGAGCAGCAGCTCGGTCAGCGTGGCGCGGTTGCGCTCGACGTCCGGCGTGGCCGTCTTGACCTCCATGCCGTCCTCGCACGGGCGCACGCACGCGGCGGCGTAGGCCCGGGCTCCGACGTCCACCACGCACATCCGGCAGACGCCCACCGGGTCGTAGCGCTCGTCGTGGCACAGCACCGGGATGTCGATGCCCGCGTCCTTGGCCGCGGCCCAGATCGTCGTGCCGTCCGGTACGGTAACCGCCACCCCGTCGATCGTCAGCGTGACCGTCCGGGCCTTGGCGGGCGCATGAATGACCATAACTCAGTATGTACTCCCGCGTCGGTGCCGTCGCCTGGCGCGGCGCTTCCACACCCGCGGCCTAGCTCAGCCGCAGGTCCGCGAGGCTGGCCTGGTCCGGGCGGCCCTCGCCGTCCAGCCCGCGGGCCGCGTAGTAACCGTCGATCATGTCCCGCAGCCGCTCCGGGGTCAGCGTCGCGATCCGGCCCGACGCCACCGCGAGCGGTTCGGACAGCAGCCGATGCGGCAGCCAGTCGTCCTGCGGCCGCCAGCCCTCGCGCAGGTTGAACACCCGCTTGGCCAGAACGATCCGGCGCGCGGTCTGCCGCAGCTCGGCGCCGTCGGTGTCCCAGCCGGTCACCGTGGCCAGCAGCGCCGCCCACTCGTCGAACGGCTCGCTGAACACCCCGCGCAGGAACTTGCACAGGATCAGCGAGTCCATGACCGCGGCCCGGTCCTCGGTCTCGACCGCGGCCGCGACGTGCTCCCGGCCGCCGGCCAGCCGGTCGTGATCACCGGACAGGTCGGCCTCGTAGGCCCCCGACCGGTTGTGGTCGGCCCCCCGGGAATTCACCGCCAGTCCCAGCGCCATGGCCTGCATCGTACGGGGCTCGTAACCGGGCAGCTCCAGGCCCTTGACCTGCAGGGCGAACGCGTCCGAGCCGCCGCCCACCCGCTGCGCGGCGCGCCGCGTGCCCTCGGCCAGCAGCTCGCCGAGCCCCTCCCGGGCGCCGATCTCGCCCAGGGCCCGCAGGACGGCGTCCGCGTCGCCGAACCGTAGCCACGGCGCGTCGATCAGCCCCCGCTCGGCGCACTCCATGGCCCAGGCGATGGTGCCCCCGGCCGAGATGGTGTCCAGCCCGAGGTCGTCGCACCGGCCGCTGGCGGCGAGCACGGCGTCGGGGTCGGACACCCCGCACATCGGGCCGAGCGCGAACACGTTCTCGTACTCCACCCGGGCCCGCTGGCCGCCGCGCGCACGGTAGATGTGCTCGCAGCCGATCGTGCACGAGGCGCAGCTGTTGCGGGTGACGGTGCGCATCTCCGCCAGTTCCTCCGCGGCGAGCTGCGGGGCCCCAGCGAACGTCGCGGCCTGGAAGTTGCGGGTGGGCAGGGTACTGATCGCGTTGAACGCGAGCAGGTTGGCCAGCGTCCCGAGCTCGCGGTACTTCGCCGTGGCCGGGCCGAACGAGCGAGCGCGCAGGTCCCGCGCCGCGGCGAGCACGGCCTGCGGATCCGCCGGCGCCACCTTGGCCGCGGCCTTTACCGCGACGGCCTTCAGCCGCTTGGCCCCCAGCACCGCGCCCAGCCCGCCACGCCCGGCGTGCCGCCCGTCGTGGGAGATCGTGGCGTAGCGGACGCCGCGCTCGCCGGCCGGGCCGATCGCGGCGACCCGCCAGCCCCGTCCGAGGCGCTCTCGCAGCCGGCGCTCAGCCTCGGCGGCCGGCAGCCCCTGCAGGTCGGCCGCGTCGGCCAGCCGCGCGCCATCCCCGTCGATCAGCAGCGCCGACAGCCGGGCGCACGCGCCGCGGACCACGATCGCGTCGTAGCCGGTGAGCTTGCCGGAGATCGCGAAATGGCTGGACGACAGGGCGTCGTTCAGCAGGCCGGTCAGCGGCGACTTGGCCACCACCGCGAACTTGGCGCTGGTGGTCAGCGGCGTGCCCACCAGCGGGGAGAACACGAAGGCCAGCGGCGCCTCCGGGGCCAGCGGGTCGACGCCGGCCGGCCCAAGCCGGTGCATCAGCCACGCACCGAGGCCGGCGCCGCCGATGTACGCCCGCAGCAGGTCATCACCGAGCGGCAGCACGGCGGCCGCCGCCGTCCCGGCGTCGACGACGAGCGCCCGCCCGAAATAACCGCCGGCCGCCACGTGGATCAGCCGCCCGCGTCCGCGGCCAGGAAGAACACGGTGTCCCCGGTGACCAGCGGCACCTGGCCGTCCCGGGTGATCTGATCACCGTTCAGCGCGGCCACGATGTGCCCGTCCAGGGTCAGCCCGGCGGCGGCCGCAGCCCCGGCCACGGTGGCCGCGCGCGCCGGCTGCGGACCACGGTGCCCGTCGGCCAGGGCGCCGAACCGCTGGATCGTGATCTGCGGCGCCGGGCGGGCCCGCGCGGCCTGGTAGTCGGCCGGCTCGTTGACGTTCACGACCGAGTCCAGGTCGGGATCCAGCGCGGCCAGCATCGGGTCGGCACGCAGCGCGGCCTCGTCCAGCCGGGCGACCGTGCACTGCTCGAACAGGAACGCCGGGCGGAGCCGGCGCTCCGCCACGAGCTGCGCGGCCACCGGGGCCAGCGCGGTGCGGTAGGCGGCAGCCAGCGGCTGCGGATAGCCGCGGGCGACGGGCAGGCCCACATCCGCGCCCTCGTCGGCCGCGCGCAGCACCCGCCGGACGAACGCGGGGTGCAGGAAGGGCAGGTCGGTGGAGCAGGCGAACGCGATCTCGGCCCGGCCGGCGACCGCGGCCAGGCCGGCCGCCAGGCCCTGCACCGGGCCCAGGCCTTCGGTGGGGTCGTCGACGACGTCAGCCTCCGGCGGCAGGCCCGGCAGGCCCTGCCCCGGAGCGCGCACCACGAGGACCGGCCCGCCGGTGGCCCGCGAGACGATGCCGACGGTCCGGCGTAGCAACGTCGAGCCGTGCCATTCCAGGGCCGCCTTGGGCGTGCCCATCCGGGACGACCGGCCGCCGGCCAGGACAATCCCGGCGGTAGTCGACATGCTCTGATCCTACGGTCTTGACCCGGCACCCAGGCCTGGCCGCGTCCCCCCACGGGCGCGCGGGTCTTGCCCGGTGGCCCACTGGTGGCGGGCTCCCTGATGGATCGCGGCGTAGATGCGGTCCCGCAGAGAGTTGGCCTCCGCGTCGGTCAGGCTCCGCTCCAGGGGCCGGAGCACGACGCGCACCAGCAGGTTGCGCTGGCCGGGCCGGGCTCCCAGCCGGGCGGCCGCGGCCTCAGGCAGGTCCTCACGGCGGGTCGAGGACAGGATCGCCACGTTCTCGACGCAGTCGGCGTCGGCGCCGAGCGCGTCCCTGACGCGGTCCCCCAGGGTCTCGTCGTCCTCGTCTGGATCCACGGCGACGGACAGGTCGCGGCGGACGGCCGGCATGGCCGACACCGGGCGGTAGGGCGCCAGGTCTCGCATCTGGCCTGCCACGCGCGGGTCGGCGGACCGCAGCAGCCGGATGTCCGGGATCTCCTTGCGCAGCATCAGCAGCCGGTCCAGGCCCAGGCCGAGGGCCAGGCCGCGGTGGGAGGCCAGGCCCGCGCCGGCCAGGACGGCGGGGGCGGCCAGGCCGCACTCCCCTACCTCCACCCAGCCGCCGTCGTGCGCCACGTCGACCTGCCGGCCGCCGCTGGTGTAGGGGTGCTGGCGGGGCTGCTGCCTGCTGCGGCGGCCCGGCGCCAGCGCGCCGAGCAGCACGGTGATCATCTCGTCCATGGCATCATCGCCGAGCGGCCCGGCGCTGACTCGCCACAGGTCGAGCTGGTGCGGCGCGGGCGAATGCTGCCAGTCGATCGCGTCCCGCCGGTACACGATGCCCGGGCACACCAAGAGCACGTCATCGGGCGGGTCGGCGGCCAGCCGGCGCAGCGCCGGCGGCACCATGGCGGTGGAGTGACTGCGCAGCACGCGCTGGTCGTCCACGTAGCGCGTGTACCGGGCTTCCCGGGTGACGGCCGCCGCCTGGTAGCCGAGGTGGTCGTAGTTGTCGGCGATGGTCACGACCCGCCGTCCGCGGCACCAGCGGGCCTCGCACCCCCAGGCGCTGGTCAGCGCGGTGACGGCCGCATCCACGAGAAGCTGGATGGCGTGCGGTCCGTCCGACGGGTCGGTCAGGTCGGTCAGCGAAAGGTCGCGCGCAAGCTGCGCAGCGGTGAGATGGGCGGGCATCGGGACTCCTGGTTCTCCGGTGGCGGGCAGGAAACGGGCCTCCCGGCTCCAGCCGTCGGAAAGAAGTCACTCGCTAGCGCGCGCCGACACCTCCCGACAGCCCGTGACGGGCCGGGAGGCCGGCGAATCGCCGCGCTACCGAAGCCATGACTCAAGAATATCGCGGTGCGCCAGCGGATAATCGGACCGCGGCGCGTAAGCGAATCCCGGGCCAGAAGCGTGAAGAGGACATGGCCAGCGAACCAATGGACTTCGCCGAGTTCTACGCGTCGGCAAAGGACGACTGCCTGCGGGCCGTGCTGGCCAGCACAGGCGACCTGCCGACCGCGGAGGACCTGGTCGCCGAGGCGTTCGCCCGCGCGTGGGCCGCCTGGCGCAAGGTCAGCGGGCATCCGTCGCCGCAGGCGTGGGTGGTCCGGACCGCCCTCAACACCCGGGTCTCCTGGTGGCGGCGGCACCGCCGCGAGGTGGCGGTCGGCCAGGCCGAGGGTCTGGCCGACGCACCCAGCGGTGACGGCGTCGACCCGGTCGACACCCAGCTGATGGCCGCCGTGGCGCGGCTCCCGCTCCGGCAGCGCCAGGTCGTGGGGCTGCGGCTGTTCCTCGACCTGGACACCGCGCGCACGGCCGAGGTCCTCGGTATCGCCCCGGGCACCGTCACCGCGCACATGGCGCGGGCCATCGCCGCGCTGCGCGAGGAATTTACGTCAGCCCGAGGACAGGAGAAGCGATGAACGGCGACAGCGAGCTGCTCACCGCGGTCAGGGAGTCCTTCGCCAGGGTCCGGCTGAACGCACCGCTCGACGCGACGGTCCGGCGGGGCCGGAAGCTGCGGGCGCGGCGCCGGATGGCCGGGATCGCGGCCGCCGTCGTTGTGCTCGCGGGCGGTGCGGCGCTGGCCACCGCGCTGCTGCTGCCGGGCGGGGCCCCGTACCCGGTCACATCCGGCCCGCATCCGGCGGCGTCGGGCACCCGCCCGGGCCCGGCGCAGCTGACGGCCTGGACGGTGACCAAGGGACCGGGCGACACGGTGACGATCCTGATCCGCGAGCTGCGTGACCCGGCCGGGATGCAGCGCACGCTGCGCGCCGACGGGGTGCCGGCGCACGTCGCTTTCCAGGGCGGCGTGCTCTCCGACACCCCGCCGCTGCCGCGGGAGTGCGGCGATACCCGGCTATCGCCAGAACAAGACGCCGCGCTCCAGGGCAAGATCTTGGGCAATTCCTTCATGCCCGAGGTCCAGAATGGGATTGCCCTGGTCATCCACGCCAACGAGATTCCGACCGGGATCGGCCTGAACCTGACGGTGCAGTCGAGCGGCAACGGGTGGGGATGGAGCCTCGGCCTGGTGCGGGCCAGCCCGGAATGCACCGGCTCCTGACCAGCGCGGACCCCCGGCTAGGCCGTCGCGGCGGGGTCGAGCAGGCCCCGGCGCCTGCGGATCGTGAGGTCGAGCTTGCTGAACAGCGTGTCGACCACGACCCCGATGACCAGGATCACGATCAGGATCGCCGCCGTGCTGGTGAAGTCGAGGTTCTGCTGGTCTACGCTCAGCGCCTGGCCGATCGAGAACTGGCCGACGATCGGCACGACGATCTCGCCCGCCATCAGGCTGCGCCAGGCAAAGGCCCAGCCCTGCTTCATCCCGGCCACGTAGGCGGGCAGCGAGGCGGGCAGGATCAGGTACCGGTAGAGCGCGAAGCCCCGCAACCCCATGGTCTTGCCCGCACGTAGCAGCAGCGGGGGCGTATAGTCCACGCCGGTGATCACTCCGTTGGCTATCGACGGCGCGGCGCCCAGGATGACCACGAACAGGATCGCCTGGTAGCTCTCGCCGAAGATGACGATCGCGAACGGGACCCAGGCGACCGACGGCATCGTCGTCAGGCCGGTGATGATCGAGCCGACGGCCGCGCGAAGCGGCGGGATCCGCGCGACGAGCAGCCCGATGACCGAGCCGATGAGCAGCGCAATGGCGTAGCCGACGACAGCAGTTTGCAGGGTGGTCCCGATGATGCCCCAGAGCTGGCCGTGTACCAGCTGGCTCCACAGATTCGAGAGCACCGGGGCGGGTCCCTTGAGGACATAGTGCTTCCACCCGGTGAGGGTGACCAGTTCCCAGACGGCCAGGACGAGCGCGATCGCCAGCAGCTTCGGCCAGGCCGCGGCCCAGGCCTTGCGGGCGATCCGGCCGGGGTCGGCCGCGGGCTGGGCCGGGCCGAGTTCCAGCTGGTCTAGGCCGTGCAGCGCCTGGTCAGTTGCCATGCCGTCCCATCTCCTCGCGCAGCCGCTCGGTGATGGTGCCGGCCAGCTTCGCCGTCTGCGGAGAGTCGATCCCCCGCGACCACTCGCCGGGCACCTGGTACTCCGCGATAACCCGCCCCGGTCGGCTGCTCAGCACGATGACCCGATCGCCGAGCCGGACGGCCTCGCGGACGTTATGGGTCACGAACAAGACCGTGAGCGTCTGCTCGGCACAGACACGGTCGAGCTCGTCGTGCAGCAGATCGCGGGTCATCGCGTCGAGGGCGCCGAACGGCTCGTCCATCAGCAGCACGTCAGCTCCCTGCGCCAGCGCCCTGGCCAGCGCGACACGCTGCCGCATGCCCCCGGACAGCTCGTGCGGCCGCTTGCCGCCGAACCCGTCCAGCCGCACCACCTTCAGCAGCTCGGCGGTGTGGCGCTGGCGGTCGGGGCGGGACACCTTCCTGGCCCGCAGCGCGAGCTCCACGTTGCCCGCGGCCGTCAGCCAGGGCAGCAGACCCGGCTCCTGGAACATCATCGCCACTCGCCCGCTGACGGAAACCTCGCCCCCGGTCACGGAGTCCAGGCCGGCCACGAGGGACAGCAGCGTGCTCTTTCCGCAGCCGGACGCGCCGATCAGGCAGACAAACTCGCCCTGGCCCACGGTGAGCGACACCTGGTCCAGGGCGAGGACGCTGCGGGGGCCCGTTCCGTAGCGCTTGGAGACGCCGGTCAGCCTGACCGCCACCTGCTGCTCGGCGCCCCCCGGCGGCCCTGCGCCGGTGCCGCCGACGGCGGCCGCCCCCGGGGACGTCCCCGGGGGCGTGGCCTGGCGGTGGACGATGCTCACGAGCTCACTTGCGGCTGGCCGTCCGCGACCAGCAGCTTGTTGAGCGGCCCGAGGTCGTAGATCGAGCTCAGGTCCGACACCGGCTTGAGCAGGCCGAGGTCGACCGCGTGCTGAGCGTCGGTGATCAGCGACGACGCGATCGGGTCGTTCGTGAACGTAATCTGCGCGAACGACGCGGAGACGATGGCCGGCTTGAGCGACTTGCCGCTGATCGAAGAGAGCTCGGCATTGGCCGCGGTCTCCGCGGCGGCCTTGTCGGTGTTGATGAAGTTGTTCGCCTGGATCTGGCCCTTGAGCAGCCCGTCGATCACCGAGGGGTGGGCCGTGATGAACGACTGGGTCGCCACCAGCTCGGTCGTGACGAACTGGCCGTTCGGCCACAGGCTGGCCTCGTTGACCAGGACGTGGCCGCCGTCGGCCAGCATCTCGGCGTCGTAGGGAGCCGGCTCCCAGCCACCGGCGATCGACCCGGACTCGAACGCCAGCACCGCATCGGAGTTGGGCGTGATCGGCGTGATCGGCACGTCGCCGCCGCCGGTCGGCGTGGTGGTCAGGCCCTGCGTCTTGAGCCAGTACCGCAACGACACGTCCTGGGTGTTGCCGAGCGAGGGCGTGGCCAGCTTCTGCCCCTTGAGCTGCGGCGCCGCGGTGATGCTCTTCTTCACGATCAGCTGGGCGCCGCCCGAGGCGGCACCGGAGATCACCCTGATCAGCTTGTCGCCGGTCTGCCAGGCCTTAATGGCCGGGTTCGGGCCCACGTACGCGGCGTCCAGCTGGCCGGCCAGCAGAGCCGTGGCTTCCTCGGTGCCGGTGCTGAAGGGATACAGCTTCAGCGTGACATTCTTGCCAAGGTCCTTGGTGAAAAAGCCCTCTTTGATCCCGACCAGCGCGGAGGAGTGGGTGATGTTCTCCAGGAACCCGAGCCGGATCGTCACCGGTGCCGCGGAGGTGCTCGAGTTCGTCGAGCTTGACGAGCTGGATGAACTGCACCCGGCGGCCAGCAGGGTGGCTGCAACTACCACCGCCGTGGCCATCAACGCTCTTCTTATCGTCGGTGCACCCGTCATTCCGCCCGCCCTTCCTTGATCAGTTCTTTCCCGATCGTAATTGTCGACTTAATAGGCAATCGTTATACCACAGCCCACCTAGGACCGCACATCAGCGCGGGCACGGTGCTTTACTTACCGAGCGATAGGGGTCAGCCGCCGGCGTCGGCGGAATCCTCGAAGTCGACCCCGGCCACGGACGGGTACCGCTGCAGACACTGCTGCAGCTGCGCCAGGTTGGCGTCGTTGGCGTTGTCGGTGCGGTAAGTCACCCCGCCGGCCATGGTCACCGCGTTCTGCTGCCGCGGCAGAGCCTCGGCCCGGACGTTGGGAATGTGCGAGCACGCCGTGCGCACCTTGAGCATGGTCGCGACCGAGGTCTCCGGCTTGAAGCTCACCGTGGCCCACTGCTGCCCGAGCGCGGCATCGAACTTCGCGCATCCGGCTGCTCCCAAGACCAGGCCCAGCGCCCCGGCCAGCGCCACGGCTCTCGCGGCCCCGGCGGGGGCCGCCCGGCCGCGGGTGATCACCCGGCTGAACTCTGGCACGCCAGTCAGCTTAGTGCCCTCCCCCGGCGAACCCGCGGCCGCGCGTCCGGCCGCGGCCGGCCTGGCCTGGCCAGACCGCGGGCGGGACCGGCGACGCGGGCCGGATGATGCCACACTTATGCCTAGTCATGGCACCTCCTCCGCACATCCTGGTCGTCAACGGCCGTAAGGTCCGCCAGCCGGTGTTCATCCTCGGCGCCCCGTATTCGGGAGCGGACGTGCTGGCGCGCGCCCTGAAGAACACACCCGGCTTTCACGTGACCATCGGCCAGCGCAGCGTGATCAGCGTGGTGTACGCGTTCGCGCGCAGCCCGTCGATCCAGCGCGGCCGCGGCGACGCGGCCGCTACCGTGCTGCGCGACGCCCTCGCCCAGGCCTGGCAGGTCACCGCGCACGGCTGCCTGGGCTGCTCGCCGGCCTGCCGCGACGCGGGCGGCGTCAACGGGGCCGGCACCTGCGTCGCCGATCGCGACATCCGCAGGTACGGGGACGCGACCCCGGACCTGATGTACTGCGCCGAGGGCCTGGTCAACGCGTTCCCGGATGCGCGGCTGGTGCAGATCGTCCGCGACGGCCGGGATGTCGTGGCCGCGATGCTGGCCGACGCCGACTCGCTGGCCTGGTTCAAGCCCGGGGTGGTCAACGTGGACAGCGAGTTCCCCAACCCGTTCTTCGGCATCGAGACCGATGCCGACCTGGCCGGCTGGCCGGACCTGTCCCTGGCCGCGAAGTGCGCGATGCGCTGGCGTGGCTCGGTCCGGGCGATGGCCAGGCTGCGCAGCAGCATGCCCGCGGAGACGCTGACTACCCTGCGCTACGAGGAGGTGATCCGCCAGCCCGCCGCGGCGGCGCGGTCGGTGTCCGGCTTCATCGAAGCCGAGGTGGCCCCCATCGGCATCCGGGCCCGCGGCCACGCCCCGGTCGGCTCGCTGGCCATCCAGTCCGGCAGCTGGCGCCGCACCCTGACCCCGCGGCAGGTCAGCGACGTCGAGCAGGTGGCCGGCATCGACCTGCGCCGGGTCGGCTACCGGGCCTGAGCAGGGTCAGGCGGGTCGAGGCGGGGTGCCCAGGCCGGAGCGGCGCCCGGCGGCAGCGGCACGGTGAACGCGTTCAGCAGGAACGACACCAGCGTGTAGTACCCGCACAGCGAGACCAGCTCAACCATCCCGGCGTCCCCGAGCAGCCGCTGGGCGGCCGCGTAGGCGCCGGAGTCGACCTGGCCGCGGTCGGCGAGCTGCCGGGCCACGGCGTACACCACCCGCTCGTCGTCGGCCTCGAACGGGGGCTCCTCGCCCCGGCCGATGGCGTCTACCACGGCGTCGGCCACGCCGTGCTCACGGGCCATGCGCGCGTGCGCCCACCACTCGAACTCGGCCTTCCAGCGGGCGCCTACGGTGATGATGGCGACCTCGCTCAGCCGGCGCTCGATCGAGGTCTCGAACCGCACGACCTGTCCCAGCGAGGCCAGGCGCCGGCCGACACCCGGGGCGTGGACGAAGGCGTTGAACGGCCCGATCAGCCCGCCCTGGTCGTTGACCAGGCCGGCGCCCCGGGAGCCGGCGATGGCGTCCCACAGCGCCCGGCGGTCGGGGTCGAGATCCTCATAGCACAGGTAAGGCAGACGGCTCGGCACAGCAAGACCCTACGTGGCCGGCCGCCTGCACGGCAGGATGATCACGGACCGGGACGCAAGCCCGGCCCTGGAGCACAGGAGGATGTCAAGGCATGGATCTCGGATTGCGCGATCGCGCCTACGTGATAACCGGCGGCAGCCGCGGCCTGGGCTACGCCGCCGCGCAGGCGCTGGTCGCCGACGGTGCCCGGGTGGTGCTCAGCAGCCGGGGCTCCGACGGCATCGTGGCGGCCGCCGCCGAACTCGGGGCGGGACGGGCCGTCGGCGTGGCGGCCGACAACCGTGACCCGGATGCGCCGCGGCGGCTGATCGCGGTGGCGAAGGAGTCGTTCGGGCGGCTCGACGGCGCCCTGATCAGCGTGGGCGGCCCGCCCGGCGGATCGGTCGCCGCCACCCCGGACGAGGCGTGGCGGGACGCGTTCGAGAGCGTGTTCCTGGGCGCGGTCCGGATGGCCGTGGCCGTCGCCGCCGAGCTGGGCGAGGGCGGCTCGATCGTGTTCGTGCTGTCGGTGTCGGTGCGGTCCCCGATCCCGTCCCTGGCCATCTCCAACGGCCTGCGGCCGGGCCTGGCCGGGGTGGCCAAGTCGCTGGCCGACGAGCTGGGACCGCTGGGCATCCGGGTCAACGGGTTGCTGCCGGGGCGGATCGCGACCGGCCGGGTGCGCGAGGTCGACGCCCTGAGCGGCGACCCGGACCAGGTCCAGGCGGAGCTGTCGCAGCGGATCCCGCTGCGCCGGTACGCCGATCCCGAGGAGTTCGGCCGGGTGGCGGCGTTTGTGCTGTCCCCCGCGGCCTCCTACGTCAGCGGCGCGATGATCCCGGTCGACGGCGGCGCGCTGCGCGCGATCTGACGTCGGCCACCCCGGGCTGGGACTCAGGCCAGCGCCGCGGGCTCCTGACGGGCGAACTGGGTCCGGTAAAGCTCGGCGTACAGGCCGCCGGCGGCGAGCAGTTCCTCGTGCCTTCCGCGCTCGCGGACCCGGCCTTCGTCGATGACCAGGATCTGGTCGGCCTCCCGGATGGTCGACAGCCGGTGGGCGATGACCAGCGAGGTGCGCCCGTCCAGCGCGGTGGCGAGCGCGCGCTGGACGGCGGCCTCCGACTCGGAGTCAAGGTGGGCCGTGGCCTCGTCGAGGACCACCACCGCCGGCGCCTTCAGCAGCAGCCGGGCCAGGGCGACGCGCTGCTTCTCGCCGCCGGACAGCCGGTAACCGCGGTCGCCCACGATCGTGTCCAGGCCGTCGGGCAGCACCGAGATCAGATCCCAGATCTGCGCGGCGCGGCACGCGTCGATCAGTTCCTGCTCGGTGGCCCCGGGCCGGGCGTAGACCAGATTCTCCCGGATCGTGTCGTGGAACAGGTGCGCGTCCTGGGTGACCACGCCGACCACGTCGTGCAGCGACTCCTGGGTCACGCCGGAGATGTCGGACCCGCCGATGCGCACCGCGCCCCGGTCCGGGTCATACAGCCGCGACACCAGGGCGGTGATGGTCGTTTTGCCCGCGCCGGACGGCCCGACCAGCGCGGTGAGCTGCCGGGCCGGGGCGGTGAAGCTCACGTCGTGCAGCACGCCCAGGCTGGCGTCGGTCCGCTCCGGCACGGGCAGGGCGATGGACTCCAACGACGCGAGCGAGACCTCGGACGCCGCCGGGTAGCGGAACGACACGTGGTCGAAGACGATGTCCGCCGGCGGCCCGGCCGGTCCGGACCCGTTGGCCGACCCGGCCACCACCAGCGCCGTCGCGCCCGGCCGGTCCTCGATCAGCGGCTTCAGGTCCAGCACCTCGAACACCCGGTCGAAGCTGACCAGCGCGGTCATCACGTTGACCTGCACGTTGGACAGCGAGGTGATCGGCCCGTACAGCCGCTGCAGCAGGCCGGCCAGCGCTACCAGCGCGCCGACCTGGAAGGCGCCGTTGATGACCAGCGTGCCGCCCACCCCGTAGACGACCGCGGTGGCCAGCGAGGCCAGCAGGGTCAGCGCGATGAACAGCGTGCTGCCGTACATGGTCTGCGTCACGCCGATGTCCCGGACCCGGGCCGCCCGACCGGCGAACACCTGGCTTTCGGCGTTCGGGTTGCCGAAGAGCTTGACCAGCATCGCCCCGGCCACGTTGAACCGCTCGGTCATCGTCGAGCCCATGGCCGCGTCGAGCTGCATCCCCTCCCGGGTCAGCCGCTGCAGCTTGCGCCCGACGAAGCGGGCCGGGATCAGGAACATCGGCAGCAGCGCCAGCGCGATGACCGTGACCAGCCAGGAGTAATAGAACATGGCGGCCAGCACCAGGGCCAGCTGCAGCACGCTGGACACCACCGACGACAGCGTGGAGGTGAGCGCCGTCTGGGCGCCGATCACGTCGCTGTTCAGCCGGCTGACCAGCGAGCCGGTCTGCGCCCGGGTGAAGAACGCGA
>Ga0187783_10002176_pt1 | contig 14587 bp, 12 predicted proteins | sample 1015_SJ02_MP02_2_FD_132471 | JGI IMG/M metagenome (GOLD analysis project Ga0187783, IMG submission 132471) | Tropical peat soil microbial communities from peatlands in Department of Meta, Colombia - 1015_SJ02_MP02_20_MG | ecosystem: Environmental > Terrestrial > Soil > Wetlands > Peat | place...
CGCATTGTAGTAGATGCTCTCATTGAACGCCGCAGCGTTCGAGATCGTCGGGTCAATGCGCGCGCCGTCCACGTACGTGCCGTTGCCGGCCTGGTACCAGGCCTGCGGCGACTCGATCGACTGACCGAATCCGCCACCGACCTCGCCACTGAACGTTCCGTCGTACGATGGGTACGCCCAGTACGTGTAGCTGTACAGGCTGGTCACCGGCGCGACCTCCACCCAGTTACCCTCTTCGTAACTGTAGCAGCAGTACTCGTAGCAGAACTCCTCGCTGAAGTCCTCGAGGAAGGCGTACTTGTTCGTGTTGGGGAACAGCACACCTTGATCGTCGGCGGTCATCTGCCCGCCGCCCACCGAGATCGTCGTCGGGGAGTCGGCCGGCATGAAGTCCTCGACCACGGCGTAGACACCGCCGCTGTCGCCGTTCGCGAAGAAGCTCGTCACGCCCTGGATCGACAGCTCCTCGAGGAGCTGGCTCGTGTACGTCACGTACATCGGCGAGCCGAAGTACGTGGTGTACGTCTCACCCGAGCCGTAGCTGTTCGAGGTGATCGAAACCTGGCACGCGCTGCCTCCGTTGGAGTCCGACGTCGCGCCGTAGACGAAGACCGGCCCGAAGACCGGGTCCGTCGACGGGATGTCGCAGACCTGCTTGCCCACGAGGTTCGCGCTGATGAAGCTGTACGCCTCATCGAACGCCGAGAAGTTCGGGTCCGGTACGGAGACCAGATCGATGTGGGCCTCGGGGGCCATCGTCGCCGCGTACTCGATGTCGAGCGCGGTCTCGATGTACCAGCCGTAGTCGGCTCCCTGGTCGATCGCCTCGGAGAGGCTCGACGCGCCCAGGTCGATGTAGGTCAGCCGGTCCAGGAGGTTCGTGGTGAGCCCGTTGGGGTACGTCCCGCTCGGGAACGTGAGCGCGCTGAATGCCGCCAGCTGGGCCGGGTCGACCGCGCCGACCTCGACCACCGCGATGGTGATCCCCTGGCCGTAGTCGCGCTCGCTCAGGATCGTGTCCGCCCCGGTGAAGAGCGTGCACGCTCCCTCGAGCGTCGGCATCGTGCTCGGGAAGAACAGCTGGGTGGCCTCGTCGCCCTCATAGAACCACGAGTAGTTCGCTGCGCAGTTGCCGTTCAGAGAGAACGGGTCCTGGTAGTGGTAGCCGCCCTCGCCCCAGTCGTCGCCGTAGGTCTGGCTCCACGAGCCGTTGGTGGTGTTGAACACCTGCGTGCTCGAGGTCAGCTCTCCGGGGCTGGTGGCGTACATGGCCTGGACTTGAGGCTGCGCCAGCTGGATACCGAAGCCCGTGACCGCGTCGACGTACTTCGCGATGCCCGCGGGGAGCGAAAGGTCCCCGACGTTCGCGTAGAACGTGTACGGCTCCGAGGTCCAGATCGGCGTCTCGAACGGCTGTCCCCCGACGGTGACTTCCTGCTCACCGGTGACCTTGTCGAACACCGGGTTGTAGTAGTCGGGGTTGCTGTAGGACAGCGCGAAGGAGTCCACCTGAGTGTGGAACGCCTTCTGGAGCTGCGCGGGCGTACCGGACAGGCTGACCGACAGCAGGTCAGGGTGAGTCTCGACCGTGAGGCCGAAGCTCGAGAAGTACGCGACGATCGACGCGTAGGTCGACGCCGGCACTCCCGCCTGCGAAGCGATCTCGCTCGGGGTCAGGAAGTCGTGGTAGCTCGTGCTCGCCGGGTTGCTGATCGCCGTCTCGATCGAGTTCAAGCTCTTCTGCGGCGTCAGGCCCACTTCGATCTGGACCTGCGCGCTCGAGCTGAAGGCGCTCGGGTCTGGAGCGAGCGAATAATAGCTCGCCAGAGTCGGCGGCAAGGTCGACGGCCCGACCGCATTGTACTGCGAGGCGGGCGCGACCTGCTGTAGCGGTCCCGTGGCGATATTCGCAGGGGCCGCTGCGGCCGCAGCGCTCGCGGGCGTAGTCGCCTGTCCCGACGGAGGCGCCGCGAACGCCGAGCCCGGTAGGGACGCTAGTGAAAATCCCGCAACGGCGGCCAGCACCACTAGCAGGGCCAGCGCCGCTTTCCAGTCTTTGTCTCTCATTCGTTCTCCCGGTTGTTCGAACCGCTGCCGTCAGGCAGAGCGGTCCAGAGGAGGGAATGGAGTGCGCCTAATCAAGCGAGTGAAAGGCGACTGGAAGCGGCTTGGGTATCACACGGCGACGGGCCCGGTAACGGCCTAGCGAGGGCTTTCGCCCGCTCGCTCGGGCGTCCAGGCAAAGGGCCGGTCGATCCCGCCGCCCGTCCTCTTCCAGCGGGCGAGCGCGGCCGCCAGCTTCGGAAGGTTGCGGGGCGGGCTCTCCGTCGCGCCTCCCGCCGACAATCCTCGGATCCAGCTCAGCACCATCTGCTCCCACGACTCCGAGTCGCCGCGCACCTGGGTCATGATCTGAGGGTGCCGGCTGAGCCACCGGGCCACGCTGGCGGAGAGGTCGGAGTCGCCCGCATCGGACAGCAGGGCGACCTTCTCGTTGCCCGCTCGCTGTAACTGTACCGAGTGGAGGAAGGCGAGGAACTCCTGGTCGACGTGGCGGTGGGTCGTCCGAGCCTCGCCGGGTCGATCGAGCAGCCCCAAGGTCGTCACGAGGTCCTTCATCCAAGGACGGCTCGGGCCGGGTGGCGGATCCGACGGGGGCTGCCGCAGGGGGGCCAGTCCGGTCGCCGCGGAGTTCGACCCATCGGAGAACGAGAGCGCGACGACCCGGCGGGGGGGGTTGACGTAGACCCCGAGCAGGTCGATCGTCTTGGGCCGGAACGGTGAGTCCTCGGCGAGCAGCGCGACCCGCGAACGGTTCGGGCGGATCCCGTACATCTTCCAGACCCGGCGGACCGCCGAGTGGCTCACGCCGACCGCGCGGCCCATGGTTCGCGTGGACCAGTGCTCGCGATTCGGCGGTCGCTCGGACAGCGTCTTCTGCAGGATCCGCTGCACCACCGCCTCGGGGAGCCGCGGGGGAGACGCGTTACGCGGGGCCTCGCGACGCAGCCCCTCGATGCCGAAGAGAGCGAACCGCGATCGCCAGCGAGCGACGGTGATCGGATTCGTCCGGAGCAGACGCGCGATCCGTCGGTTGCTGTGACCGTACGAGGCGAGGAGGACGATCTGCGAGCGTATCACCAGCCGGAAGGGGGTGGATCCGCCCCGGCTCCAGCGTACGAGATGCTCGCGCTGGCCCTCGTCCAGCACGATCGGAAGCGCCCGCCGCACCAAGGAGCGGCATCGGAATCGGTGGTTTAGTTATACTCCTCTGTAACGGGCTCGGCTAGCATTTTGCAACGCGCGATGTGGCGCGGAGCCGCTCGAGGAGGGTGATACCTCCGTCGGTTCCAGTATATGAACCACCCGACCACCCGCGGCGAGTGGTATTCGTGTCGGATAACCCGAAGCGCGAATCTCTCGTCAGAGAAACGTTCCTCCGCTGACTAACCCGGGGCGATCGCCGGCCGCTTCGCCCGCGCCCTCGGGGGGCAGGCGTGCCTCGGTGGCCCCGTCGGAAGATTCTTGTACGTCGCTTGGGGTGGCCGGCCCGCAGGCGCCCCGGCCGGGAGCGTGACACGGGGGCCTGCGATGAGGACCGTGAGGCACGCGCCCGCGATCGCGCTGTCGACCCGCGAGCGGGCCGTTCTCGAGGCGTGGAGCGGGGAAGCCCGCTCCTCCCCGAGGTTACGGCTGCGCGCGCGCATCGTGCTCCGGGCCGCCCAGGGGCGGACCAACCGCACGATCGGCGCGGAGCTCGGGGTCACCGACACCACGGTCGGACTCTGGCGTCGACGATTCGCCGTCCACCGACTCGAGGGGATCCGCCTGATCGCGCCGCATCCGCTGCAACCGTATCCGTTACCCCTCAAGAACGAGGAGCGGATTCTCCGCGCGACCCGGGAGCTGCCCCCGCCTCCGCGGGGCCGCTGGACCGCGCGAACGCTGGCGCGCCGGCTGGGCCTGAACCACATGCAGGTTCACCGGGTGTGGCGCAAGCACGGGCTCTCGCCGGGCGCGACGGCGGTGCCGTCGGCTCGCGTCGCGAGCGAGCCGTGGGTGGAGGTCGTCGGCGCGTTCCGTTGTCCTCCGGTGACCGCGATCGTCTTCGCCTTCGACCTGACGGGTCGCGCCGGCCGCGAGCCGCCGTCCTGGACGGCCGCCGACGACCGAGCGGGCCGCGGCCTCCCGCTCATCTACGCGCCGGCGCCCGGGACCGGCGAGCTGTTCTGGAGCGCATCGCGGCTGAACGAGACGACCGGGGACCGGACGACGCCGGTCGCGGATCGCTACGATCTCCTGATCTTCCTGCGCTCGATCGAGCTCGCCTGGTCCTCGCGCGTTCGATTCCACCTGATCGTCTACTGCCCCGAGGCCGGCATGCAGCGCCAACTCCGGTCCTGGCTCGATCGTCGCCCCCAGTTCACCCACGAAGCCGTCACGGGGCCGGACGCTTGGCCCCCCGCGGTCGGGCGCTTCCTCGGCAAGTGGGGGCCCCGCGCGGTGAGCCGATCGAGCTACCGGGGCGTCGAGCCGCTGGTCGAAGCGTTCGTTCGACAGGCGGCCCGAGGACCGGCCGCACCGATCGGCTTCAGCTGGTCGGCCGTGCCCTACCGTCCCGAGGGTCCGGCCCCTGGTCCGGCTCGGGACGGGAGCGCGGGCCCCCCGGCCGCCTGAACGCCGCCGGTGTGGGCCGCCCTCAAATACGGACCGATTCCTGGGACCGTGCGGGGACGCCGATGCGCGTCGTGGTGTTCGGGGCCGGCGGTCGCATCGGCAGCCGCATCACCGACGAGCTGCTCCGACGCGGGCACACGGTCCGCGAGGTGGCGCGGCCGGGCCGGGGGGCCGGCCTTTCCGTCTCGGGCCGGCCGACCGTCATCGCGGACGTCACGAGCCCGGCCCGCGTGGCCGAGGCCGTGCGCGGCGCGGACGCCGTCATCTCCGCGGTCGGACCGCGTGCCGGCGACGACGCGTCGGTGGTCGAGGGGGCGGCCGCGGGACTGCTGGCGGGGCTCCGGCAGGCCGGTGTCCACCGCCTGATCGTCGTCGGGGGGGCCGGCGGTCTCGAGGTGTCGCCCGGCGTCCGGCTCGCCGAGACCGAGCGGTTCCCGGCGGCCGGGAAGACGATCGCCGAGGCGCACCGCCAGGCGCTCGAGACCTATCGCAACGAGCCGGAGGTCGAGTGGACGGTCGTCAGCCCGGCCGAGCTGGTCGAGCCCGGCGTCCGCACCGGGCGGTATCGCGCGGGCGGCGAGCAGCTGCTCGTCGACGCGAGCGGCCAGAGCCGGATCTCCGCGGAGGACTATGCCGTGGCCGTCGTCGACGAGCTCGAGACGCCGCGGCACGTGCGCCGCCGCTTCACGGTGGCGTCGGCGTAGGAGTTCGGGATGGCGGCCGTCGCGCTCGCGTGCCGGGACCTCGGGTTCGCCTGCGAGTGGGCCGTGCGGTCGCCCTCGCGCGCGGCCGCGGACGAGCGGCTCGCCGAGCACCTGCGGTGCGCGCACGCCGTCGCGTCGCCGGACGACGCGCTGCGCTCCCGCATCGAGGCCGCGTTCCGGCCGGCGTGACCGGGCGCGCTCGCAACCGTTTTCTTGAGGGGCGGAGTCGGCGCCGCGGACCGGTCGAGTTCTCGTGCCGACGTTCGTCTCGCCTCAGAAGTGCCGCGGCTGCATGCAGTGCGTGGACATCTGCCCGTCGGACATCATGCACATCGACCCGGACCGGGGCCGCGCCTACAACCTCGAGCCGGCCATGTGCTGGGAGTGCTACGCCTGCGTGAAGGCATGTCCCGAGGGCGCGATCGACGTCCGGGGCTACGCGGATTTCGCGCCCCTCGGCCATCGCGTCGTGCCGAACCGGACGACCGACCGGATCTTCTGGACGATCCAGCTGCGCGGCGGCGGGACCCGACAGTTCGACTTCCCGATCCGACGGACGCGCTGGGGGACGATCCCCTCGCCGGCGAGCGCGCCAGCGCCGGCGCCGGGGGACCTCGGCAGCGAGCTGCTCGCCTTCGAACCGGACTATCTCGCCGTCGACGCGCTCCCGTCGCCCGGCGCTCCGGCGCCGCGGCCGCTCTGAGGGAGACGGCCGGATGGAGGACGGCACCGGGAGCCCGCGGGTCGTCGACTGCGATCTGTTGATCGTCGGCGGCGGCTTCGCCGGCTGCGGGGCCGCCTTCGAGGCGCGCTACTGGGGACGGGAGCTGAAGATCGTCCTCGTCGAGAAGGCGGCGATCGAGCGCTCGGGCGCGGTCGCCCAGGGCCTCAGCGCGATCAACTGTTACCTCGGCATGCGCTGGGAGGAGAACCGCCCGCCGGACTTCGTTCGCTACGTGCGCTCGGACCTGATGGGCCTCGTGCGCGAGGACCTGGTCTACGACGTCGCGCGCCACGTGGACTCGTCGGTCCACCTGTTCGAGGAGTGGGGCCTGCCGATCTTCACCGACCCGTCCTCCGGACGCTACGTGCGCGAGGGGCGCTGGCAGGTGATGATCCACGGCGAGTCGTACAAGCCGATCGTCGCCGAGGCGGCACGGGCCGCGGCGAGCCAGGTCGACGAGCACGTGCTCATCACCCACCTCGTGCCGTCCGCGGCGTCGCCCGACCGCGTCGCCGGTGCGGTGGGCGTCAACCTGCGGGACGGACGGTTCCACGTCTACCGGGCGCGCGCCGTGGTCGTCGCGGCCGGCGGCGCCTCCCACCTGTTCCGCCCGCGCTCGGCCGGCGAGGGCTGGGGCCGCACCTGGTACCCTCCCTGGTCGACCGGCTCGGCCTACGCCCTGCTCATCGGGCTCGGCGCCGAGATGACCCAGATGGAGAACCGGCTCGTCGTCACCCGCTTCAAGGACGGTTACGGGCCGGTGGGGGCCTTCTTCCTGTACCTCAAGGCGATCGCGACCAACGCCGCCGGCGACAACTACGAGGTGACCGGACGGGCCGGGCTGCGCGAGACGGTCGGCGAGTACGCGGACGCGAAGCCGCTGCCGACCTGCCTGCGCAACCACCTGATGTTCCGCGAGATCGTCGAGGGCCGCGGGCCGATCCTGATGCACACCGAGCGCGTCATCGACTCGCCCGAGAAGGAGACGATCGCCTGGGAGGCGTTCCTGAACATGACGGTCGGCCAGGCCGTGACGTGGGCGGCCCAGGGGATCGACCCGGCGCGGGAGCCCTCCGAGCTGATCCTCTCCGAGCCGTACGTCCTGGGCTCGCACGCGGTCTGCGCCGGCGCCTGGACGAGCGGTCCCTCCGACGTCGGGCCCGACGAGTACCGCTGGGGGTACAACCGGATGACCACGATCGCCGGTCTGTTCGGCGCCGGCGACACCGTCGGGGGCTGCGCGCACAAGTTCTCGAGCGGCTCGTTCACCGAGGGACGGCTCGCCGCGAAGGCGGCCGTCCGGTTCCTCACCGACCACCCCGGGTCGGTCGGGATCGAGGACTCCGCGCTCGGGAAGCGGCGCGCCGAGGTGTTCGCCCCCCTCGCGCGCGTCGCCGAGCGCGGCGTCCGGGTGACCCACGGCTCCGTGCACCCGGACCTATTGTACCCGGACCAGGGGCTCCACCGCCTGGAGAAGATCATGGACGAGTACGGCGGGGGCGTCGGCGCCGGCTACGCGACGAACGAGGCGCTGCTCGAGCGCGGTCTCCGACAGCTCGGGCACCTCTCGGAGGACGCGGCGAGCCTCGGCGCCCGCTCGCTGCACGAGCTCGGACGCGCCTGGGAGCTCGCGCACCGCCTGCTGACCGCCGAGGCGGTCCTGCGGCACACCCGCCACCGGACCGAGACGCGCTGGCCGGGCTACTACTACCGCTCGGACTTCCCGAGACTGGACGACGAGCGCTGGCACTGCTTCGTCAACTCGGTCCGCGACCCCGCGACGGGGGCCTGGCGCCTGTTCACTCGGCCGTGCCACCACTTCGTCGACTGAGCCGGCCCGGCCGCTCGCCGCGCGTCTGGAAGACGCGCGCGATCGCCGCATCGAACGCCGCGGCCACGCGCACGCGGTCCTCGAGGGCCGTGCGCAGCGGGCCGGTCCGCAGCCAGCGGTCGATCGCGGTGACCCACGGCTCGCCCGGGGCCGGGTTGTGGAAGTGGAAGCGGGGATGGGCGGCCCCCCACGCCTCGAGGCGCGGCTCGGCCTCGGGGGGCGCCCGGTCGAAGAAGATGTGGATCTCGGCGGGCGGCGGGGTCCGCTCGTCGATCGAACGGAGGAACACGAACAGCTCGGGGGACGACCAGCGCACCTCGCTCGAGGACGGCGCGGCGACCTCGTAGGCGCGATCGAGCGCGGCCCTCAGGCCGAGCGACGTGCGCACGTTCCGGCCGAGCGTGTAGGCGCCGGACCGGCTCGTCGCCGTCGGCGGCGGAGCCGGGCCGGTGTCGCGCGCGTGTCCGGCCGTCTCGTGCGGGAGGAAGACCCGGACCGCGAGCGCCGCGGGCCCGTCCAGGAACACCCCGAGCACCTCGACCGGCGGGCGCTCGCTGCGGCGCTCGAGCTCGCCCGGGGTCGTCGCGAAGGAGACGCCGTGCGCCTGCCAGACCCGGTGGACGAGCATGTGGTTGACGTGCAGCGTCCGCGCGAGCGAGCGCGTCGTCCAGCGCGAGCCGCTGGCCGGCCGCTCCTCCCAGGTCGCGCGGAGGATCCGGTCGACGAGCGCCGGGTCGGTGACGCCCCGCACCCGCACGCGCGGGGCGTCGCGCACGAGCCCGTCGAGCCGGTTCACCTCGAAGCGGCGCCACCAGCGCAGGACGGTCTCCGGATGCACCTGGATGCGCTCGGCGACCTCCCGGGCGCTCGCGCCGCGGGCCAGCTCGAGCACGATGCGGGCCCGCAGCGCGCGGCGGGGCGCGTTCGCCGCGTCGGCCGCCCACTCGCGCAGCTGGCGGGCCTCGTCCGGATGGAGCGTGAGCGCGCGTCCGGCGGGCACGCGGACGAGAGGGGGTTCCCTTTAAATTGCGTTTCGCGCGGATACGTATCGGATAATCGTCAGTACCGCGCGATGCTGCCGGTCGCCAGCGCTCGCCGCTCGAAGGTCTTCCACAGGCCGAGCGACAGGCCGTAGCAGGCGGCGCCGGCGAGCGCCGTGGCGCCCCAGAACAGCGCCACGGTCCCGATCGGATCCGCGGCCACGGCGGCCCGCACGGCCGATAGACCCCAGGTCAGGGGCAGCGCGTCCCCGGCCCACTGCAGCGGGACCGGCAGCGCCGCGAGCGGGAAGTTCACGCCGGAGAGCAGGAGCCCGAGGAACAGGAAGATGTTCCCCAGGATCAGCGCCGTGCGCAGGTACAGCGCGACCGCCCCGAGCAGCAGGCCGAAGCCGACCATCGCGAACGCCGTGAGCACGACCGAGACCGCGAGCTCCGGGATCTGGGCGGGCGGCAGAACGACGCCGAAGAACGCGACCGCGTAGGCGATCCCGACGGCGGCGCTCGCGATCGAGATCAGGATCGGGATGAAGCCCCGCCCGACGTACAGTGCGAATCGGCTCGCGGGCGAGACGAGCAGGTGCTCCATCGTGCCGCCGTGCTTCTCGTTGTCCGTGGTCAGGCAGACGGAAAAGACGCTGGAGTAGGTGACCGTCGCGATCGCGTTCCCGAGCGCCGTGAACGCGACCTCGCTCGCCCCGCCGCCGCCGAGCTCGACGACGTAGGCGAAGAACACCATCTGGGTCAGCGGGATCACGAAGATCGTGCCGACGACGAAGTCGATCCGCATCAGGCCGAGGCTCGTGCGCGGGGCCAGCCAGGCGTTGGTCCAGAACGTCCGCCACACCGACGGCCGGGGGACGCTCGCGGGCGTCGATACGAGCGCGCTCAGGACCCGTCACCACCAGCCCAGGTTGCCCTGCTCGAGCACGTGGTGCTCGACGTAGCGGTAGACCGTCCCGGCGATCGCGAGGTAGACGACGGTGGTCACCACGGCGCCGGCGAGGTCGACCCAGAAGCCCCAGCCGAAACCGACGTAGCCGGGGATCGCCAGGTAGCGCAGCGCGTCGAGCGCCCAGGTCGCGGGAAACACCAGCGCGACCGGGTTCGTCCAGAACGGCAGGAGGACCACCGGGAACATGCAGCCGGTGCCGACGTAGAACGCGAACTCCCCGACGTTCTGGATCACCCCCGCGTAGCGCGTGTAGACGAACGCGGCGGAGAGCAGGACGCCGACCGCGGCCAGCGTCAGCATCACGAAGACGAACAGCGCGACGAAGCCGATCGGATCGGGCAGCGCGGGCGGGCCGCCGGCGGCGACGAGGATCACGACGTAGACGATCGCCCCGCCGATGAGACCGCTGGCGACGTTCCATACGATCCGGCCCAGGATCACGAAGAGGTACGGGGTCGGGGACTGGATCGTCGGTTCGAGCGTGCCGTACTCCCGGTCGAGGCCGGTCGCCCATCCGCTGCCGTAGAGGGTCTGACCCCACATGCTCATCATGGCGGCGCCCAGGATCGCGTAGGTCAGGAAGTAGCGACCCTCGTCCCGGAACAGCTCGAAGGAGACGAGCCCGAAGATCACCGGGGCGATCATCGAGGGGATCAGCCACTGCGGGTCGGCCATGAACTCGAGGAACGACAGGCGCAGCGAGGCGGCCGTCGCCCGGGCCCAGGAGACCTGGGCGGTCGGCGCGGCCATCTACGGTTGCTCCTCCTCGACGAGGTCGAGGTAGACGTCCTCGAGGACGGTCGGTCGCTCGCGGACGACGAGCTCCGGGTGACCCGGGAGCTGGCCGACGACGTCCTCCGGGCGGATCTCGCCCGTCCGGGCGCGCAGGGTGAGCCGGGTGCGCGGGCCGAACTCCTCGCTCACGACTTTGGAGACGCCGGGCAGGCGCTTGAGCACGTCGAGCTCTCGGTCCTCGAAGCCGTAGGCCTCGACCTCGAGGGTCCGGTCGCCTCCCACCAGTTGGCGGAGCCCGGGCACCGTGTCGCGCGCGACGATCCGCCCCTTCGACAGGATCGCGAGCTCGGGGCACAGCTCCTCCGCCTCGAACATGTAGTGCGTCGTCAGGAAGATCGTGACCCCGTCGGCGATCAGCGAGCGGACGAGCTTGCGGGTCTCCCGCGCGCTCTTCGGGTCGAGGCCGATCGTCGGCTCGTCCAGGAAGAGCACCTGCGGGCGATGCAGGATGCCGCGGGCGATGTGCAGCTTCTGCTTCATGCCGCGGGAGTACTCCTCGACGCGCCGGTCGATCGCCTCCGTTAGGCCGACGCGCTCGAGCACCTCGAGGATCCGCGCGTCCCGTTCGGCGATGGGTATCCCGTACAGGTCGGCGAAGTAGCGCAGGTTCTCCCGCGCGCTCACCCGGTTGTAGAGGCCCCGCTCCCCACCGAGGACGAGGCCGATGCGCGGCCGCAGCCAGTCCGCCTCGTCGACCACGTCGTGGCCGAGCACGGCGGCATGTCCGCCGCTCGGCAGCAAGAGCGTCGCGAGGATCTTGACGAGGGTCGTCTTGCCCGCGCCGTTCGGACCGAGGAGGCCGAAGATCGCGCCGGTGTCGACGCGCAGGTCGACGCCCTTGAGCGCCTCGGTGCGCGTGACCTCGCGGAAGAGGAACCCCTTGCGGCTCTCGAAGACCCGCGTGACGTCACGGACCTCGATGGCGGGCGCGCTCGGCATGGAACGAAGGCTCGCCGACTCCGGCGCCGGTACAAATACTCGCACCGAGGTGAACTCCCCCCGGAGTCCGGCTGGAACGCTCGGCGCGCAGCCGTTACACCCGCGGGCCCAGCGAGGCGGACGGCCGTAGCGTTATATCGGAACCAACGGTCGCACCGCCGATGGGCTCCGCGGCTCCTCCGGCCCGCGCGGCGTCCGACGCGGCCGCCGCCCCGACCGACCTCGCTGACGATCGCGTGGTCGACGCGTACCGGCTCATGGTGCTGGCGCGCGCGACCGACGAGCGGTGCCTGACCCTGCAGCGCCAGGGACGCATCGGTTTCTACGTGCCGCTCATGGGACAGGAAGCGGCGCAGGTCGGATGCGCGCTCGCCCTGCGGCCCGAGGATTGGCTGTTCCCGGCGTACCGCGAGCTCGCCGTGGCGCTCGCCCGCGGCGTACCGCTTCCGGCGATCGTCGACCAGCTCTTCGCCAACGCCGACGACCTGACGAAGGGCCGCCAGATGCCGAACCACTTCGGCTTCCGCGAGTTCCACTTCGTCGTCGCGTCGAGCCCGATCGGCACCCAGATCTCGCAGGCGGTGGGGGCCGCGATGGCCGCCCGGCGGCGGCGCGATGCGCTCGTCACCGTCGCCTTCTTCGGGGACGGCGCCACGAGCTCGAACGACTTCCACGCGGGGCTCAATTTCGCCGGGGTGTTTCGCGCCCCGACGATCTTCTTCTGCCAGAACAACCAGTGGGCGATCTCGCTGCCCCGAGACAAGCAGACGCGCAGCAAGACCCTCGCCGAGAAGGCCGAGGCGTACGGCTTCCCGGGCGTCGTCGTCGACGGCCTCGACCTCGCCGCGGTCCATCGCGCGGTCGCCGAGGCACGGGCCCGGGCCCTGCACGGCGACGGCCCGACCCTGATCGAGGCCCAGGTCTACCGGCTGGGGCCCCACTCGACCTCGGACGACCCCAAGCGCTACCGCACGGACGCGGAGGTCGCCGCGTGGCGGGCGAAGGACCCGGTGGCTCGGCTCCGCGGCGAGCTTCTCGGGTCCGGTCGGCTCGACGAGGCCACCGACGCCAAGCTGTGGGAGGCCGCGCGCGCTCAGGTCGGTGCGGCGGTGGACGCGGCGGAGCGCGGGCGAGCGGTCGCGCCGTCGACGCTGTTCGACGACGTGTTTGCCACGCCGACGCCGCGCCTCGCGTCGGAGCGGGCGGAGTTCGAGGCGCTCGGCCGCGGAGGTCCGTCGCCGGCATGAGCGAGCTCACGCTGGTCCAGGCCGTCAACCGGGGCCTTCAGGAGGCGATGCGCACCGACCCGGACGTCCTGCTGCTCGGCGAGGACGTGGGGGTGAACGGCGGCGTGTTCCGCGCGACCGAGGGGCTCGTGAAGGAGTTCGGCGAGGAGCGGGTCATCGACACGCCGCTGTCGGAGACCGGGATCGTGGGCGCCGCGATCGGCATGGCGCTCTACGGCCTCAAGCCAATCGCCGAGATCCAGTTCCTGGACTTCATCTATCCGGCCTTCGACCAGATCGTCAGCGAGCTCGCGAAGTTCCGGTACCGGTCGGGCGGGCAGTTCCCCTGCCACGTCGTGATCCGCGCGCCGTACGGCGGCGGGATCAAGGGCGGCCTCTACCACTCGCAGAGCACGGAGGCCTACTTCTGCCACACCGCCGGCCTCAAGGTCGCGATACCGTCGACGCCGGCCGACGCGAAGGGGCTGTTGCTGAGCGCCGTCCACGACGAGGACCCGGTGATCTTCCTCGAGCCCAAGCGGATCTACCGGTCGGTGACGGGGGAGGTGCCGGACGGCGACCACCGGGTGCCGTTCGGCCGCGCGCGCCTGGTCCGCGAGGGCTCGGACGTCACGCTCGTGGCCTACGGCGCGATGGTGCCGCCGACGCTGGAGGCGGCGGAGGCGCTCGCCCAGGAGGGGATCCGGGCCGAGGTGATCGACCCGCGCACGCTCGTGCCGCTCGACGAGGCGGCCCTCGTCGCGTCCGTCGAGAAGACCGGACGCCTCGTCGTCGTGCACGAGGCGGCGCGCTTCTGCGGGGTCGGCGGCGAGATCGCCGCGCTCGTCGCGGAGAAAGCGTTCTACTCGCTGAAGGCGCCGCCCACGCGCGTCACGGGTTACGATACGCCCTTCCCCTACGCGCTCGAGCAGCTGTACCTGCCCAACCCGGAGACGATCGCCCACGCTGCGCGCACCGCGGTGCGGGCCGGCTGACGGGAGCGAACGTGGCGTTCGAGTTCCGCCTCCCCGACATCGGCGAGGGGGTCGCCGAGGGCGAGGTCGTCCAGTGGTTCGTGAAGGAGGGCGACTCGATCGCGGAGGACGCGCCGCTCGTCAGCGTGCTCACGGACAAGGCGAACGTCGAGATCCCCTCGCCGCGCGCCGGTCGCATCGCCCGGCTCCACGCCCAGGTCGGCGAGAAGGTGAAGGTCGGCGGGTTGCTCGTCACGATCGAGGAGGCGCCCGGGGCGTCCCCCCGCGCCAGCCCGGCGGCAGGGCCGAGCCCGGCGCACGCGGTCGCCGCCGGCGCGACGGCCCCCACCCCCGCCACCACCGCCGCAGCCGCCACGGCAGGGACCTCTGTGGCGGCCTCGCCGTACCTGCGCCGCCTCGCGCTCGAGCGGGGGATCGATCTCTCCCAGATCCGGGGCAGCGGACCGGGCGGACGGATCGTCGAGGCAGACCTCGCCGGCGCCACCGGTGTTGCGGCGGCCGGTCCTGTGCCTACCGCGCTCGCTGCGACTCCGCCGCCGTCCGCATCGCCCGCGCCGCCCGCGACCCCGATGCCCGCAGACCTGCCCGACGTGGCGCAGCGCATCCCGATCCGAGGGATGCGTCGCGCGATCTCCGAGCACATGACGGAAGCGAGCCATCGCCCCGCACCGTTCACCTACGTCGAGGAGATCGATGTCACCGAGCTGATCCTGCTGCGGGACCGCATGGCCAAGCACATCGAG
>Ga0187783_10002177_pt1 | contig 14585 bp, 9 predicted proteins | sample 1015_SJ02_MP02_2_FD_132471 | JGI IMG/M metagenome (GOLD analysis project Ga0187783, IMG submission 132471) | Tropical peat soil microbial communities from peatlands in Department of Meta, Colombia - 1015_SJ02_MP02_20_MG | ecosystem: Environmental > Terrestrial > Soil > Wetlands > Peat | place...
CTCGGAACGCTCCGCCACATGCCCTACCGCTTGGCCGATGGTCGGCTGTGGGGACCCGGCAGTTTCGACATGAAATCCGGGATTGCCTTCATGCTCCATGCCATCGAAGCGCTCCGATCCTGGTACGAAGATGAACTGCCTCGGCCGGTGACGGTCCTGCTGGTGACCGATGAAGAAGTGGGCAGCGAGACTTCCCGGCGCATCACGGAGAGTCTCGCCAAGAGGTGTGCGGCCGCGCTGGTGCTCGAGCCCTCGTTGGGGCCGAGAGGAGCGCTGAAGACGGGCCGCAAGGGAGTGGCTGGATATCGACTGCAAGTGAAGGGAACGGCCGCGCATTCGGGATTGGATTTCGAAAAGGGCCAGAGCGCCATCCTCGAACTGGCCAAGCAAATCGTCGCAATTTCCAAGATGACGGATTTAAAGCGAGGCATGACCCTGAATGTCGGGACCGTGCAGGGCGGAACTCGGTCGAACGTGATCCCGGCCGATGCCAGCGCCGTGCTGGACGCGCGTGCGGCGCGTAGCAAGGACCTCACTGTGCTCGACCGGAAACTGCGCACTCTCAAGCCAATCAACCGTAAGTGCAAGCTCGAGATTACCGGCGGGATTGAGCGTCCTCCCATGGAACGCAGCCCGGGGGCGGTCGCACTGTTTACGAAGGCGTCAGGCATAGCGAAACAACTCGGCTGGAGCCTGGAGGAGGCTACCGTGGGTGGTGGGTCGGATGGCAACTTCACGGCAGCACTCGGCCTCCCAACGCTCGATGGTTTAGGCGGGGTGGGCGAGGGCGCCCATACCCCTCACGAATCCATCCTGATCTCCGAACTACCTAGGCGGACGGCGCTCGTGGCAAAGCTGATTACGGCAATCTGAGGGATTCTGTCCTACGAACTTTCGGCCCCAGGGGTTCTAGCTTGGTTTTGACTCCCCTCCCCCGGTAACCTAGAATTTAAAGCTAAGGAGACCAGCTCGTTTGGCTGGTGCTCATCGGAGGGTCTATGGGAGAGGGCTTATTCTCGCCGCTGCACATACTGCTGATAGTGGGCATTGCCCTCCTGCTGTTCGGACCGAGCAAATTCGCCGCCCTGGGGAAGGGCTTGGGGGAAGGTATCAGGAATTTCAAGTCGGCCATGAAGGAAGGCGAACAGGGTCCGGATAAAAAGTCGTAAGCATCTCGAGGACTTCGTCAACACCTCTCAGCCCACACCATACCGGGGACAAACCCGTGGCGTGGTGGTTCACGCGAGAGACCGTGCACTTCCCTTCTATTTCCCGTAGTGCTGAACAGCCTTGGAAATCCCGGGAAGGGCCTTTTCCAGGTCTTGCGGATTCATGACCGGCCGGAACGAAACCTTCGCGTTGAAGGCAAGAAACCAAGGCTCAGCGATCGCCGGAATCTGCGATGGGTCTTTCATGTCGAATACAATCGAACCTGAGCGATTGCCGGCATCATCGGCAAAAAAATAAGCTGCTTCCGGTTTGAGGTCCGCCAGGATTCGCTCGACCGTACTGCCCAAGGTCCCTGCCTTGGCAGCGGCATTTCCTGCTTCCACGGGAATGGATACTCGTAGCAACATCCGCATAATCGATTCCTCCTGTCAGCCTAAGCGCACCGCATTATATACGACGGCGGTTCTCGAAATGACGCGGGCCAAATGGGAAGGCCAACTGCCGTTTGCCACAAGCTCTCATGGCTCCCGCTCTGCCTCCTCGGCTCAGTCTCCAAAGGAGCGATCGTGGTTCGCGGATGGGACCGCTCCCGATCTCGACGAAAACTCAATATAGGATTTCCTGCAGATTATTGTTCTGCTCCGCCAAGGACTGCCCGTTGTAAAGGCCCTCGCCATCTCCCGTGGAGGTGAAGGATACCCTGCGAATCGCTGGTTGGTTGAACCTGGGACCCGCGAAACCGGCTGCGGCCTTGGCATTGAAATCCTCCTCATCGACAGGAAGCAAGCTGGCCGAGTTCCCTTGCCCCGGCGCGGCGAGAGTATGGACGGAGGGGCTGGATTTCGAGGATGTCGAAGCCCGGCTTACCGCCATCGATTTGTCCGGCTGCAGGCTCGATGGCGACGGCCTGCCCTTTGACCGTCCACTGCTGCTGCAGTTATCGATCGGAGAAACTCAACTTGCGGTAAAGGGCAAGCGGTGCCGGAACAATCAGACTTCTACGGTACGGATAGAGTTCACACAGATCCGTCGCGGCGACCGCCACCTTCTAGAAGGGTTGATCCGTCGCCTATCGACCGGTAGTCGATCATGAATTCGGAATGAGGGGTGCAACTGGCAATCAGCCAAGTCTCCGGACGGATGTCAGAACGACCCGGCCCGGATCGCAGACCGGGTAGGTTCCGCCGCCGGCGGGATTTGTTCTCTGTTGGCCGGGTGCAAACTGTCGCGCCTTCATCGCGATCAGGTCCCCCGCCGCCCTTGTCCATCGGAGGTTTCTGCCTGCCCCGATGCAGAATCCTCATTCGTTGACTTCGAAAACATCGGTCACGTAAGATGCGCGCAAGTGATCGGGCAAACCATTTCGCACTACCGCATCATCGAGAAGCTGGGCGGTGGCGGGATGGGTGTCGTCTACAAGGCCGAAGATACTCGCCTGCGTCGCTTCGTTGCCCTGAAGTTCCTGCCCGAAGAGGTTTCCAAAGACCCGCAATCTCTGGCCCGGTTTCAGCGAGAGGCGCAGGCTGCGTCGGCGCTGAACCATGCCAACATCTGCACCATCCACGATATTGGAGAGCACGAGGGTCGCGCCTTCATTGCCATGGAATTCCTCGACGGCATGACCCTGAAGCATCTCATCGCGGGACGTCCGTTAGAGTGTGACCAGTTGTTGTCCCTGGCCATTGAAATTGCCGACGCATTAGACTCGGCGCATTCCGAAGGCATCGTTCACCGTGACATCAAGCCAGCCAATATTTTTGTCACCAAGCGCGGGCACGCGAAGATTCTGGATTTCGGCCTGGCAAAAGTGGCTGGCCCGGGGAAAAGCGAGACCGATGCCACACTGGCGACGATGGACGAGCAACATCTGACCAGTCCAGGGACGGCGATCGGAACCGTCGCCTATATGTCTCCCGAGCAGGCCAAGGGCAAGAAGATCGATGCACGCAGCGACCTGTTCTCGTTCGGAACCGTCCTCTATGAAATGGCGACCGGCACCTTGCCCTTTCGCGGCGACACCTCGGCGGTGATCTTTAACGCCATTCTCGAGCGGGCACCGACGTCCCCCCTTCGCCTGAACCCAGAAATTCCTGCGGAACTCGAGCGCATCATCCACCGTGCACTGGAGAAGGACCGTGAGCTGCGCTACCAGCATGCCTCCGACATGCGTGCCGAGTTGCAGCGGCTGAAGCGGGATTCGGAGTCGGGAAGGAAAGTGGTGCAGGAAGAACCGTCGCCCGATGCTGCGGCTTCGAGTACTTCCCCGCGCTCTGCTCAGCGCACCAGCGGTTCCTCTCCGGCGGCGCTCGGTGCAGCCATCCCTCCGGCGGAGCCGGCCCTTGGCTCCTCGAAGGTGTTCCCGCCCCACGTCTCGAGCGATCTACCCTCTGCGCAAGCGAGCCGGAGCCCCGTAGCCGAGCGAAGCTCGGCTTCCCGGTGGTATCTGGCGGCAGGCCTTCTCCTGGCGGCGGCAGTATTGGGCACCTGGTACTGGCGCTCCCGAGGAAATCAGAAGCTGACGGAGAAAGATTTCGTCCTGCTGGCGGACTTTGTGAACACGACCGGCGATCCGGTATTCGACGGCACGCTGAAGCAGGCGCTGGCGGTCCAGCTCGAACAATCTCCCTATCTGAATATCGTGCCCGATCCAACCGTCCGTAAGGCTTTGCAATTCATGGGGCGTCCTGCGGATGAACGCGTCACGGGCAGCGTGGCGCGCGAGATTTGCGAGCGCGAACACATCAAGGCCATGCTGAGCGGCTCGATTGCCTCGCTCGGCAGCCAATACGTGGTCGCTCTCGATGCCACCAACTGCGCCACCGGAGATTCGCTCGCGCGAGAGCAAGTGACCGCAGCCAGCAAAGAAGCGGTGCTTCCTACCGTGGGGAAGGCGGCGTCCACCCTGCGCGGGAAACTGGGCGAGTCGTTGGCGTCGATTCAGAAGTTCGATACTCCCGTGACCGAAGCGACCACGTCGTCGCTCGAAGCCCTGAAGGCCTATGCGGCGGCCGACGCCATGCGCAATAGCGGTGGCGAGGCTGAATCCATCCCTCTGTTCCAGCACGCCGTCGAACTGGATCCAAATTTCGCGATGGCCTATGCACGGCTCGCGGCCATTTATAACAACCTGGGCGAAGAGGATCGATCGGTGGAGGCAGCCAAGAAGGCCTTTGATTTGAGGGAACGGGTGAGCGAACGCGAGCGGTTCTACATCGACGACCACTTTTATACCGCCACCGGTGACATCGAAAAGGACAAAGAGAATCTGGAATCGGCCATCCAAACCTATCCGAACGACTCCAGTGCGTACGCCAACCTGGCGCTCCTGTACGACTTTTTTTACGGGCAGTTTGACAAGGCCATCTCGCTGGGGAACGAGTTTACCCGCCTCGAACCCACGGCTCCCTTTGGCTATGCGCATACCGCAGGGCCTTATATGGCCCTCAACCGCCCGGAAGAGGCTCGATCCACGCTGCAAGCGGCGGTCGACGCTAAGGCCGACAACTTATTTATTCACGAACTGTTTTACCAGCTCGCCTTCCTGACCGCCGATGCCGATGGCATGCAGCGAGAAATAAAATGGGCGCAGGGAAAACCCAGTGAATACTTGTTGCTCATCAACGCCGCCAGCGTGGCTGCAGCCCAGGGCAAGATGCACCAGGCCGAGGAATTGGTCGCACATTCGGTACAGGTGACCGACAGCCTGGGTTTCAAGGAAACTACAGCCGACACGGAAGCAGGTTGGGCCGTGACCCAGGCCGAAGTCGGAAATGCTTCCCGTTCGCGGGAAACAGCGGCTGCCAGTTCGGCTCTGGCCCACGGCCGCAGCAACATGGAGCCCGTGGCCACCGCTCTGGCCCTGACCGGAGACATCACTCGCCCGCCGGCGATCCTGGACGACTTGGGCCGGCGCTTCCCCTCGGACACGATTCTCCACAAAGTGGTGATTCCGTCGGTGTCCGCCCTGGTGGCCATCGATCGCAAGGCTCCCGATCAGGCCATCGCCGCTCTCCAATCCACCACAGCGTACGAATTGGCTCCCCAAGGCTTCCTCTTCGTTTACCTTCGAGGCCTGGTCTATTTGCAGGCCAAGCGCGGCCCGGAGGCAGCAGTAGAATTTCAGAGGATTGTCGACCATCGCGGCATTAATCCGACCGCGCCTGAGCATTCGCTGGCCAAACTGGGCCTGGGTCGAGCGTGGGCGATGGCCGGCGACACGGCCAAAGCCAAAACCGCCTACCAGGATTTTTTTGCTCTATGGAAGAATGCCGATACCGACGTCCCTATCCTGAAAGAGGCCCAAGCCGAATACGCGAGATTACATTAAGCCGGTGATTCTTCGCGAAGCCAGCCTTCCAGGCGAAGGAGAGGTCCGGGCCTTGAGGCTGATGGATTCGGCAATCAGTTATTCATGGACGATGCCGGTCATCCAAGTCTCTGTGGATTGCCGTATCTACGCGGTTGCGCGGCGAACCATCCTCTTTACCTCCGAACACGGGCGCGCGCTTCGAGTCCATCGCGCCCCTGTTCATCCGCCGAAAGGTTAAGCAAGCATTGCCCGTGGTTTTTTGCAAAGAACAAAAGAACAGAGGAGTCTGGAAGCATGTTTCGGCGCGCAAGGAGACCATCTAGATGAACCGAGGCCGCTTTAGCGTTGTTCTTCCGCTGGCTCTTGCTTCGATCCTTATCCCCGTCCCCTGCCGTGCACAAACCTCGAGCAACCCGGTTTATCTCGATCCCTCCCAGCCGATCAACGTCCGAGTCAATGACCTGGTGGAAAGGATGACACTCGAGGAGAAAGCTTCGCAGTTAGTAAACCAATCGAGGGCCATTCCGCGGCTGCACATCCCTGCTTACGACTGGTGGAGCGAAGCCTTGCACGGGGTGGCGAATGCAGGAACCGCTACCGTCTTTCCCGAGCCGATTGGACTGGCGGCCACCTTTGACGACTCTTTGATCCATGAAATGGCCGTCGTCATCGCTACCGAAGCCCGGGCCAAGCACAACCAAGCCCTCCGAGCTGGACGCAGGAGCATCATGGAAGGGCTGGACTTCTGGTCGCCGAACATCAACATCTTTCGGGACCCGCGCTGGGGACGAGGTCAGGAGACTTACGGCGAAGACCCGTTTCTCACGGCACGCATGGCCGTGGCCTTCGTGACCGGACTGCAAGGAGATGACCCGAAATATCTGCGCGTGATCGCGACGCCCAAGCACTTCGCTGTGCATAGCGGCCCAGAACCAGCGCGCCACAGTATGGATGTGCAGGTCTCGAAACATGATATGGAGGACACCTACCTGCCGGCGTTCCGTTCTGCTGTCATTGAGGGAAAAGCTGGTTCTGTCATGTGCGCCTACAACCGGGTCAACGGTGAGCCCGCCTGCGCCAACCGATTCTTGCTCGAAGATCAGCTGCGAGGCGCCTGGCATTTCGAGGGCTATGTCGTATCCGACTGTGGGGCGATCGAGGATATTTTTGACGGCCACCACTTCACCCGAAGCCAGGCCGAGGCGTCTGCCATTTCCTTGCAGACAGGGATGGACAATGAGTGTGCGGACTACTTCGACGAGGTCAAAGACAATTCTGACTATGTGGCCTACCTGGATGCCGTAAAACAGGGCCTGCTCAAGGAAGCAGATATCGACGTCGCCCTGAAGCGTCTGTTTACGGCGCGTATGCGGTTGGGGATGTTCGATCCTCCCGCTCTCGTGCCCTACGCACAGACCGCAGATTCTGAAATCGACAGCCCGCTGCATCGCGCGCTGGCACTCAAGACGGCGCGCGAATCAATGGTGCTGCTCAAGAACGATGGTGTGCTACCACTCCCCGCTGCGACGAAGAACATTCTGGTGGTTGGTCCACTGGCCGATTCAACCGAAGTTCTCTACGGCAACTACCATGGATCCAGTTCGCGAGTTACTACGGCCTTGGAGGGCATTCGCCAGCAGTTCGGAGCAGCCCACGTTTCCTATCATCCGGGTATGAATTTTCTGCGCGACAAAACCTTAGTTCCCCCGGCTGCGCTCCGGACCGAGGATGGACGCCCGGGCTTGAAGGCCGAATACTTCTCGGCAGACGATCTGACGGGTACGCCGCAGACGGTACGCGTGGATCCATTTGTCAACTTGCACCCTTTTATTCCCGAATCCGATGCGCTGGCTTTGCCTACTGACATGAAGGACTGTTCCGCACGCTGGACAGGCCTTCTGGTTCCATCCGAGTCGGGCAGATACCAAATCGGCTTGACTGGCTCAATGCATCGCCTGTGGCTCGACGGCAACTTGATCGTGGAGGATGAGACACCCCAGACCGTCACCATTCCCCTGACCGGGGGGCACCGCTATCCGTTAAAAATTGAGTACCGACGAGGTGGATTTGGTATCAAGCTAGTATGGCTGCGTCTGATCCCAGATCCGCTGATCGAAGCCGCCTCTGCGGCGCGTCGTGCCGATGTAGTGATCGCAGTTGTCGGGATCAGCTCTGCGCTCGAGGGCGAGGAGATGCAGCTCGATCTACCGGGGTTTAAGGGTGGCGATCGCACCAGCCTCGACTTGCCGGAGGAGGAAGAGGTGCTGCTCGGGGCTATGAAAGGAAGCGGCAAACCGCTCATCGTCGTACTGATGAACGGTAGCGCGCTTGCGGTGAACTGGGCAAGCGAACATGCCGATGCGATCCTTGAAGCCTGGTATCCGGGAGAAGAAGGAGGGACCGCCATTGGTCAAACGTTAGCCGGGAGCAATAACGCCGCCGGCCGTTTGCCGGTCACCTTTTATAAGGGAGTGGAACAGTTACCTCCTTTTGAAAATTACGCAATGAACAACCGCACCTATCGCTACTTCGAGGGACAGCCACTCTATCCATTTGGCTATGGACTAAGTTACTCGACGTTTGCTTACAGGAATCTGAAGCTCTCTCGCGTCGCGCTCGAAGCTGGCGACCCGCTTTCGATCGAAGCGGAGGTGACGAATACCAGCCAGCGAGACGGCGATGAAGTGGCTGAGCTCTATCTGACCTACCCGAAATTCAAGGGGGCACCACGGCGCGCTTTGCGCGCCTTCGATCGCATCCACCTGGGGCCCGGCGACTCACAGATTATCCGTTTTGTACTGGAGCCGCGTGACCTGAGCTACGTCAACGAAGCGGGGGATCGGCTCATCTCCGCGGGAGACTACGCCATCACCGTGGGCGGTGGACAGCCGGGAACTTCCGCTCCGCAAATTACCGCAACCATCTCCATTCGCGGCGAGCAAAAGCTGGCACCGTAAAATGAGCCGGTAGCAATCGGCCTCGCACGCCACTTCCTCCGTCTTCCCTTGAAGCGAATCGGGGACAGAGCCGAGACAGGAATCGTGCTTCGTCCTGGCTCTAGAAGAGCCATGCGCTACTCGTTTCGCAGCGCCAACATGGGATCGACCTTGGCTGCGCGTCGCGCCGGAATGAATGCCGCCAGCGCCGCCACCGCTGCCATCATCAAGATTACCGTGATCAACGAAAGTGGATCCGTTCCCTTCAGTCCAAACAGGAAGCTCTCTAAGAGGCGGCTACTCGCGAGCGCTAGGGGAATTCCGATCCCGAGACCGGCCGTCACCAGCAGCATGCCTTCGCGCAGGATGAGCCGCGTCACATCACTACGCGCAGCGCCCAGCGCCATGCGCACGCCGATTTCCCGCGTACGGCCTGCCACCGTATAGGACATGACACCATAGAGTCCGACGCACGCCAACAGCAGCGCCAAGCCGGCAAAGAATACCGTGAGTTTCGCTAGCGCGATCTGGTTGGCAGCGCTGTCATTCACCAACGTATCGAGCGCTTTGGAAAACTCGATGGGTAGATTCGGGTCCACCGCTTTGATTTGACTCACCACGTTCGAAACCGCCGCAGACGGAATCCCTCGGACTTGCACCTCGAGGATGATCTGTTCGGGATCCGGCACCTGCTGAAATGCCAGATAGAAGCGCGGCTGGACGCCATGCCGCAGACCACTGGGGTGCTCCTTAGCGTCACGAGAAACCCCAACAATTGTCAACGGCTTATCGAGCCAGTCCTGATCGTCAATTCTGAACTGGCGTCCGATCGGATCCTGTTTCGGATAGAAACGCTTCACCATGGCCTCGTTCACCACCGCAACCCGGGTTGAGGCCGCGGTGTCCTGCGCCTCAATTCCCCTGCCCGCAAGAATGGGAACACCCACGGCTCCAAAGTAGTCCGGGCCAACGTAATCCTCGTTGGCCTCGCGATCCTCATGGCTAGCATCGAAGCCGGGCACGAGGATGGCATCGTTCGATTCCGTTCCCGCGAATAATCCATCCATCGAGTACGTGACCGCATGCACCCCAGGAGCACTCGCCAGACGCGCGACCAGCTGTTGAGCGAGCGTCTTCATCTTATCGCTGTTATATCCCGCAGAGGTTGCGTCGAGGCGGGCGATAACGAGTCGGGTGCGGTCATAGCCAAAGTCCTGGGCCATCAGATTCTCCAGGCTGCGCACCAGAAGGCAGGCGGCAAAGAGCACCAACAAGGAAAGAGCAACTTGTCCGGCAATCAGCCCTTTGCCCAATCCAAATCTGGGGCTTTTCGCCTGAGTCGAGCGGCCCGACTCTTTGAGCGCGTAAGAAACATGGACTCGTAATGCTCGCAGCGCCGGAATCAATCCGAAAAAGACTCCTGTCAGCAGGGATATGGCAATGGTGAAAGTGAGAACGCGCGCATCGGGCAAAAGCGGCAGTGTTGTGTCGGATCCAAAGATCTTCACCAGCAGACCGACTCCCCAAACTGCAAGCACGGAACCGGTGATTCCGCCGAGAAGAGACAGAAGAATGCTCTCGGTTAGAAGTTGTCGCAACAATCGAAGCCAATTGGCGCCGATCGCCAAGCGGATCGCGATTTCGCGGTTGCGGGCCGAGGCTCGCGCCAGCAGCAGGTTGGCGATATTCACGCACGCTATCAACAGCACCAGACCGACGATGCCCATCAGCAAAAGCAGGGGAAGTCTATAGTCACTGCGCAGGCGGGAGACGCCTCCCCCGCCCGGAGAGACCTGGATTTTCAGGTGGGTTTCACGAATCGCGTTCCGGTCGTCCGAGGACAGTGCCGCGCCGTAGGGGCCTTGGACAGCTTGCTGAAACACAATGTTCAGGTTGGCCTCTGCTTGCGCCAGAGTGATGTTCGGCATCAATCGCCCGATCAGCGTCAGCCAGGACTCATTGCCCGAATTCAACCAGCGCCGTCCGCGAACAATCTCCGGCTGCATGCTCAAGGGAACAAACAGTGCCATCTGTTCGCCAACCACATCGCCGTCGAAGCCCGCGGGAGCTACGCCAATCACGGTGAAAGGAAATCCATTGAGCCGAATGTCCCGGCCGAGGACGGATGGAGAAAGGGCGAACCGGCGCTGCCAGAAGCCATAGCTGAGCACGGCCACCGGATTCGAATTTTCGGCCGTATCATCGGAGTCGGAGAGCAAACGTCCCACCGCTGGTTGGAGACCGAGCAGGGTGAAATAATTCCCACTGACCATGCGTCCAGTAACCTTCTCCGCTGTACGCACGCCTTGACCGGCGTTGAACTCGATTTGTTGATCGCTGCCCGCTGCGCTCAGGCCAGTGAAAACCGAATTGTGGTCACGGAGTTCCTTATAAAGTGGATAGGAGAAAATATCTGTGCGAGGAGAGCCGTTCGAACGGCTGTTGACCCTACTGGGATCGCCCACCACCACCAACTGCTCCGGCCGGCTTACGGGAAGCATCTTGAGCAGCAGCGCATTCACTACGGTGAAGATCGCCGTATTCGCTCCGATGCCAAGCGCCAGAGTAAGGACGGCGACCGCGGTGAACCCGGGATTCTTGCGCAACTGCCGCAGCGCGTAACGAAGATCTTGGACTAGTTCACCCATCGGGGATTCCTTCCTACTTCAGTGCACGGGCCAATGCGAAGGCGCACTCATCACGCTCTCTCTTTGGAAGCACGACTCTAACCAATCCGCACCAAGCGTAATCGCTTGACAGCAAAGGACAAGACAATATTGCGGTCGAACCTGAGTGGTTCAGGCTGTCCATCGCCCGCATTCGGTGTCCGGAAACGAACAGGCAACGATCGGTCTCGAGGGTAAGCCGCAGCCGATATGATGGACGAATGGGAGAGCCTATGACCGGTAGAGAATCGGTGTTGCTTGAGTTGCTCGATGGGAAAGGTTCGCACGCAAGCCCGCTCGCCTGTGTTGAGGATTTATCCACGGAGCTGGCTGGTTCGACCGTAAGCGGATTTCCTCACTCTGTCTGGCAAATTCTGGGACACTTGAACTACTGGATGGAGTACGAACTAAACAGAATCGATGGCCAGCCCATGCCCTACCCGGCACGCGCAGCCGACAGCTGGCCGAAGGAATCGAAGCCCCCAAGCCAGACCGCTTGGGATCGAGAAGTATCGCGCTTTTCGCGAACGATCGAGGCCTTGGCGCGACTGGCAAACTCCGACCGGGAAGTACTGAGGCGGCCGGTAGAGATGACAACGCCCGCCCACGCTGAACTATGCAACTCGGTCGAAGCTGTCCTTTGGCAGATCGTCGCCCACAACAGCTATCATGCCGGGCAGATCGTCGTGCTTCGTCGAATCCTAAATGCGTGGCCTCCCCGAGGGGGCGGCGATACTTGGTGAGGTTTGGCTCCCTCGCGCGGATGCCCGGAACCCGCTGTTTCGAACGAACACTCCTGGTTACGGCCGATAGTCATGTTCCCGGAGCATTCGCCAGACCAGGGACACGGGCAATCCAACTACGTTGAAGTAGTCTCCTTCGATCCCAGGGATCCAGCGCGAAGCCATGCCTTGGATGGCGTAGGCCCCGGCCTTATCCATGGGCTCTCCGGTGGCGACATAGGCGAGGATCTCAGCGTCGGTGAGCACACCCATGGTGACCAGGGTGGTCGCGGAGCGAACGTCAGGGGGGGAACCCTCGCTCAGCGGACTCTTGAGGCAAACCCCCGTGATCACCCGATGAGAACGGCCGGCGAGCAAACGCAACATGCGGCCTGCATCGTCTCGATCCCGGGGTTTCCCCAGGATTTGCCCGTCGACGACCACCACCGTGTCAGCGCCCAGGACGAAGTTGCCGAGCGCCGGTTCTCCCACCGCCAAAGCTTTCTCACGCGCCATGCGCTCGGCAAAAGCCTGCGGCCGCTCGCCGGGCTGTGGGACTTCTGCAATGGAGACAGGATGGCTGATGAAATCGATTCCGGCACTGCGGAGAAGCTCTTGCCGGCGGGGAGACGCGGAAGCCAGAACCAACACTAGCGGCTCCCGACCAGACCCCGGACGGAGTCAATCAGCTTGGGCGAGTCATAGCCGATTCCGTCCTTAAAGACGATTTCCACATTTTCAATGTCTTCGATCTTGCGGGAAGGGTCGCCCTTGGTGAGCGCAAGATCGGCCTGCTTTCCTCGAGCAATGGTCCCAATGCGATCGCTTTCCCCCAGAAACTCAGCGCCATTGGCGGTTGCCACGTGGATGGCTTCGAGCGGGGTGAAACCGGCTTCGACCAGCAACTCCACTTCGCGCTGGTCCCCAAAGCCTGCAAGGACCCCACCCATTCCGGTCGGATCTTCGCCCGCCAGCAGCAAGCCTCCGGCTTTCGAAAAAGCATATTCAAATTCCATTTCCTTCCGGAAGGCCGCCCCCCACGGCGAGGTCGGAGTTCCGTACTCTGCTTGCAATCCAGCCGCGTCGCTTGATCGCAGGCGATTCCGCAGCAGGGCGTTTTGTGCGTCCGGCGTCAGAGCATCCAGCGTTCGCTGCTCGATGGTTGGGCGCCCAGAAAAGCTTCCCATCTCAAACACCGGAAGGGTGGAGGTCACCGCAACGTGATGTTCGACCAAGTAGGAAATCAGGTCGTGCAAAGGTCCGGCGTGCACATCCAGGGTGGCGAGGAAGGCGGGATCTTGGGGAGTAAAGGTGCACTCGCCGGGCTTTTTCCAGGGGAAAAATTCGGTGTCGACCAGCAATCCGTGTTCGAGGTCGTCGATGCCCAACTCGGCGCCTTCGCGGAAGCCGATGGAGCACAGGTGTCCGGTTATTTTGGCTCCCCGCTTGTGAGCTGCCGCGATAGCTGCGGACAGTTCCGCGCGCGTGATGAACATGTACGCCTTAAAGCTATCCACTCCCTGGTCCAGCCAGAAGTTTACGGTGCGGGTTGCATCCTCTGGGCCGGTGAGTTGGTGCAGCTGCGGCAGCAGCGAACCCGCGCCCTCCAAGTAAGGTCCGGTCACGTGGATCTTCGGCCCGGGCATCTCCCCGGCATCGATCTTCTTCTTGATTTCTAGGTCGGTATAGGGTTCGAGCGAGCCGGTGGTGCGTATGGTGGTCACTCCACTGGCAAGATAAAGACGCGGGAAGCTGAAGGCCATCTCGCCGAACATCAGGCCGCCGACGGGATAAAACAAATGATCGTGCATGCCGACCAGCCCGGGAATCAGGCTGTATCCGCGCAGTTCGAGCAGTTGGGCATCTTTCGGGACCACCGCGGATGCAGCAGACGCAATCGATTCAATTTTGCCCTGGCGAATAATTACGGTTTGGTCCTCGCTGGCGGCGGCTCCGGTGCCGTCGATGACGCGGACGTGGGCAAGGGCGACCACGGGAGCGTCGACTTTGACGAAAGGACGCAGTGCCGAAGAGGGGACCTGTGCCCACAGATCGCAGGCAAACATCCAGCAAACCAGCCCGGCTCGTAACCAACGCATGGCCTCTCCCGGTGAAGCGAAAAATCGAATTGTACCGGAAATCCCGCTGCGGTCGAGTCGCAACCGGCAATTGCGCCATCCGGAAACCGCCGGCTTTCTCCTGGTCGAGGGCGAGCGAGGCCTATCTTTTCCCCTGTTAGAATCACCTGGGAAAGCTCGAAGGCCATGGATTCCGCTTTTCTCCGTAATTTTGCCATCATCGCCCACATTGACCACGGGAAGTCTACGCTTGCCGACCGTCTGCTCGAATTGACCGGCGCCTTGACGGCCCGCGAGATGCAAGCCCAGGTGCTCGATTCCATGGATCTCGAGCGGGAGCGGGGCATCACCATCAAGGCTCATGCCGTGCGCATGATGTACACAGCCAAAGATGGCCAGCGCTATCAGCTCAACCTCATCGATACACCCGGTCACGTGGATTTTTCCTACGAAGTCTCGCGCTCACTGGCGTCGTGCGAGGGTGCCTTGCTCGTGGTCGACGCCGCGCAAGGGGTCGAAGCTCAAACTCTCGCCAACTCCTATCTCGCCATCAATCACGGCCTTGAGATCATCCCGGTGATCAACAAGATTGACCTGCCCAGTGCCGACATTGAGCGAACCAAAGAAATGATCGAAGGCGCGGTCGGGCTCGATGCCTCGGACGCGATCCTGATCAGCGCCAAGACCGGTCAGGGGGTAGGGGA
>Ga0187783_10002178_pt1 | contig 14583 bp, 14 predicted proteins | sample 1015_SJ02_MP02_2_FD_132471 | JGI IMG/M metagenome (GOLD analysis project Ga0187783, IMG submission 132471) | Tropical peat soil microbial communities from peatlands in Department of Meta, Colombia - 1015_SJ02_MP02_20_MG | ecosystem: Environmental > Terrestrial > Soil > Wetlands > Peat | place...
CACACCGACATGTGGGCCGGTTCCAGCGCCTGGTGCACGACACCGGCCAGGTCATCGCGGACCGAATCCAGATCCACGGTGTCCTTCAGCCGCGCCGCGAACCCAGCCACCGTCTGGTCGGCGTCGTACCGGGCCCGGTTGAACCGCCGGTCCACCCGCAGCTGCACCCGCCGCCGCACCGGGTTGAACAGCGCCGCCGCGGCCAGCGTGGCTGCGGCCACCGCCACAGTGCTGTGGAACTTGAACACCTGGGTGGCCAGCAGCACCAGGCCTGCGTACACCCCGACCAGCAGCCCGGTCACGATGGCGTAGGCCAGGGTGCGGGAGATGATCCGGTCGATGTCATACAGCCGGTACCTCAAGATCGCCACCCCGATCGACACCGGCAGGGCCCCGATGCCGATCGATACGACGTCGACCACCGCCACGACGGCGGGTGACGCCGACTTGTCCAGGGTCCCCACGATGGCGCTGACCGCCACGGCGACCATGCACACGGCCGCACCGCTCATCAGCCACTTGAGCTGCTGACGGCGCACACCGTCCGCGCGGCGCCAGGACAGCACCTGGCTGGCCACGAACACCAGCCAGAACACCGCCAGCACCGGCAAGATGAGCCCCTCGAACGACCCCAGCCACGCCGAGCTGCCCGCCGGGTCGTCCACCGCCCGCAGGTCACCGCCGGCAACGAGGTGTATCTGGCCCGCGGCGACGGCGCGGATCATTACCGCGCAGATGCTCAACGGCCAGCTCGCGCCGATCACAAGGTAGCCCCACAGCACCGGCCGCCACCGGGGCGAGGGCAACCGGCCATCCGGGAACAGCAAGATCACCAGCGGCAACGTCACGAGCAGCGGACACCAGGCCGGGGCGAGGAACACGCCCACCACGGCCAGCGGCAGGTGATGACCGAGCCGGTAACTGAGCCACGCGTAGGACTGCCCGACACCGCCAAGCAGTAGCAGCGCCAACAGCGCGAGAAAGATCCAACCCAGTGGATTACCAGGCTGGCGCCGCGCCACGAGGAACCCGACGGGTGCCATCGGCGCCAAAGCGATGAAGGTCACGAACTGGAGAGCGAAGCCCTGGCCCGCGTACCGGGCCGCCCATTCCAGGGGCACGTTGACGGCAAACAGGAGGATGATCAGCACACCTAGCGACCAGGCGGCGACCGCGGGAGCCGCCAGCCGGGAACGGCGCCCCGCCGTGCCCGCGGGCACCGGTGCATGGCCCGCCTGCCGGCTGCGCTCCCCTCCCACAGAGCGCAACGCTACGCCCGGATCGTTCCGGGAACGTTACGGCTCACGGCGGCGGGTGCATGATTTGCCGGGATGGGCGCAGATCCGGGGATGGCCAGCTCAGCCTGCGGCGGTACCCCTCCGTCAATGCCGCTTCGCGTTTCCTTTGCCTGGTTGTGTGGTCGCGGGGGCAGCCTGCCGATGACCGCCTTGGCCAGCGGCGGGTTCACGCTGACGCCGAACACCGCCTACGCCGGCCCGCAGGCCCGCACGATGTCGACTGTGCGGGCGGTCCCCTTCACCTCCCCTGCGGCGGAGTTCGACGCGGTGCTGGCGGGCGCTGTTGACGTGGGATTCATCCCGCTGGCCGATGTCCCGGCGATCGCCGCCTCGGTGACCAGCGGCGACGGCCAGGTCCGTGGCGTCAGCCCCGGGAACGGCCCGGCCACGGCGCGGGACACGCGGGGCCACGCTGAACCGCGGCGCAGACCCCAGGCCGCCTGACGGTTGCGGCGGCAACCTATGAGCTGCTGCTGCTTGACGACCTGCAATGGCTTGACTGGCCGACCCTTGACGCGCCGACGTTTCACGATCCGCCGCTAGGCGTCCAGGTCCGGGACGTCCTCCAACTGAGCGGGCTCAAGGGCACTCCTCGGCGGGCTGATCGTGATGATCAGCGACCCGGCGTCACCCGGTGTCGCGGAAACCGCAACAGCGGGTGAGGTCAGTTGCAGCCGACCCTTTCAGGCTTTCCCTGCTGGGGTCTGATCCACTAAGGCCGCCGCTACCTGGTCGGTCGAGGTGACCCGGCGCGGCCGCCGCGAGGAACCGGTGGAACCGGGAGCCGGGTCACGGTGACGGCGTTGACGCCTCGCAATACTAGGCATAGCGTGCTTGGCGTGGACCGTGAACGGCTCAAGGGAAACCTGGACCTGAGCCCGGACGCTGCTGACCGGGGGCGTTTGCCGGTGCCGCCGCGCCTGTCCCGAGGCTCCTCGCGGTAGCGTTCGTGCCCCGCGCCATTCCTGCCGGAGCCCGGAGGACAGAAAAAGGAGATCAGATGCGCGGCAGCATCCAGTCGGCGCGGCTGACCCGCTCATGGCGAGCGCACCTGTTGGCCGCCGTACTACTGCTGAGCGTGGTCTTGGCGGCAGGATGCACGGGAAGCTCGGGCACGACGGCGCGCGGCGCGGCGCCGAGCCAGGCGAGCGCGGGCGCCGCCGTCGCCGGCGCGGCTTCCAGCTGCCTGAGTTACCAAGGCGCCTGCTATGCCCCGTACCTGTTCCGGGTCGAGTATGGCATCCAGCCCTTGCTGGACAGGGGGATCGACGGCCGCGGCGAGACGGTGACGGTCCTTGACGCTGGGCCGCCGCTCCCTCCCGCCTCGGCGTGCCCGCCTCCTTGCACCATTGTGAACGGCCCGGTCACCAGCGATATCCGTCAGGATCTGGCGGCATTCGACAGCGAGTTCCGGCTGCCCGCCGCGCGGATCGAGGTCGTCACCAGCCTCGCCGGCTCAGCCTCGCCATGGCAGGTGAGTGACCAGGAGGCCGGGGACGTCGAGATCGCGCACGCGGTCGCCCCCGCCGCCACCCTCCGGCTGGTCCTGCTGCCCTCCAACGCCATGGATAGCGCCGCGACCGCGACAGCGGACATGATCGCCGGGTTGCGGCTGGCCGTCTCCGCCACCGACGTGGCCTCGATCGGCTTCGGTCTGGGGGAGCACTTCTTTACCACGGCTCAGGCGGCCCAGATGCACTCCATCCTGCTCGGAGCGGAAGCTCACCACGTCACGGTTGTCGCCGGTTCCGGCGACAACGGCGGGTTCAGCGACGCGTGGTGGTTCGGCACGGCCGTCAGGGAGGTCAGCCTTCCGGCCTCCGACCCGCTCGTGCTGGCCGCTGGCGGCACCACGTTCACCGGGAATCTCTCGGCCGGCGCCTACGTCAGCGAGACCGCCTGGAATGCCCAGAACCCCGGCTCCTTTAGCGAGACCCTCGGAGCATCGGGGGGCGGCTTCAGCCACCTGTACGCCCGTCCCGCCTATCAGGACGGCGTCCCCAGGATCGGGGCGATGAGGGGCGTGCCCGACGTGGCCGGTGACGCCGGTTATAACGGCGGCTGGGCGGCCGTGCTCAGCACGGGGGGCAAGGCATCGATCAGCGCGTACTCCGGCACCGGCGCCGCCGCGGCGCTGTGGGCGGGACTCATCGCGCTGGCCGACCAGTACGCCGGTCACGACCTCGGCTTCGTCAACCCCGCCATCTACCGCATCGCCCGCAGCCCCAGCTCCCACCAGGCCTTCCACGACATCACGACCGGTAGCAACATTCAGACCCTGGCGTATCCGGCCGGCACGGCCGGATATCAGGCCGGTCCCGGATGGGACCCGGTGACGGGCTGGGGAACCCCCGACGCGCAGGTGCTCGTCCCCCTGCTGGCCGCTTAACCAGCCGCAGCAAGGCACAGCAGGATCACGCGGCCGCCCGGGTCCGCGCCAAGCCCGCCAGCACAAACGACCATGCCTCCCCGAACCCGTCCGCGTAGGGACGCGCCGCTTGCACTCGCGAGCATCACTGCTGGGCAGGCCACACGATTCGCGGCGAACCAACGCCCGGCCAGGAGCCCTAACCGGACGATATGGACGTAGCAACTCGCAAGAACGGCATAGCTCTCTGGCGCTCGTATTCAGCGATCAGGTCGGTCAAACTCCGAGGTGATCGATACGCTCTGTGACTTTCGCCGACTGTAGTCGCCGCTCGCGTAGCCGTCGATCTGGACCTCCTCGTCAATCGGCCCGTCAACAGGACCCGTGAGATCGACCGAGGGTTCGCCGCGCCAGGCGGTGCCCGTCAGGCGCTGACGCTGTGGGTGCCCGGCGGCCCAGCCAGAATCGCCGGAACGTACTCGAGCAGTTGGATCCGGCCGTCGAAGGTGCGGCTGCTGATCATCTCTAGTGCAACATCGGGATAGCCGTCGTAGATCCGTTCCCGGCCGGTGCTTCCGGTGATAACGGGAAAGACAACCACGCGGAAGCGGTCCACCAGGCCGGCCCTTAGGAGAGAGCGGCACAAGGTGAGGCTGCCGATGGTGCGCATCGACTTGGCGGCCTTGTCCTTCATCTCCCGCACCGCCTCAACGGGGTCTTCAGCCACCAGTTGCGTGTTCGCCCAGGAGAGGGGCTCGCTCAACGTGGTCGAGAAGACGACCTTCGACAGCCCGGCCAGGGCACCGGTGCCCGGCTCGCCCTCGGCGGCCAATCCCGACATGACGCGGTAAGTGGCTGCACCCATCAGGACCGTGTAGTCCGCTTCTGGCTGCTCTCCCAGCCACGCGAGGTACTCGGGTCCTTCAAGCCCCCACCAGCCCGGCCAGCCGTCCGCAGCCGCGTACCCATCGAGTGAGGTGATGAAGTCGATGAGGAGTTCTGGCATCGTAGTGTCCTTGTCCTTGGGGTCTCAGGTAGCGGCTACCTGCCTTCTCTATCACCTGGGCAGGAACGACGGTTAGGACGCGCCACGAGGCGACAACTCATCGCCAGTGCGCGCCCGAAGCGGCTGGAAACTCGCCGGCCCAGCGGGGTTCCCCTCAAACGGCGTGGCCTGACCTGCAAGGCATATGCCCTGGACCTGCGCCAGTTCACCCTCTGGTGCCGCGCCTGCGCTTTGCCGCTGTCCGCCGTCGGCCGCGCCGCCATCAACAGCTTCGCCCGGGAACTCGAAGTCCGAGGCTGCGCCCGCGCGACCGTCACACGGCGGTTGTGCACCATCGCCGGGTTCGTCAGGTACGCGGTCGAGGAAGAACTCCTGGACCGTTCCCCGCCCGCTCACCTCGGTCGGCCGCGGCTGGATTAGCTGGATTAGCTGGATTATGAGTCTCGAGCTTTCGTCCTGGACCGCAACGAGCCCGGCGCGCCCCTGGCCGCCGCCGGGCTCGGCCTACATCGTGGCGGCCTACGTCACGCAGTCGGCCTGCCGGGTATGAGACCGGCGCTCAACACGAAAAGGTCAGCACTGCAATCGGCCTGCAATGCCGGCATGGGACGCTCCGAAGCATCTTGCCGGAAGGAGATATCGCTATGACGCACCTCACACGCAGTCCCGTTCTCATGCGGGCGGCGCTGATCCCCGCGACACTGGTCCTGTTCGTGCTGGTCAGCGGATTCCTGGCCCAGGCTCCGTGGGCTACGGGCCTATGGCCATGGCCGGCTAAACCGCTCTCTTACATCTTCATAGCGTCAATCCTGGCGGCGATTGCGGTTCCAGTGCTCTGGATAGCGATTACCGGCGAGGCGGCGGCGATTCGCGCCGGAGCACTCGATTTGACGGTGATGTACGGCGGGATGTTCATATATATCCTCAGCTTGATTGGTAATCCGCATGAGCCTCGTCTATGGCCCTATGCGCTGGCTTCCGGACTCGCTGCTGCCGGGTCGGCCGGAGCGTTTCTCTTCGCGCGGCAAATCCCGTGGGCCGACCCTCGGTCCATGCCCCAGCCAGTGCGCTTGTCATTCGGCGCCTTCGCAATGATCTTGATCGGAGCTGGGGTAGCTTTGCTGCTTCACGCCAGCATCTTTCCGTGGCAGCTAGGCCCAGAGACCTCGGTAATGTTCGGCTTGATCTTCCTGGGTGCGGCAACCTACTTCATGTACGGCGCTCTGGATCCGCACTGGGGCAACGCCGTCGGGCAGCTGGCTGGGTTCCTCGCGTACGACTTGGTGCTGCTAGCTCCGTACCTCGAGCGTTTCAGCACTGCCCAAGGCGGCCCGCTAATCAGCCTGATAATCTACGTCGCGTTCCTTGTCTACAGCGGGGCGCTTGCCAGCTATTATCTGTTCGCGTCGAAGACCACGCGAATTCGCCTCGCCTTAGTTGGTTCAGAGTTGTTGCCGCGCTTAACGCAGGCGATGCTGACATACGGTGAACTTCTCGCGGGCTCTGTAGCCCAAGGCATGATATTGTCATCCGAAGCGTCAGGTCGCTCGCTCTCTCGAGCAGCTACAACGCAACGTCGCGATTGCCGGTTACGGTCAGCACGCGAGATCGGCCGTTATGCATGGTTCGCGAAGCTGTCGCGGGACGGCTATGCCTGCCTCGTAATGAAAATTCTGTGCGTCTAATGAAAATTCTGTGCGTCCGGTTTGCTGTATGCGGGTGGCGGGCCGTGCGGGCGGGGCTGCCGCGCCGGCTGCCGGTGTTATCGCGGGTGTTCACGTCGAGGAGCCGGCCGGGGTCAGGGGTGCTGTTTACACGTGATGGCGGGTTGTGCCGCTGTACCTGCCTTGAGCCGGAGCGCCGTTACGCGGTCGCGGTCTTCGATCACCCGGTCGATGGGCCCGACCGGCCGCGGGTGATTCCCGGGCGGCGGTGAGCAGCGCCTCGAACTGCAGGTGGGTTAACCCGAGGGTGGGTGATTCGGCAGGCACCGCAGGTCGGCGGACGTGCTCGGCGGGCGAGTGCTCGAGGAGGCCGTCGATGACGCAGGTCCGGTAGAACCCGGCGGTGAGTGGGCGCGGGAGGAGCCCTTGAAGCGAGCCAGCTAGGCAGCTACTGCCAATGGCAGCCGGTCAGTGAACGGCTCAGGAAGATGGCTATGCCACCATCCAAGAGTGGACATGACAGCGCGGTTCGAGATATTCCCGGACGATCTCGACGTCACCATTGACTTCTACACGCGCGTCTTGGGTTTTCGCCTTACGGCCGACCGGCGCAACGAGCCGAGCGCGTATGTCTCACTGCAGCGAGGCGGAGTGCGTATCGGAGCCGCCAGGAGGGAAGTTCCGGATGCCCGTTCCGCGCGACTGCCGCCGGCCGGAGTCGAACTCGTGCTTGAGGTCGACGATGTCCGTGCTGAGCGCGACCGTGTCGTCGCGGCAGGGTGGCCACTGGGTGAGGACCTCCAGTCCCGTCCATGGGGCCTGACGGACTTCAGGATCCTCGACCCGGCCGGGTACTACCTGCGGATCACGGACCGGCCCCGATGACGCCGCCCACGGAATACCGTTACAGGGTTTCCGGCTGATGGCTTGCCGCCCGTTCAGGTTTGCGTGCCTGCTTTGTTCCTGGCGGCCATTTTCCGGGTGGCTGGCTAACCAGGTTGCCAGCGAGTTGGACGGGCATGTGCTTGACCCCGTTGATGAAGTTGGACCGCAGCGTGGAGATTTCGCCGTCGAGGGTGATATCGGGCATCCGCTCGCAATGGCGTTAGCTCCGTCTGGCAGGTGGCGGTCTGGTGCTGCTGGGCTTACCCAGCGGACGATCTCCTCGGGCCCGGCAGGGATCAGAGCCGGATTGGCCAGCAGCCGCTGCCGCTGCCCGGGATGCTGGAAGAAGGCGAGCATGCCGCCGGAGGCCGCGTTGCGGGTCGTCTGGCTGGCGCCGAGGATCAGCAGCGTGAACAAGATTCCCAGGCGGGGACAAAGCTGCTCATCATGTGCCTGTCTGGTCGATACTCGTCATCGTGGATGATTTCCTGCCGCTCTAGTCCTGCCTGCGGCCTGGTGAGCAGCTGCTGTGGCGCGGCCAGCCGGACCCGAAGGTGTGGTTCACCGCGGCGGATCGCTATCTGATCCCCATCAGCATCCTCTGGTGCGGTTTCGCGATTGCCTGGGAGATCGGCGCGAGCCGGGAAAGGGGGGGCCTGTCCCCAACATCTGGGGCATTCCGTTCGTCGCGGCGGGGCTGTACTTCGTGGTCGGAAGGTTCTTCTACAAGCGCTACCAGAAGAACCGCCTGCGATTTCACCAATGGTCACATGCGCGCCGATTAAGCCTTCGATGCGCTCTCACCACGCACGATGACGCCGGGGTGACAGTTCGTGACAGACGTCGGTCGATGCCGCATGACGCGATTAGCCACGCGTTCAGCGCATGAAAATTCGCCGTTTCAACGCTCGCTATTCGGCAATGTCGGGCGTCTCCGCGGCATGAGCCGCGGAGACGTAGGCCGGTTTGGTGTCCGAGGCCATGTAGCGGCGTAGGCTCGGTTCCGTTAAACAGCCGGTGAAGGGGAGCTCAGAATGCGACGGCAATCGGTTGCGATTCCGGTCATGGCGAGCTGCGCTGCTATCTTGCTCGCGGCCTGCGCCTCGTCGTCTACATCCGCGCCCCCCTCATCATCGAGTGCGCCAGCCGCGAGTGCGTCAGCCACGAGTGTGGCGGCACCTTCTCCGTCTCCGCCGAGCTCGGCCGCGGCCGGTAACTTCGACTCCTGCTCGGTCGTCACCAGCGCCGAGGCGGCGAGCGCCCTCGGCCAGGCCGTCACCACAGGCGTGCTGGGCAACGCCACTGTCGAAGGGGGCCTCGCCTGCGTCTTCTACGGCCCGTCCGCTCCCGTGCCGAGAAACCCGAATGTGGCCCAGGCAGACTCGGTGCGCGTAGTAGTGGTCCACGGCCCGAAAGCCCTCACCTGGTACCAGGACTACAAGTCCGAGGTCAACGCCCAGCCGGTGAGCGGTTACGGCGACCAGGCCTACTACGACGGCTATGCCTCGCTCAGCATCCTCAAAGGCGAATACTACTTGCGAATCGCCGTCAGCCCCGCCGGTGCACCGCCGTCACTGACAGCTGAGGAGCAACTGGCAACCGCTATCTTGCCGAAACTATAGGCACGACGAGCAGTGCGAAGGTTGCACCTTCTACACCACCCAGGCCGGCGAGCCGTCCCACCTGCACTCCCGTGGCATCACCTACGCGGTCTTCTGCCAGGGACCCCAAGACGAGGGCATCCGCTATCACGACTTCATGGGCTGGGACATGCCCTGGTACTCCGCCACCGACTCCCTCGGCCGTGGGAGGACTCGCACCCCGGCTGGCCACAGCGGTGCTCCTACATCCGCATCGACGGCGGCCCGCCCGGCTGGCCACCGGTGTCAGTGTGGCCGGGCGGACGCCCTATCACCCAGTGGACGCGCCTGGCAGCTGGAAGGTCTGACGACATCGGCACCGGCAATGACGGCCTAGGACCAATGCGACCAGAATTGCAAGGAGGGCAACAATGACTGAACACTGGATACCTTGGCCATGACCTCGGCCCCGACGCCGGCGCCCCGGCTCGGGTCGGCGGCGGCGCGGGCCAGGCAGGGCTCGGCCGAGCGCCGGTAGAAGTCCCCGATCTGCGCGCGCACCCGCGGATCGGTCACCACGATCCAGTGCCAGCCCTGGCGCATGCCTCCGCTCGGCGCCTGCAGGGCGATCTGCAGGCACTCCTTCACGAGCTCGAGCGGCACGGGGCGGGTCAGGTCCAGGCGCTTGCGCGCGGACCGGGTCGTGGTCAGCAGCTCGTCAGGCGTCAGCGGCACATCGGGCATGATCGCACACCAGGGCGGCAAAGCCTCGCGCCGCGCTCTCTACCGTGCGGGCTTTCAGGTCGAAGCAACGCATAACAGGTTGTTCTGAGCCTCCTTTTCCGAGCTGTCCGCCGGTTCAGTCACCTGACTGAAGCGACGCGATGTCGGCGCGGGCGACGATCGCAGGGACAACTGCGTGAGCGCATGCCACGGCACGAGATCCGGCCCTCGTATGTGAGCGCGTGAAGACAAAGGAGATACCGGTGAGCAGGAACACGAGCACGTGGCAGCCAGACGGGTCCGGATGGCGTGCACGGATAGGGGTGCTCACCCACGATGACAGCACGATATCTGAATCAGAACTTTGGACCATGGCTCCCGATGGCGTATCCCTCCACGCCTCCCGTGTATTCTTTGCTGATCTCGCGACGTTCGCTGATCCTCCAGGTCCCGAAAACGCAACAGAACTGCTGGCGAGATTGCCGCTGCAGGCGATCATTTATGCCTGGACAGCGGGGAGTTATCTTCTCGGCACGACCGGCGAGCAAGAACTCCTTAGTCGTGTTGAACAACATTCAAAAGGAATTCCAGTTCTCATGCCGGCGCCCGCGGCAACTGCCGGCTTCCGGGCGCTGGAAGCAGAACGAATCGCGCTGATCCATGCTCCCTTCTTCACTGACGACTTCGACCAGAAAGGAGTTACATACTTTCAGGAGCATGGATTCGAGGTCGTTCACGTCAGCCATCTGATGCCGCCGGTCGAGGTTCCCCATCCGAACACGGGCTCGGCGGCAAGCCCAGCCAAGATCTACGAATGGGCTCGCAGCCACGTGCCATCCTCCGCTCAGGCCGTGTTCATCGGCGGGAACGCCGTCCGCGCGATCGGCGTGATCGCCGCGCTGGAAGAAGACCTCCGCCGGCCGGTACTCACTGCGAACCAGGTCTCTTTGTGGAATGCGCTACGCGTGGCTGGTGCGGAAGTCAGAGTCGATGATTACGGTCAGTTGTTCAAACTGTCACGTAGATGATCCGAAATTCCCTCGACCTGGCACTGGACCGGGGAACTGGAAAGCCCGCTCCCGCCCATCCCATCACCATGCGCCGATGACGCATCGCGACCTCGGCGCGAACTCGAACCGCCGATGTTTACGACGAAAGTCCTCGAATTCCTGGCTCAACAAGAAAGTTGTATGAGCCTGAGCGCATGCCCGCTGGCTGTGCTGGTGACGAGGGCACTCACCTGACCGTTGGTCGCGACGGCAATCGGCACGTTGTAGAAGTAGGGCAGTTGGAGGTCGGCGACGCCGTGGTTCCCGAAGGCGTGATCGAGGTTGCCGTCGGCGGAGAAGTCAAACAATCTCGGCTCGCGAGCGTGAGGGTTGGACAGATTGAATGGCCCGGCTACCATCACGAATCCACCGTTGTTGCGTGGTAGGGCCCACACGGATGCGGCCAGGGCCATCGGTGAGCTGAAGCTTGCCTCGCCGTCGGCGGCGAAGCGCGGCTCTAGCTTGCCATTTAGCTGGAATGCGGCGACGCGACCCTGCGCGGTGCGGCTGGGAAGCGTGACGCAAGTGCTCTGCTCGGTGCCGAGGAGGAGGAAGTCGGTGGATCGGGGGACCACGTCGCCGACGAAGATCCCTGACGGCGAGACACGCCGCATTGCGGCGGTGAAGTTCGACTGGAAGGAAGGCACGGGCGAACCAGAACTCGTGAGCGCGGACACGGTTATCCCCCAGCACCCCATGTTCCCGCCCGCGGTGAGGGCGAGGATCTCCCCACCTGGTTCGACCCAGACCCGTGTGATACCGGAGTCGTCTCGATATACGGGAATAGCTGACCGGCCGCCTGAGCCGAACCCGCTGACTATGCCACCACCGGCGTTCAATTCTGCGACCCACTCCCTGACACAGCAGCCGCCGCCTTGGCTGCCGCCGAGCACGATTTCGCCCGATGGAGTGACGGCGATCGCGGACACCATGCCCGGCCAGGGCAGTACCGTCCAACCGCCCGACCCGAACGCCGGGTCGAGGCGTCCGCTGGCGTCCAGGCGCGCCACCAGCCATCCCTTGTTCGTGGCACCGGCGAGAATCGTTCCACCGCCCGGCGCTGGGATGGCGGCGTCGATGTAGAAGGCCTGACCGCCAAACGAGAGCCGCTCGACGCCATGGCTGCCGAAGGCGCGGTCCGGGGAGCAGTCCGACGCGAAGGCGTCCGCCAGAGCGAAGGAGACAGACGGGTAACCGGCGGACACCACGATGAGGGTGGTCCCGTCACGCAGCATTTCGGCCGAAATGAAGCTTGCCCCCTCAAGCCATGACTCCGGTACCGAAATGACCGTCCCGGCCCCACCTGCACAGGCCGAATCGATAACACTTTGTGGGGTCGATCTTGCCGGACCGGAGCAGGCGGCGCACGCCGCAACGAATACCACAGGCAGAATCAACCGGCCCGGACCGCGGATAGCGGTATCGAACATCAGACCCACTCCTCCTACCGTGTGCGCGAGTGGCCCGCCAAGGTCGGCTGGCCTTGGCTCTGCGAGCCGCTACTAGAGGGACATGCAATAGCGGGGTCCGGTTATATCGTGCGCGCGAGTGGCGATCTGGCCTATACCGGGCTGGCGCCATGTCTGGCGCAACCCCTTGGCCACCTCGCGCGTCTACAGGTCAGCTGGGCAGGAAAGTGACACGATGGTCACGGATCGTGTCTGGGCGGCAGGCGCCGCGCTGGCCGCCGGGCTGTTCCTCACGGTGACGGGGTGCAGCGGCTCGACGGCGACACCGGTAGCCGCGGCGACGGCCACGCCTGCGACGACGGGTGCGGCCGTCGCCGGCTTCCCAGCGGACTTCATCGGTGTTTCGCCGTGCGGCGGTGGCGCAGGCCGAGCACGGCCATCAGCTGGACCGGGCGCTGATCGTTGAGGTGACCGCGATGTGTGTCATCGTCGGCGCCTTGGTCTCCGATCGAGGCTATGACCTGATGGTATCGCCGGAGGGTTGTGGAGGCCGTGTCTTGCGGCTCCTTTACTGTGCTGGCTGGAGGTGCCAGCCTGGACGGGTGAGGCTGGGGATCAGGTACTGCAGCACGCCCGCGGGCCGTGTTGCGTATTCGGCGTCGGGCGCTGGCCCGGCGCTGTTGTTCGATTCGGGCTGGGTCAGCCATCTGCGCGGGCAGCTGGAGCTGGGTTTCTTCGGCAGTTTCGTGGAGCGGCTGGCCAACCGGTTCACGGTGATCCGCTACGACAAGCCCGGGTGCGGGCTGTCGGATCGGGACGGGATAGATCTGTCGTTCGACGGGCAGGTCGCCGCGGCGCTCGCGGTGGCTGATGCGGCCGGTGCGGGCCGGTTCCACCTATTCGGGGCCTCGCAGGGGGGCCAGCTCGCGGCCGCGATCGCGGCGCGGTACCCGGAGCGGGTCGAGGCGCTGGCGGTGTACGGGATGTGCGCCAGCGGCCAGGATCTGGCGCCCGCCCAGGTGCGGGAGTCGGTCGTGGCGTTGGTAAGGGCCCACTGGGGCCTGGGGTTGAAGGCGCTGACCGGGGCCTTCATCACCGACCCCACCGCCGAGGAGGCGGAGGCGTTCACCCGGTCCCAGCGGGCCAGCGCCTCGGCTGCGGTGGCCGCCCGGCTGCTGGAGGTCTATTACGGCACCGACATCAGGGCCCTGCTCCCGGCGATCCGGGCGCGCACGGCGGTCCTGCACCGCGAAGCGGATAAGGGCACCCGGTTCGAGCTGGGGCGGGAAGTCGCCGCGCTGATCCCCGGCGCGGTGCTGATCCCGCTGCCGGGTTCGAGCCACCTGTTCTACCACGGCGACTGGCTGGCGGTCATCGACGCGGTGCTGGGCTTCTTGTGCGAGCCCGCGGACGAGGGGCCGCGGCTAACCGGCCGCGAGCTCGAGGTGGCCGGGCTGGTGGCTGACGGGCTGACCAACCAGGCCATCGCCAGAAGGCTGTCGGTCGCGCCGCGGACAGCCGAGGCGCACGTGGAGAACATCCGGCGCAAGCTGCAGGTGCGCTCCCGGGCGCAGATCGCGGCGTGGGTCACCGAGCACCGGCTGCACCGCTGAGCGGCTCGGTAGTTCCACCGGCGTCACGCACCGGAACGAGCGCCGCGCCCAGGGCAAACAGCTGATTTGCCGGCAGTTCACCCGATAGCCGCGCTGGTCCTTGCGATCATAGCGTCAAGGCATGTCATACACGACCACGCCGGGTGAGCCGCTCCTAGCCGATCCCGTGGGCCGCACGACAGCGTCCCCCCGGGTCGGCATGTTCGCGCCGTCCGGGCTGCTCGAGCAGGACCCGGACACGGCCCGCGCGTTCCTGGCGCAGGCTGAACGAGAAGGCATCGACCACGTCTGCTGCGGCGACCATGTCAGCTTCTTCGGCGGCCTCGGGTTCGACGGGCTGGTGCAGGCCACCGCGCTGGCGATGCTGCACCCCCGGCTGCCCGTCTACACCGGGGTGTACCTGCTGCCGCTGCGCCACCCGGTCCTGGTGGCCCGCCAGCTGGCCGACATCGCCCGGCTCGCCCCCGGGCGGCTCATCTTCGGCGTCGGGATAGGCGGTGAGGACCGCCGCGAGGTCTCCAGCTGCGGGGTGGACCCGGCGACCCGGGGACGGCGGATGGATGAGTGCCTGGCCGTCGTGGGCCAGCTGCTGACCGGTAAGGCGGTTACGTTCCACGGCGCGTTCTTCGACCTGGACGAAGCGGTCATCGCCCCCGTCCCGGCCGAGGCGATCCCAATCATCGTCGGTGGCCGCTCCGACGCGGCGATCCGGCGCGCTGGCCGGCTGGGTGATGGCTGGCTGGGCATCTGGAACTCCCCCCGCCGGTTTGCCGCCGCGGTCGAGATGGCCGCCGAGGAAGCCGCCCGCGCCGCCCGGCCCGGCCCGCCGCGTCGGCACGCGATGCAGGTGTGGTGCGGGCTGGCCGACTCCCGGCAGGCCGCCCGGGCCCGCCTGGCGCCGGCGATGGAGGCCTTCTACCAGCTCCCGTTCGAGCGCTTCGAACGTTACTGCCCCTACGGCACCGCCGAGGACGTCGCCGGGTTCCTC
>Ga0187783_10002179_pt1 | contig 14582 bp, 10 predicted proteins | sample 1015_SJ02_MP02_2_FD_132471 | JGI IMG/M metagenome (GOLD analysis project Ga0187783, IMG submission 132471) | Tropical peat soil microbial communities from peatlands in Department of Meta, Colombia - 1015_SJ02_MP02_20_MG | ecosystem: Environmental > Terrestrial > Soil > Wetlands > Peat | place...
AGGGCGAAACGTTTCAGGCGATTGAGTATTTCGAGCGGCTCGCGCAAATCTACCTGAGCGACGGGTTCACAACCAAAGCGATCGCCATCTACAAGAAAATCGCCAAACTCGCGCCGGAGGAAAGCCGTCCGCTCGAGCGTTTGGCTGAGCTTTACGTGCAGCAGGGCGTGCTAAGCGAGGCGCGGCCACTCTACTTGCAGCTGGCGGAAGTGCATCTGAAGGCCGGACGGCAGACCCAGGGAATCGCGCTGCTGAGGAAGCTCCTCGAGGCCGAGCCAGACAATTTGCGAGTGCAGCTGAGGCTGGCGGAGCTTTACCTCGCGATGGGGCAGACCGGCGAGGCTCTGCAGGCGTATCGCGGAGGCGCGCAAAGATTGTTCGAGCGCGGAGACCACGCGGAAGCCCTGCGGCTCGTGGATCGCGCGCTGGAATTGGAGAACCGCCATCCGGAAACGCTGGAACTAAAGGCGCGGACTCTGATTGCGCTTCACAAGCGGAGCGAAGCAGTCAAGATTTTGGAGGCTCATCCGAATGCCGCGGCAGGGACTGGCGTCTCGGAATTGCTCCTCGCGCAATACCTCGAGGGCCACGAATTCGCTCCGGCCATCAAGTTGGCCACCGGGGTGTTTGCGTCCGACGCGAAGAACTACAAACTCGCTCAACGCGTGACTGCGGCGCTGTTCGATGCGGGCGAACTCGAAGCGGGACTGGCGCTGCTCGGCGAGATTCGCATCGCGATGACCGATGGCGGCGATCACGAACCCATCGAAGAGTTGTTGCGCACCGCGATCGAGAAAACGCCAGAGCGGCTCGAACCGGTGGAATGGCTCGTGGATCACTATGGAAGGATCAACGATTCGTTCCGGTTGCCCGACGCACTGGCTGAACTCGCGCAGACGGCCGAGAAAATTGGGGACTTTGACCGAGCGAAGGCCGTGTACGAACAACTCCTCGATCGCAATCCGGAAGACGAGGCTGTGCGGCGCCGATTCAACCAATTACTGGCCCGCATGGGAGGGAAACCCTTAACTGAACCTCCGCCCCCACCGCCGATAGAGACAGCTCCCGTTGTGCCAGAAGTCGCGATTCCTCCCGCCGCTTCAGGCGAGCCGCCGCTTGATGAGGATACGCAACGATTCGTGGCACAGGCCCTGACCGACGTGGACTTGTTTTCTAGCTACGGGCTGGGTCAAAAAGCGATTGATTTGCTGGAAGAGGTTCGGCTCCGTGCACCTGCCCATTCGCCCGTACTGGAACGCCTGCTGGATCTCTACCTCGGTGCGGGAGATGAGCGCCGAACGGCCGAGCTCGCCTTGCAACTGGAACAAACGTGGAACGCACGCGGAGACCGGGCGCGCGCGGAACGCTTCGCGGAATTGCGCCGCCGCTTTCAGCGGGCGGCCGGCATGGACACGGCTGATGTCGCCGAGGCTGCAGCGAAGCACACAGAATCCGCAGTGCCTATCGTGGAGGCAGAACCGGTTCCGGAGGCGCCTTCGGGGGCGGAATTCGCGATCCCCGCCGTGCCAGCCGAGCCCGTTGCTTTCGAGGTCCCCACCGCGCAGGCGGAAACGCATGAAGTGGATCTCTCGGAGGAATGGGCGTCACTTTCGGAGCAACTCGACGAGGCGATTCACTCGCAACGGGAATCGGGTGCGAACGCAGGCCTAGCGATTGAAGTGCCTGTCGACGCCGCGCCTATCGAAGACACCTCAGTGCCACCGACTCTTGAGAAACAGCCAGCATTTGATTTGGAGCTTGAAGCGCCCACCGCGGGCAAGCCGAGCGAAGCTCCCATATCGGCTGACCAACTTCTTGCGGAGTTAGCGGCCGATCTGGACGCGGCGGTTCACCTTGTGCCCAGCGAATCGGATCGGGAAGTTCATGCGACACCGCAAGCACTTCCGACAACGCCTCCGCCTCTCGAAGAACAGATTCGGGCCCCGATGGCGAATGCTTCGACAGTCGATGCCGCCGCTGAGCGCGCGTCCAAAGCGGCGATTCCTTCGCCTTCTGAGGGAGACACGTTAGGTCCGCTAAGCGACGTGTTCGAGGAATTTCGCGCCGAGCTGGGCGAAATGGGCGCGGAGGATGAGGATCTTGAGACGCACTACAATTTGGGCGTCGCGTATCGCGAAATGGGTTTGCTCGAAGAAGCGATCAGTGAATTCCAAAAGGTGGCCAAGGCGACGGAGAAAGGACATACTTTCCGTTACGCCATGCAATGTTGTACGCTTCTTGGCCTGTTGTTCATGGAGAAAGGGCAGCCGGCGATCGCTGCCGTCTGGTACGAGCGGGCGCTGCGCGTTCCTGGCTTGGATCAGGAAGCGATCCTTGCGTTGCGTTACGACCTCGGCATCGCCCAAGAGCTCGCCGGTGATACGACTGCGGCATTGAAAAGTTTCTCACTCGTGTACGCGTCGAACATCGACTACCGAGACGTAGCCGATCGCATCACTGCACTCGAAAGGGCGCGTTGATCGGCACGTCGCGATGACCCGGCTGCTCCGCGTTCTTCTGTCGCTTGATTTTTTTCTGCTTGGTGTCCTCATGCTTTTTCTTCCCTGGCAAGGTTTCTGGGAGCACAATTATTTTCTGACCCGCTATCCGGTCCTGATTCCCATCCTCTTGCATTCGTCTGTGCGCGGAGCGATCTCCGGACTGGGGGCCTTGGATATTGTCCTGGCGGCGGGAATGTTACGCCGCGATTCCGCTCACATTGCGCCGCGATCCTAGCCCGATTCTTCATTACGTAACGGACCGGCAGAGTCTCGTCCGCGCGCCTGATGAGAATCTTGCGTTGGTGCTCGCGGCGAGTATTCGCCGGGCCATCGCGGCCGGCATTGATTTCGTACAAATCCGAGAGAAGGATCTCGATGCGCGGGCGCTTGTGGCGTGCGTCGCTGACGCCGTCGAAGCGGCGCACGGCAAGAGCACGCAAATTCTTGTAAATGACAGGCTGGACGTGGCCATCGCCGCGAATGCAGCGGGCGTGCATCTCGGAGAAGGGTCTATCCCGTTATCAGCCGAGACGAGATGGAGAAGCGAAGGTCAAAACAGAATGACGATTGGAGTTTCATGCCACTCCGTTGAGTCCTGCTGCGCAGCGGAACGCGAAGGCGCCGACTACATCAGTTTCGGGCCGGTCTTCGAGACGCCATCGAAAAAATCCTATGGCGCGCCGAAAGGTCTCGAGGAATTGACGCGGGCCTGTTCGGTCGTGAACATACCCGTGATCGCAATAGGAGGGATTTCGGAATCAAATGTAAGGGATTGTCTTTCTGCCGGCGCAGCGGGGATTGCGGCAATCCGATTTTTTCAAGAATCACAAAATCTTGCCGACGTTGTGGCGAGGCTGCGCGCGCTCAAGCTTTCGGCCTAGCGGGATCTCGCGCGCCGAGGAAACGGCCGAGCGGCTGCCACCCGTCCGCGTGATCACAAATCACTTTGATGGTCGCTGTGATCGGAATCGCAAGAATCAAACCCACCGCGCCCCAAAGCCATCCCCAAAACATCAATGCGATTGTAACCGCCAAGGCGTTGAGCCGGACGCGGCGCCCGACAAGCGCGGGAACGAGTAGGTTGATCGCCGTCAGATGAAAGAAGCTAAGGACTCCGGCAACCGCTAGAAAGGGACCGATCGAAAGTTTCCATTGGGCCATGCCAATCAGAAACGGCGGCGCCCAGGAGAGCATCGCTCCCAAGTAGGGCACGAGATTCAAAATGCCGGAGACAGCGCCGGTGAGAAACGGGTAATCCAGGTGAATCATCCAGAAGAACAAGCCGCTAGCGAGCACGAGGATCAGGGCCACGAGCGCATTGCCGACCATATAGCCGCGTAGGACGACGCCCACTTGCGAAAGTGCCTGCTCGACGCGCGGCCGCTCGGCATCCGGGAAGAGATGGAGCGTGGCGAGCCAGAGCCGGCGCTTCGCCGCGAGCATGAAAAAGATGAGAAACGGCAGAAAGGTCACGACCAGCAGCGTGGAATAAAGCGATCCGATGCCGCGCAACAACGCTTCTCGCACGGATTGCGAGTTTTCAATGCGCACAGCGGGGCGTGTCCGTTCCTCCTCTTCCGGGGGGGTGATTTCGGCCACGCGTTTTTCAACGCTGGCGAGTTTGCGATCAACGGCGGCCGCTCCCTTGCGTAGCACAAGACTGTAGCGCGGCCAGTCCGCAGCAAAATCGTCGGCGCGCTGAAGGAGAAAGTAACCCAGCCCGGCCAAAATCGCGGTCGATGCGAGGAGCACGAGCACAGCGCCAACAGCGCGGGGAATGTGGATTCGCTCGAGCAATCCGACCGCGGGATCGAGAAAGTATGCGATCAAAACAGCCAATAGCAGGGTGAGGACAATGCTCGAGGCAAAGTAAAGGAGAGCGAAGACGATACCCGCAGCGATAATTCTCTGAGAGGCGTTGGCTCGGGCTGTGAATTTAATGTTTTCGACCAGCATAACGCTTTGATCTACCTTACCATACGGCCTGTGGACTAAAACCGGCCCCCTCCCAGACAGTGGCCGGAAACGCCAACCCCCAGCGGCGTTTACATGGGAACGAAGCGGCTCTTGCCCCGGCCAGCAAGGCGCGCTAGGGTATTGGGCATGTCCTGCGCCGCCGCGATTTACCCCATTCCATTCGAGCGGCTGGACGTGCGCGCGACCGTAGACATTCTCCTGATCGCGATCCTGCTTTATTACCTCCTGAAATTATTGAAGGGGACGCGTGGGGTGCAGATGTTGATCGCGGTCCTGCTGCTTTTCCTGTTCTACGAGGGAGCGCGCTGGGCGCAACTTGAAATGGTTGCCTGGCTGCTGACTACCCTGCTCCCGTATTTCGCGATCGCGTTGATCGTTTTGTTCCAACCAGAAATTCGCCGCGCGCTTTCGCGTCTGGGACGAAATCTTTCCTTTGGACATCTCCTCGGCCAAAGTGCCGCGCCGCAGTACGATGATCTGGTCCTCGCGGCCGGCTATTTTTCGCAGAACCGCTTGGGTGCGCTGATCGTCATTGAGCGGGACGTCGGCCTGCGCACCTACATCGAAAGCGGGATTTCGCTGGACGCGAACTTGAGCTACGACTTGCTCATTTCGATTTTCCGTCCTGGCGCTCCGCTGCATGACGGCGCCGTGATTCTGCAAGGGGATCGAGTCTGCGCGGCCGCCTGCTTCCTTCCGCTTTCCTTGAATCCCATGATCTCGAACCAGCTTGGGACACGGCACCGGGCCGCCATCGGCGTGACCGAGGAAAGCGATGCCGTGGCTCTGGTCGTTTCCGAGGAAACGGGCGCGATCTCTTTGGCTAGCGGCGGGTCGATCGAGCTGAATCTCACGGTCGATCAACTCCAAGAAAGGCTGTCGGCGCTGACGGGGCGAAGGCCGACCTCGATATTGCCGGGCCTCGCTTCACCCGCGATGAGAAAATGACGATCGCAAGGTTCTTCCGGAAATACGTTTTCCCGAACTGGGGACTCAAGGTTCTTTCCCTGGGGATTTCTTTCTTCCTGTGGACGACATACAACGCGGAGCCCGTTTCCGAGGTTGGATTCACCGTCCCGCTTGAATTCGTGAATATCCCGAGATCGCTCGAGATTTCCAGCGACGTCCCCACGACGGTTCGCGTTCGCGTCCGCGGGCGATCGGGGCTCGTGCGGAGGCTCAGTGCAGTCGATTTGAGTCTCCGCGTGGATCTGAAAGGCGCGCAAGCGGGAGACCAAGAAATCCACCTCACGCCTGAAATGGTCGGTGTTCCCTACGGAGCTACAGTCGTCCGGCTCACCCCGTCGGAATTTGACGCTGAGTTAACACCGCATCATAGTGCGCCCCCGGCGGAATAGACTCTCGTGATAGACTTTTTCCCGCGCGCGATTTTTCATCGGTGACTTCCATCCCTCGCCATCATGTCTAAAGAACTGTTCGGTACGGACGGCATTCGCGGAGTGCCGGGGACCGCTCCCCTCGACGACCAGACGCTTTACGCAATAGGCCGGGCGCTCGGAAAATATTTGCTGGAGCGGGAGGCGCGACCGCGCGTCCTCATCGGAATGGACACGCGCGAGTCCGGCATGAAACTCGCGCAGAGAATCGCCGCCGGGCTCAAGGAGGGCGGGATCGAGTTCCGATGCGGTGGCGTCATCACAACACCGGGAATCGCGTGCATCGTGCGTCTGGAAAGATTCTCTGCAGGCATCGTGCTTTCCGCTTCGCACAATCCATATCACGACAATGGCGTAAAACTCTTCGCGGGGAGCGGGATGAAGTTTCCCGATGAGGTGGAAGAATCACTCGAGGCCGAGAGCGGCCGCTATCGTGGAACGGCGGCGGCGGTCACCCTCGATTGCGATGCGGCAGAGATCATTGGTGAAGATTACCTAGAGTATCTGCGATCCCGCGCTATACCCGGTGCAAGTCTCCAGGGAATGAAACTCGTACTGGACTGCGCGAACGGGGCGGCTTTTTCGCTTGGGCCGAGACTTTTTCGGTCGCTGGGCGCGGAAGTGACCGCGATCAACGATCAGCCCGACGGACGCAACATCAATGCGGGTTGCGGCTCGCTACACCCCGAAGGCTTGCGGCGCAAGGTGCTTGAGACGCAATCGTCTCTCGGAGTAGCTTTCGATGGGGACGCGGACCGGGCCATGTTCGTGAGCGCATCGGGACGGGTCGTGGATGGCGACGGAGTCCTGCTGGTCGCCGCGCGATACCTGAAGTCGAAAGGGATTCTGCGCGGGGGGAAGGTCGTGGGCACGTCGATGGCGAATCTGGGATTGGAGCGCGCGCTCGCGCAGGAGGGGTTATCGCTGACTCGTGTTCCGGTTGGGGACCGCTACGTCCTCGAGGAAATGCTACGGAGCGACTGCAATCTCGGTGGAGAGCAATCGGGCCACATCATATTTCTTGACGACGCAACGACCGGGGATGGATTGCTGACGGCGCTCAAAATCGCCGGGATCGTCGCTCTGGAAGGCCCACTCGAAGAGCTGGTGCGTGGGCTGAAGGTCTTCCCTCAAACCATCCTCAACATCGAGGTGAGCTCGAAGCCTCCGCTCGAATCGCTGCCGGGCGTGAGCCGGACCCTCGGAGAAGCGACACGGGCGCTTGCTGATTCTGGCCGGATCGTCCTTCGGTATTCGGGAACGGAACCGAAGGCTCGCGTCATGGTCGAGGCGGAACGCGAAGAGGATGTCCACAGGTGGGCGGAGGCTCTGGCGGCCGAGATCCGGTCGAGTATTGGCGCCTGAGGGTGCCTCAGATTACACAATCTACAGCCAGCCATGGAGGTGCCGGCTATCCAAAAGTATGTAGGCGAATCCATTTAGCTGTGAGATTGCGTAGCGGTCAGAAGGGTAGGCGTCGCATCCCAGAAAGAGATTTCCTCTGTAATCTATTTAGGGGTATGGCTTTAGATGACGTGTGGGCTTGTTCGAACGGGTGGCATTGTAGTTGCTGTAGGTATAGCAAGCGCAGATTTCCCGGGGTGGCAGTTCCGCTAAGCGGGACGATGGGGAAACATGGGGTGCGAAAAAAGGGGCCCAAACGGGCCCCTTTCTTTTTGTCTCGTGACCTTCCGCTAGTCGCTAGCTGCAGCCGGAAGTTCCGCCGCAATTCTCGCACTTGTAGCAGGCGCCGTTCGGCGTCATGAGCATGCCGCACTCGGAGCATGTCGGGGCACCATCAAAGGTGGCGTAGGGTTTCGGGCCGGAATCCGCATTTGGGTCAGCCGTCGCGACGGCGGGCGCCTGAGCGGAGGCGATGGGGCTAGGATGCTCTGCGCCATTGCGCGTCAGGTATTCCGCGGAAATAAACCGGCCACCCAGCCAGCGCCCCAAATAATCCAGAATCGACTTGGCATAGGGAATTGCCGGATGGCCGGTGTAGCCGGATGGCTCGAAGCGCGTGTTGACAAACTTATCGACCAAAGCCTTGAGCGGCACACCGTACTGAAGGCCGAGGGAAACCGATAGCGCGAAGCCATCAAGGATGCCGGAGAGCGTTGCCCCTTCCTTGGCCATCTTGATGAAGATCTCGCCGGGAGTTCCGTCCTCGTACATGCCGACGGTGATATATCCCTCGTGTCCGCCGATCCCGAATTTGTGCGTGATGGACTGCCGCTCGCTGGGCAATTTCTTGCGATGTGCACGGAGAAAAAGCTCCTGCTGCTCAGCAACAGGCGAACTGGCGTCCGCGGGTTTCGCCGACACTTTTTCCGCCGAACTTTCCTTCTTATCTCCCTTGCCCGCTGCGGAGAGCGGCTGGCTGCGCTTCGAGTTGTCTCGATAAATCGCCACCGCCTTCAGGCCAAGTTTCCACGACTCGATGTATGCCTGCATGATGTCTTCAACGGTCGATTCCTCGGGCATGTTGATCGTCTTGCTGATCGCGCCGGAAAGAAATGGCTGCGTGGTGGCCATCATGCGCAAATGACCGCGCCAGGAAATCGAGCGGCCGCCCCCCGCAGGTGCAAGCGAGCAATCAAAGACCGGGAGATGCTCCGATTTCACCGCGGGTGCGCCTTCGATGCTTCCCGTCTTGTCGATGTGCGAAACGATGTCCGAGGTTTCAGCGGGCGAATAGCCGAGACGCAACAGGGCTTGCGGAACCGTTTGATTGACGATCTTCATGAAGCCGCCGCCGACGAGCTTCTTATGCTTCACGAGGGCGAGGTCGGGTTCGATGCCGGTGGTATCGCAATCCATCATGAAGCCGATCGTGCCGGTGGGCGCGAGCACCGTGACCTGGGAGTTGCGGTAGCCGGACATTTCGCCGAGCGAGAGCGCGGTGTCCCAGGAATTTTGGGCGGCGGCGAAGAGCGATGGTTGCACGTTCTCGGGATGGATCGCGAGCATCGAAGCGCGGTGCATGCGGATCACGCCGAGCATCGGCTCGCGGTTGCTCTCATAGCCTGCAAAGGGCCCTTTGCGGTCAGCGATGCGCGCCGATTGCGCGTAGGCTTCGCCGCACATCAGGGCCGTGATGGCGCCAGCGACGTTGCGCCCAGCGTCGGAATCGTAGGGAAGCGCAAGAGACATCAACAAAGCGCCTAGATTCGCATAGCCAAGGCCGAGAGGGCGGTACTCGTGAGAGTTCTTCGTGATTTTCGGCGTGGGATAGCTCGCATTGTCCACAAGGATTTCCTGCGCCGTGATCGTGACATCCACCGCGTGACGAAAACCTTCGACGTCGAAGGTTCCGTTCGCACCGAGATATTTCATCAGGTTCAGGGACGCGAGATTGCAGGCCGTGTCGTCAAGGAACATGTACTCGGAGCAGGGATTCGATGCGTTGATGCGCGCCGTGTTCTTGCAGGTGTGCCAGCGATTCACGGTCGTATCGAACTGCATGCCCGGGTCGCCGCAGTGCCAGGCCGATTCGGCCATGCGGCCCAAGAGTTCACGGGCGCGGAGTTTTTCAACGGGCTGACCGTCGGTGACGTTGCGGGTCCACCAGTCGCGGTCCTCTTCCACGGCGTGCATGAACTCATCCGTAACGCGCACAGAATGATTCGCGTTCTGGAAGAAAATGGAAGAGTACGCTTCGCCGTCGATCGAGGGATCGTAGCCGTTCTCAATCAATACGCCGGCTTTGCGCTCCTCCTTCATCTTGCAATCGATGAATTCGAGGACGTCCGGATGGTCGACGTTGAGAATGACCATCTTCGCCGCTCGGCGCGTTTTGCCGCCACTCTTGATTACTCCCGCAAATGCATCGAAGCCCTTCATGAAACTGACGGGCCCGGAGGCGATTCCACCGCCTGAGAGAGTTTCGCGGCTGCCGCGCAGCGCAGAGAAATTTGTTCCGGTGCCAGAACCCCACTTGAAAAGCATTCCCTCGGTCTTGGCCAGGTTCATGATGGATTCCATGTCGTCCTGGACCGAGTTGATGAAGCAGGCGGAGCACTGCGGCTTCGGCATCACACCGACGTTGAACCATACCGGAGAATTGAAACTCACTTTTTGCTCGACAAGAAGGTGACGAAGTTCATCGTGGAAAGCATCGCGCGACGCGTCGGAATCGAAATAGCCGCCCGCCTCGCCCCAACGCACGATCGTATCCGCCACGCGGCTGATGAGCTGCCAGACTGAAGTCTCGCGCTCGGGGGTGTCGATTTTGCCGTGAAAGTATTTCGAGGCGACGATGTTGGTGGCGGTTTGAGACCACGACTTCGGAACTTCAATATTCTCCTGTCGGAAGATGGTCTGGCCCTTTTCATTCGTGATCTGGGCCGTCCGCCTTTCCCATTCGATCCTGTCGTAAGGCGACGTTCTGCCGTCGGTGAACCGCCGCTCAAAATGCAGTCCCGTACGCGGCTGGGGTTGTGCGGGCGCCGTAACGTGAGTTTCGAGAGTCTTTTCGTTGAGAGCCATCTTCGGAAGAGCCATTGTCCGCCTCCGCGCAGGACGGCGGAATCACTGTTGAGCAGTGAATCCGTCTATTGTACTCCCAAGCTTGCGCCTAGTGAGTTTGCGACGCCCGATTCTCCAACGGGCGCCGCTTGACGCGGCAGGCGGCACTGCAGGCTTCGAACAAACACAAAAAAGAGCGAAACATCCCTCAAGGCGCTCCGCGTGACGCTTTTCGGAGACAATGCGGCGCGCTCCTAAGGCGTTTCGCCGGCCCTGCTGGGAAAGCCGGCTCGGGGGAATAAATGAACCCCCTCGTTGTCTGGACGAAACCCGGACAGGCTGCGTGATCGGGTGGCTCGGGCGTCCCCGGGGTGCGGGTTCGGAACCGACCGAAACACGTCCCACCGAATCTGAGCGCGCAATCTACACAGAGGGGAAAATTGTGTCAAGAGTTTTCCGGAAAAAAATCACAAAATGTAAGGGGTCGAGTGTCCAAAGCGTCTAGATGTTGTGGTGTCGTTGCGAGCGGCCACAATTCCCTTTTCGCGCGAAAACTCGCACTCTTGCGTCCATCGATACTGTTTTTGGGGAAATTGCGCGTGAAATTCGATCAAGAATCTTTCATTCGTATCGCAACGCGTCGACAGGATCGAGTCGCGCCGCACGGGCCGCGGGCCATACGCCGAAAATCAACCCGATTCCGATCGAAACGCCGAGGCCCAGCAGCAGGGCCCACGCAGGCACCAAAGCTTTCATGTCCGTGGCAATTCGAATTACCGGAACAATCATGCCGCCCGTGATGAGCATCGCGAGCACGCCACCGGCTCCGGTCAGGGTCATCGCTTCGAACAAGAACTGCCACGTGATGTCGCTGCGCCGCGCGCCAATGGCTTTTCGCACTCCGATCTCCCGGGTACGTTCGGTGACGCTGACGAGCATGATGTTCATCACGCCGACTCCACCGATCAATAATCCGATCGAACTCAGCACAACCATCGCGAGAGCGACCATGCCGATGATCTGGTGAAATTGCTCGACCTGTTCTTGCGAGGTTGTAATCGAAAAATCGTCGGGCTTGTCATAGGGAACGTTGCGCCGTCTTCGCAGCACCTCACGGGTCTCATCCACAGCCTCGTTCAGCTTTCCCGGGAGCCCCTGCACTCGCATGGAGACTTCGTAGGCCGCGGGGTAAGTTTTGTGAAACGTGAAATACGGAATGAGGGCGCGAATATCCTGGTCGCCGGTTCCAAAAGCGCCCTGCGGCTTCTCGAGAACGCCGATCACGCGGTATGTCGAACCGTCTACCTTAACTTCCTTGTCAATCGGAGACAAATCTCCGAAAAGAGCTTTGGCAGCGTCCTCGCCGAGCACAATTACTTTTTCGCGATGGATATTTTCCGAATCTGTGAAGAACCGTCCTTGCTTGAGTACGGCGTTGGCGTAAACCTCGGCGAAACTGGGAAACGTGCCGCGGAAATCCACAGCATCCACTTCATTGGTTTGATAGAGAACGTTGTGCGGGCCGGTCTCCCATTCAACGATGAACGGGGCGACCGCTTTCACCGAAGGACAGAGTTGCAGAATGGCCTCTGCATCCTCGATCGTGAGTGGTTTTCGCTGGCGCTGCTCCTTCGTGGGCCGAGTGAGGGATGGGCCCTGGTTCAAGCGCGCCACAAAGGCGCTATCCGCGCCGAATCCGGTAATCCTCTCCACGACGCTTTGATTGAAACCTTCCAGAAGCGCACCGACGAGCATTAAAACCGAAACGCCGATGATGACGCCCAGAACGGTGAGAAAACTGCGCAGCTTGTGCTCTCGCATGGCATCCAGGGCGAGCAAGAGATTCTCTTTGTAGTCTTGCTTCATTTCGTCCCGTCTAATTCTCGGCGCGGAGCGCCACGATCGGATCGAGCCGTGAAGCTCTCACGGCCGGGTAAATGCCGAAGAAAAGTCCGACGCTCGTCGAGAGTGCGAGCGCGGTGAGGATGGAGCCGAGGCTTGCGGAGATCGGCATAAATGTAAGCGTTCGCACAAGCACAGTGATGGTGAGAGCGAGGACGAGGCCAAGAACACCGCCAGTGACCGACAGCGTCGCAGACTCCAACAGAAATTGAAGAATAATGTGACGGCGGCGCGCTCCCAGCGCCTTGCGGATCCCAATTTCGCGCGTGCGCTCGGTAACGCTCGCCAGCATGATATTCATGATAACTATGCCGCCGATGACCAGAAACACCGCGGTTAGCCAGACCGCGATGGCAAAAATGTTTCCCGTAAGTTGTTGCCATAAATTCATGATCGAATCAGGCGCGACAATGCCGAAATCGTCCGGGTCGCGATATGGAACGTGGTGCGCAGCACGCAGAATCATGCGGACTTCGTCTTCGGCGGCGTCCATCATGTCTTCCGAGCGGGCCTGCACAAAGAAAGTCGCGGTGTTCGTCGCGGTCTTCCACTGTTTTTCGTAGGTATTGAAGGGAACCATGACGTAATTATCGCGAGGGACACCAAACGTGGTGCCGAGTGGCTCGGCAATGCCAACGACCTCGCAAGTCTGCGAGCCGATGTGGATCTCTTTCCCGAGGGGATCCATCCCGGGGAGGATTTTGCTTGAGATATCCGGCCCGAGCACGCATACAGGCTCGCGGTGCAAATCATCTGCTTCGGTGATGCCCCGGCCTGAGGCGATATTCATGTCGCGCATTCCCATGTAATTGGGCGTTGCCCCCACAAGCTGAGCGTCCTCGAAGAGCTGGTTGCCGTACTTAGCATCCTGCGTGTTCGATTCGATGGCGGCAACTTGCTGTGCCAGGCGCATGTGGGCTACCAACAACTCGAAATCGTCAGCCGTGAGGCGAGGCCTCTTTTGTGCAGCCACCCATGCCTTCGCGTTGGTAATGATTCCAAAGCGATCCACAACAAAACTGTTGGCTCCGAGATTCGCCACTTTCGCCGCAACGTAGAGATTTAGTCCGTTCACGATGGACATGACGGCGACCAGCGTCGTCACCGCCAGGATGATCCCCAGCAGCGTGAGAAAACTGCGCAGCTTATGCGCGCGGAGTGTATCCAACGCCAACCGCAGCGTCTCGCCGAGCGCCACACCCGAGAGGACTTCACTGCGAATCACGCCGACTCCTTCGCTTCCTCAGGGAGTTACGATAATGAGACATCCGATGTTGCACGGATGCCGCAGTCAACACACTCGTCTAGAATACTCTTGCAACCGCTGTCGGGGCAGCGGAATCAAATAAGGTGCGGCTCCTGAATGGCCACACTACAAAATGCCAAGACCTCTGACACCGATATTTCTGGTCCTATCGCTGGGCACCGCAGCGACGCTGGCCACGCCGCCGCAAAGGGCCGGTGAAGCCTCTTCAGGTCAGGATCACGTTCAGGAAACCGTAGACCGCTGCATCGCCAACCAGCATCGTGATGATGCGCTGCTCGACGAATTCGATCGTCTCGAGCACGACCAAGTTCGCCGAAGCGGCGACAGCGATGGTGTTGAAGATCAACATTGGCGCATCGTCCCCGTTGGCACCGGCTCATTCCGAATCGCCATCACGGCGGACGGCAAACCTGCCGATCCTTCTGTCTACCGCCAGCAATTGACGATGATTCAGAACGATCTCGAACTGGCGATTCAACCAGACGACCGCGAAAAACAAAGCCTGGCGAAATATCAAAAGCGCCAGCAAGAACGCTACGACCTCATCACCGAAATCGGCAAGGCGTACCGCTTCACACTCATCGACCGCGAGATGAAAAATGGCCGCATGGTCGACAAGATCCAGATGGATCCTCTCCCCTCGTACTCTCCACCGACGCGAATCGCCGAGCTATTGCCGCACATTCGAGGCTTCTTGTGGTTAGACGAATCGGCGGTCCAATTGGTTCGGATCGATGCGGAAATTTCGAGCGATGTGTATTTCGGGGGCGGCGTGATCGGAAAGGTTTACCGCGGCGGACGATTCTGGATGGATCAGGCTGAAGTCGCTCCAGGAATTTGGGAGCCGGTTGACTATGCTTATGATTTCGGTGGGCGAAAATTTCTCTTTGGATTCGAGGTGCATCAGCACATCGCGGTTAGCCAGTATCGCCGCCTCGGGCCTCTCGAGCAAAAACTCTCCTTTATCCGTAATGAGTTGGGCAATGCAGGGAACAACCCCTCGGGCGATTGATGGGCCAGCGTTATAATTGGCCTAGGTTCGAGGCTCGCCATGAGAACTTTTCTCTTCTG
>Ga0187783_10002180_pt1 | contig 14580 bp, 11 predicted proteins | sample 1015_SJ02_MP02_2_FD_132471 | JGI IMG/M metagenome (GOLD analysis project Ga0187783, IMG submission 132471) | Tropical peat soil microbial communities from peatlands in Department of Meta, Colombia - 1015_SJ02_MP02_20_MG | ecosystem: Environmental > Terrestrial > Soil > Wetlands > Peat | place...
CCGTCCTGTCGTACTGATCCTGCCGGAAACGGCAGCGAGGACCGGGCACCGGCCCCGCCGGCGTAACCAAGCCGAAATGCGACGGAGACTGTGGAGTGATCAGGCTACCCTGTGCGCGAGCCCCGCCCGGTAGCGCACCGCACGACGCGCGCGGCGTGTGCCGACCCGTCTTCGCGGCGCTGATCCAGTTCAGCCGAGGCAAGGATGACCGACCCGCTGCATGCCATGAGATCCATTTACTGGCACTTCCACCACGTTATGCCATACCGTCCTCGCCGTCCGCTAGCATCCCGCCTGTGATCACTGTCCGAGCCTCGCGCACCGTAGTCTCCTGGCGATCGGGCGCCGTTTGCCGCCAGGTGGCTTTCAGCATCTGCACGACGCGCTGGCTTGGGTCGAGCTGGGGCGCCGGATGGCAGACCAGCCCGGCGCGAATGGCACGCCGAGGGAGTTTGCCTCCAAAGATGCGCCTTTCGCACACGCACTCGGCTTCGTGCGCGGCGCTCGCACTCAGTACCTGGAGTTTGGTGTTTACCGGGGCAAGAGCCTGCGCTGGTGGGTCGACCACTTGACTGATCCGTCGGCGCGGTTTGTGGGCTTCGACAGCTTCGAAGGCTTGCCCGAGGACTGGCGCCACAATATCCGGGAGGGCGAGTTCCGCACCGCCGGCCCGCCGCCTATAGACGACCCGAGGGTCTCGTTCGTCGTTGGCTGGTTCGATGACACTCTGCCCAAATACGAGCTGCCGCGATGTGATCAGCTCGTCGTCAACATCGACAGCGACTTGTACTCCAGCGCTCGGACCGTCCTCGAGTGGCTAGAACCACACTTGCGGCCAGGCACGATAGTGTATTTCGACGAGCTCGTTGACTGCCACCACGAACTGCGTGCCTTCGTCGAATCCCTCGATAGAGGCGGCAGACAGGTGACGCCTCTCGGATTCCACCGGTGGCACTGGCTGTTCCGCTACGATTGATCGGAGCAGCTAGCTCTCACCAGCCATCGCGTATTTGGCTACGGAATGCATTCAGTGCGCGAGGATTGGTCGCTAGCCGCCAGTCATCTGTGCCTTGATAATCGAAATAGACAAAGCCAAGCATATCGTGAGTAGACTCAACACCACGGAACAGACTATCAATTTCGAGGCCTGTCCCAGGTACGGTGGTTACGCCGGTCTCTGCTATCAATACTGGCTTATTGGTAAACGTCGCTATCTGCTGCAGCGTTGGTCCAAAAACTGACTGGAACGTGTTGCCGGCGTGCCAAAAGTATCCGTCGATGCCCACCCAGGTGACATAGTTGTTGCCCGGATAATAGTCGACCAGCGGTGGGCTAACCGAATACCAGACGTTCGGTGTCCACAGCCAGATGACATTCGTGGCGCCGGCTGCTTCGAACACATTGTGAATCTGCCGCCAGGCCGCCACCACGACTGACGGCTGAGTCCGGCCTATGCCGTTGTTGCCCGGCGGCCCCCATGTGTACCAATTACCGTTCATCTCGTGCGCGAACGATATGGCTATAGTAGTGCCGAATTTCCTGACAGCGGCAGCGTAGTTTGAAAGATACTGATCATAGAATCCTTCCGCGATCTTTTCAACGGACGTATGATAAGGGTCGATCTGTATCAGCGGGAGAGCTCCTGCCTTGGCGATGGCGCACGTCTTGGCCGCATCGAATGAAGCGCCGAACGAGACGTAATAGGCAACGAGATTCGGGTTTTGCCCGACGAGCCTTCCGAAGCTCGTCACGCCATCGACGGCAGCATCGGCGCTCGGCGTGGCGAGACCCAGGTAACGATGCGCCACCGTCACCTTGGCGGTGCAGGAGTGGGTGATCTTGGGCGACGTCGGCCTGTTCAACACCTCGGCGGCATGTCCAACATCGAGCACACCACAACCGGTCAGCCCGATTACGGCCGCTGCCAGCGGGGCTGCTAGCGGCAAGACCTTGCCCCCCCTCACGACGCACCGCCATCGATGCCTGAGCCCCCAGCAGGCTTTTTGTGCGCGGCGGCGTGGGACAGAGCCACGATCGTGGCAACCTTCGCGCAGCGAGTGTTGCTACGGTGGCTGGCACTGACGGTGACATTGACCGGCAGCCCGAGAGGGCGACCCGCAGCGTACGAAGCCTTCGGCACCGGGATCTGCGGCACGATCTCCGCTACCCCCACTGAACCCGTTGCTCTCTGCTCGCACAGCTCAACACGTGCCCACTGCTCCTGCAACCGCTAAGAACGCCGACGTCAGCGCGGCATTGGACAGGCCCGGGACGGGACTGAGCTCGACCAACTCAGCGTAGTGAACGCTCCCACGGTAGAGGTTCATCTGCCAGGACGAGCTGGTCCGGTTCTCACCCATCGTCTCCTCGCCGCATGAGGGCGCCCAACACGGCACGATGCTAGCCGAGGCGGTCTGGCCGCAGGACAATTCCGGCGGACTCCCCAATGATCCGGTGGACGTTCGTGGCGCACACCGTGCGTCGCTTGGACCTGAGTTACTGTTCGTGCTCAGACGATTGCGTTTGGTATATCAAGTGCTGGTCAGGTTCAGGTGCACGCCACGATGGTCACGTTTCACTGAAACCGCTAATCGGGCTAAAAGGATCCCCTAGACTTTGGTCCGGCGGTCAGGGTGGATCAACGTCCCCCCTGACAACGATGCCCCAGCGCCTGCGCGCGCTAGGTATCTCGGCCGGGTTCAGTGGGAGACGCGCAGTGACGACGGAAGAGTTCGGGGTGCTCGTGCGCGTCCGGGAGCGGCACAACGTGCATGTCGCTGGAGACCGGTTGGCGAACATCAGGCCCCTCGAGGTCGACGGCGGAATCAACGTCGGTCTCTTGCCTCTGCTTCGCGGCCGTAATTACCCGCCTCGGTCACCGACAAGTCGGCGAGCTGCCCCACTCCCAGGCGGATCGGCGAAGCACCGCGGCTTCCGCCAACATGCGGCGGATCGGTTAGGGCGGCCTTGATGTCGCGGGGGACCGGCGAAGGCGGCGGGTGGGAACACGCTCAGGCAGGCGGCCTCAGTGAGCTCGTCCGGCTGGGTCAGGACCACCAGGATGTCGCTAGGCGTCGGATTGAGCCGAGATACTCGAATGGCCATTCCGCACCGCAATACCAGTCCGGTGGTCGACCAGACGTCGGGGGACCGCCACAAAGATCGTGGCGGCCCGACTCAGCGCCTGCGGCTCGCCGTCAGAGTGCCGTCGAGGTGGAACGGATCCCGTGGCGAGTTCCTGGTCTTCCTCGGCCAGTCACGCTTTATAGACGAATCATCCATCACGGTCCGCCCAGCCAGCCCCATCCTGGATTCGGTCCGGTTTCAGGCAGGTACTCGGGCGACCGCGAATGGCAGCCCAGAGCTGGCCTTCAGGTCGCCCCCGCTCGTCCGCCAGCGACGTCGATGTCCACCCCGCGGTCCAACTCGAAAGCCTGGTGGCTTCTGCTCCCGGTGCTTGCGCTGCAATCCCTGGCGGCACTTCGCTTGCTGTGGTACAAGGGCGCCTACATCGACGAAGCGACCTACGCCTATGCTGGCAGCCAGGAACTCGCACACTGGATCCACGGCATCGCTGTGTCGGACTTCCAGTCCTGGATGTCTGGCGCCCCCGTGGTCTACCCGCCGCTAGACGCCATCGCCACCAGCATCGGCGGCCTCGCCGGAGGTCGCCTGCTTAGCCTTGCGTTCATGCTCGGTGCGACCGTGCTGCTCTATGCGACAGGCTCCAGGCTGTTCGGCCGCAGCGCTGGGTTGCTCGGGGCCGCCCTATTTGCGTCCCTGGGCGCCACCCAGTTCGTATCCACGCTTGCGACCTATGACGCCATGTCACTGTGCAGCCTGGCAGGCGCGGTCTACCTGGTAGTCCGCTGGGGCGGCCGACTCGATATGCCGTCGGCCATTTACGCTGGCGTCGCAGCCCCAACGCTGCTGGCTCTCGCTGACGCCGCGAAGTACGCGGCAGCTTTGTGGGACCCATTCGTGGTCGGGCTCGTAGTCGCGGTCTCGCTGATCGCCGGACGGCCCTGGCGATACGCATTGGCCCAGGGGGTACGTTTCGGCGTCGTGCTCAGCTGCCTAATCGCCGCGCTGCTCGCGATAGGCAAGGCCAAGTACGTGGGGGCGATCTTTGGCTCCACAGTGACGCGCTCGGCAGCCAACCCAGGGATGGGACAGACTTCCGCTGCGGTGCTGCACGTGGGGCTGGTCTACGGCGGCGTCCCGATTGCAACCGCGATAGCGGGCGCACTGCTGCTCGCCGTGCCCGGCCGCGGAGCGCCGCGAAAGCCGAGAGCGCCCTACGTTCTCGCGGGCTGGATCTTCGTTCTCGCCGGGGTCGCTCCGGTGCTGGCACAAATCCGAATCGGAACCGCGGTGTCCTTGGACAAGCACGTGGCGTTCGGAGCCTGGTTCGGGTGCGCAGTCGGCGGCTACGCCCTAGCAAGGCTTCTCAGGTACCGCTTCTTGCAAGTCGCGTGCGGGCTGGTCCTGGTGACGGCACTACTGGCATACGGGTCGTTGCAAGCGCAGCGCCTGGACAACTGGCCGACCATGAACAGCGCCTTCATCGCCGGCGTGAGGACGGTAGTGCGGCCCGCCAGCGAATGCAAGATCGGCTCGACCGCGTGCCAGCCCGAGTACCTGCTCGTTGGTCAGGTATACCTGCTGGCCTACTACGTAGGCCCGGCCGTGAATTCGATGCAGTGGAATGAGACTTTTCACTTCACATACCAGCCGCCGGGTTCACATATCGAGGACACGGGGCCCGGAGCGATTGCGGCAGCAATCCATGACCGCGTATTCGCCGCCATCGTCGTCGAACCTAACGGCGTTGGCGAACCCGAGACGATTGCTGCCATAGAACGCTACGGCGGCTATCGACTGAGCAGCGTCCTCCCATCACCTTTCCTTGGAGACGGCCCGCCGGCCATGATCTGGACACGTGACGGCCCTGTGACACGGTCGCCGTGAGTCCCGGCCTCGACGCCCTGCTGACGGTCGGCAGCTTCTTCCTGGTCTGGTGCCTAGCGGTCGGGATTCGCCTCGGCTTCCGGCGCCGGCGCGGCGGCCGCTGATGCGGCACCGCTACGACATCCCGCGGGTCCGGCTTCGCAACAGCCGGCACCGGCTCGCGATCATCTGGGCCACGTGCGCCGTCGTGTTCGCCTGGGCCGGGTGGCGTGCCCTGCAGATCTCCCGGGCCCTCCACGGCCACGACTCCGCCGCGCTGTTGTGGACGGCACTGTTTCTGACTGCGGGTCATCAGATCACTCTTGCCTGGCTGGATAAGCCGTTCACGGTTACGTCGCGGCAACAGGCAATGCTTGACCGGCTGCGGGTCTGCGTCAATGTCCCCGTCTACAACGAGGATCCTGCCACTCTGGACCGGACTCTCTACGCCCTGTTTCATCAGACCCGGCTGCCTGACCGGGTGCAGGTGGTTGATGACGGCTCGACGACCAGTGACTATGCGCCGGTTCGCGACTACTGGCTGGCAGCAGCACCGACCAGGGTGGACTTCACCTGGGTGCGCACGCCAAACCGGGGAAAGCGTCACGCGCAGGCGATTACCTTCCACCGCGACCGGTCCGACATCCTGGTGACGGTGGACTCCGATACAACCCTGGAATTGCGCGCTCTCGAGGAGGGCCTCAAGCCTTTCGCGAACCGCCGGGTGCAGTCGGTTGCCGGCATCGAGGTCGCCTACAACGCACACGCCAACCTGCTGACCCGTATCGGCTGCCTGCGCCAGCTCGCCTGGCAGCTGACCCAGTGCTGTGTGCTCTCCATGGCCGGCGACGTGCTTGTCAATCGTGGCACGTTTGCGCTGTATCGCGGGCCGGTGATCCGCGACAACCTGGGCGCTTATGTCAGCGAGACCTTTCTCGGCCGTCAGGTTCGTTTCAGCGACGACTCGCTGCTCACCCTGTTCGCCCTGCAGCGCGGCCGGGCGGTCCAGCAGCTCACCGCGTTCCAGCTGCCGATGTACCCGGAGAGAGTCAGCCACGCGCTGCGGCAGTGGCTGCGCTGGATGCGCGGCTCCACTATCCGGAACTTCTGGCGGCTCCGGTACCTGCCGATGTCGTCCTACGGCTGGTGGATGAGCCTGCTGAGCTGGTGGCAGTTCGCGATCTCCTCGGTCGCGTACCTCTGGGTGTTTGTCTGGCGGCCGCTTGAGGGGGACTTCAGCATCACGCCGATCATGATCGTGCTGCTCTCCAGCTATCTGGTCACGATGCGAAGCCTGCTTATCGCCCGGAGCGATCACTCGGCGATCTCTCAGCTGGACACCTACCTGCTGGCACCGCTCAACCTGATCTGGTCGTTGCTGGTCCTCCGGCCGCTACGACTGTGGGGCATCCTGACCTGTGCCAGGACGCGCTGGGGCACTCGACGGCAGGTTGAGGTCGCGATCTCCGGCCGTGAGGCTGCGCTGCCAGCACCGGCCATGAACGGCAGCCTGCCGCGGAGGCGTGATTACGAGGAACCGTTGTATCGACCTGGGCCTGGCGCTTCGACCCCGGCCCGTGGCGGTCCACGGCAACCGTAGGGCAAAGGTTGACGAAATTTGCCCGGAAACCTTGTGACTTGACCTAAAATCGCAGCAGCACGCGGGTCACTGCACGCGACAGTGGCTTGCTGTTTCACCGCAGACTCGCGGCAAGCACTGGTCGTTTGTGGAAGCATACTGGCCTGTTCCTTGGGCGCAGGTAAAGGGGAATCGCGGACTGTGCCAGCGGACCGGGGCTCTCAGTTCGCGGGCCTCAGAGCGCTGTCGGGGGTTGAGGCTCGCGACCGAGCCGGCCACGGCATGCCGATGAACGGCAGAGCATCGCACGGCAGTGTCGTGCCCGCCCCACCCCACTGGACACGCGAGCACCCGTCGTGGCCACCGCCGACCGAGCCCTGGCCCGCCCGAGACAACCAGTCGGGGTGGAACGCGGCCGACCGGCTCGACAACACCGGGCAGTTCCGGGCTGCCCTCAGCACGCTCGGGCCGCGTAAGGCTAAGAAGCTGGGCCGCAGGCTGTCCCGGTGGAAGCCGCGGTACTGGCCGCTCGTCGTCTCCTTCCTCGTGATCGTCGGCTGGTTCACCGAGCCCTACGCGGGTCCGCTAGGCCTGGCGCTGACGATCCTCTGGACATGGCCGATTCTCTGCACCGTCGTGGGTATCCGAGGTATCCGCCGAACGCGCAAAGCGCTCCGGAAATCGGCCGCCCGGTGGCCCGACGAGAGGCCCGTTATCTGCGAAGACTTCCTGATCGTCGTGGTGCCAAGCATCGGCCGACACGACACATATCCGGCCCTGGAGAGATCTGTCCTGTCCTTCATCGCCTACCTGCCCGCCTGCTTTCCGAAGCTGCGGATCGACCTTGTCATCGACGAAGGATGCGAAGCCACCGGGCGGATCCGGCGGCTCGCCGCTCGGAGCCCGCTCGTCCGCCTCGTCGTCGTGCCCCGCCACTACCGGACCCGGCACGGCACAAAGTTCAAGGCTCGCGCGAACCACTTCGCGCACGAACTGCGGATATACGAGCGCGAGGACTACGACGACGTGTGGATCCTGCACATGGACGACGACACCGGCGTGGGCCCTGACACGGCAGCGGCCATGGCTCGCTTCATCGAGGAGCAATTCGAGGCCGGACGGGATGCGAAACACCTCGCGCAGGGCATCCTCACCTACCCCCGCGAGTACGCGGTGAACCGGCTGACCTGGCTGGCCGACTCCGTGCGCCCAGCCGACGACGCGGCTCGATTCTCGGCGATGACCGGTGGCGGCACCCCCCGTGCTGGGCTGCACGGCGAATTGCTGCTGGTGCGCGCGTCGGTGGAAGCCGAGATTGGGTGGGACTTCGGGCCGCGCAGCATCGTGGAAGACGCCGAGTTCGCCCTGATTTTCGCTGAGCTATTCAAGGGCCGGAGCGCGTGGTTCGGGGGCCGATGCTATGGCGCCTCCCCGGCCAGCATCCGGGATTTCATCCGGCAGCGGGAACGATGGTGCTGGGGGCTCGCCGGCCTGGTCTTCAACCGCTCGATGCGCCTCCGGGACCGCGCCTTTATCGGGTACTCCATGGTGTCCTGGGTCTTCGGGCCGCTCCAGAATGTCGGCGTGGTGCTGCTGGTCGGCGTCCTCATCGCGGCTCCCAACACCGCGCCGATTTCGCTCGTCATCGTTCCGTTCTGGGTGCTGAACACCGCTTACACGGTGTGGATGTACTGGGAGGGCCTCCGGCTCAACGCTGGGGTCTCCGCCCATGGCCGCGGTCGTCGGAAGTTCTGGGAGCCGGTCGCCGTGGTCCTGCTTATTCCGTTCTTCGGCATGCTGGAGGGCATCGGCGGCCTGCGCGGTTTCCTCAAGTTTGTCCGGCGCGCCGAGAATAAGTTCATCGTGATTGCGAAACCGTCGTGACAGCGCGTCACCGCATCACCGCGAGCGTGGCGCTGGCTGTGACGCTGCTGACCCTCGTCTCGGCCTGCACCCTGTCGGACCGCCCGGCCTGGTGGCCCAAGCCGAAGGACCCCGCGACCGCGCACGCGAAGCCGTCCCCTAGCCCTACGCCCGTCCCGGTCGTGGCCAATCCGTGGCAGCCGGGCATGCGCCAGCTCGGCATACAGGTGTACTGGACAGAAAACAGCGACGACGGCACCGCTGCCGTTGTTGAGGCGAAGGCGCGCCGGCTCATCAACTATGCGATCAGCCTGAACGCGAACAGTATCGCGATTACCTTCCCCTTCTACACCTACGGGATAACGTCCGACGAGGTCTACACCGATCCTCAGACGACACCAACCCCACAAGAGATAGAAGACTTCCTTGCCGTCGCCGCGCAGAGCGACATGCGCGTGACGATCAGGCCAATCCTCAATGAGGACGTACTGGTGGCCCAGAACCCGCTAGCCTGGCGCGGCTCGATTGAGCCGCAGAGCACGAGTGCCTGGTTCCAGAGCTATCAGCAGCTGCTGATGCCCTATGCGGAAGCGGCGCAGCAGGGTCACGCCGCGACATTCGTCATCGGAGCAGAACTGCAGTCGCTTGAGGAGGCCCCGGAGTGGCCCGCCCTGATCTCGGCGATTCAGTCGGTGTACAAGGGCCAGCTCGCCTACGACGAGAACTACACCGAGTTCGCCGCGGGCGACCAGGACCTGCCGCTGCCCGGCCACAACGTCGACGCCTATCCCCGGTTCGACCTCCCCGACAGCGCGTCGGTAAGCCAGCTCACGCAGGCTTGGGAGTCGTGGATCGCAGGACATCGGGCAGTGGTCATCCACCAGATGGTCCTCGCCGAGGTCGGCATCGTCGCCGTGCCGGGTGCCTATCAGAGCCCGGGAGCGTGGATCGGCACCGTCAACTCGCCGATCGACGTACAGGTTCAGGCCAACTGGTATCAGGCGGTCTGCAACGCGGTGGCAGCCGAGAATGTCGGCGGCGGGATCTACTGGTGGGAGGTCAACTTCGACGCCGACCCCGCGGATCCCGGGCCGTTCGAGTCCGACCGCCTCACCTTCCTTGGCAGGCCGGCCGCGCAAGTGATCCAGAGCTGCTTCGCCAGTCTCGCATCGTCGCCGTGAGTGCGTAGCCCGGCCCGAGCTTCCTGGAAGCCGGCTGAAGTGCCAGTCCCTTCCGATACGATTTGCACCATGCTGCTGCGCCTGAGGCACGGTGAGTGACCTGCCGACCGATACGGTGCTCGTCACCGGGGCAACCGGATTTCTCGGCGGCAACCTCGCGCGCCATCTGCTCGCGGACGGTGCGCGAGTCCGGGTGCTAGCCCGCTCGGCGTCCCGAGCGCAGCCACTCGCGGACCTGGGCGCGCAGGTCATCACCGGTGACGTGACCAGCCAGGCGGCGGTCATGGCCGCCATCGAGGGCACGCAGGTCGTCTATCACCTGGCGGGGCGGTTGTTCGAGCCCTGGGTACCGGCGCAGGAATACGCGCGCGTCCACATCGACGGCACCCGGGTCCTGCTTGACTGCTGCGAGGGCGCGCCACGGCTGACCCGGCTCGTGCACTGCAGCACCACCGGGGTGCTCGGCCCGACCGGGGACCGGCCAGCCGCCGAAGACGCGCCCGTGCGTCCCAGCAACGCCTACGAGGAGACCAAGGCCCAGGCCGAGCATCTGGTTGAGGGCGCTGGCAAGCGCGGCCTGCCTGTCGTCATAGCCCGGCCCGGCCTGGTGTACGGCCCCGGTGACCTGCACCTGGCGCCGTTCTTCGCCGCGGTGCTGCGGCGGCGCTTCCGCCCTATCGGTCGCAGGCCGGTCTGGCTGCACCCGGTCTACGTCGACGACCTGACCGCGGCGCTGCGGGCCTGCGCGAGCGACGACAGGGCGGTCGGCGAGTGCTTCCACCTGGCCGCACCGCGGCCGGTCACGCTGGCCGAGCTCGCCCACGAGATCGCCCGCGCCGCCGGGACCCGGGCGGCGGCCGGGATCATCCCGCTCTGGACAGCTCGCACGGTCGCCAGGGCAGGCGACCTGCTCCCGCCAAGGCTGCGCGCCTCGGCGCCGCTGACCACGTCCAGGCTCGACTTCCTCACCCACAGCAGGGTTTACGACGTGAGCAAGGCCGAGCGACTACTCGGCTTTACCGCCAGGACCGACCTGGCCGCGGGCATCGCCGAGACAATGACGTGGTATCGCGGCAACGGGTACCTGCCGCCGGCCGGTCCGGCGGGGGTCGCAGCCCTCACACCCGCTTACGAATCCGTGGCTGCGGACTTCGCTCCACGCCACGACTAGCGATTGGGCGCCCGCCGCCGCAGTTGGTCGTCGGCGTGATCGCCGATCTCGTCCGGCGACCGCGCCGGGAAGTGGTCGTGCCACGCAGTCGCTACGCGCGCGCGGCCGCGGGTGCTCACGTCCAGTCGGGCGCGACGGCTGGGCAGCTTCCGCGCCGCCCGGTGGCGCGGCATATGAATTCCGCGGAAGCTCCACAAGTGGCCGCCGACGTAATTAACCACGGAGAACAGGCCTGTCACAACGATGTTGGCAACCAGCCAGTTCATGCCGAGCCAGACCAGCAGCGCGTAGACGCCGACGTCAGGTGCCGCGATCGCCGCCTTCTGCGCGTTCCACTTGACGAGCGCGCCGAGCAGATCGATATGCCGCTCGCGCCAGGTCAGCGCCCGATTCAGGGTGAAGCTCAGCTCGATGCTGACGACACCCTTCAGCACATAGCTGGCGGTCGCCCCGAACCCCAGGTGGATGAGCAGCCACTGGACCAGGGTGCCCGCCACGAACACGACCCCGCCGATGACACAGAACAGGTAGAACCTGCGTGGCTGCATGAGCTGCGCGGAGCGTGAAATCTGTCGCTTCGCAGACCCGATGCTCGGCGCTGGCCTTGCCTTCGGCAGCGGGAGGGTCTGGTCAAGAGGATAGGGCCGCAACGGCGATCCCCACGCTGACGCGGCCTGCGAGTTGGGCGTCGCGCGCCCCGTCACGCCAGGATCAGCCTTCGCGCTGGCCGAAGTCCCCCGCTCGGCTCGCCCATCCAGATGAGACTCCCGTATCAATGGCGCCGGCAATCCGAATGTCTCACGCGGCGCTGACCGCCTGCGGTCAGCCGCGAGCGCGCCACCTCGGTCGCGACCCTGGCGACCGTCGGCCCGTGCATGAGCATGTTCGTGTAGGCGGCGTTGGCGAGCGGGCAGTAGCACTCGCCTGCCTTGATGCTGCGCCGGAGCTGGTCGGCCTGGCCGGTCCGCCAGACCGAGCCGAAGTCGTAGCCGTGCTCGCGCAGGTTTCCCATGGACTCGGCCCGGATGCAGCACGTCCAGACGTCGCCATTGGGTGCGATCTGCGCCGAGGCGACGCCCGCCATGCAGGGGATCACCTGGCGATGCTCTCGTAGCGTCCGCTTAACCAGCGAGTAGTACCGCCGCCGGAATGCCTGCGTGACCTCAGCCACGCCGGTCAGGTGCTGGTCGCGCAGGCTTTCCAGCAGCGCGTCGATCGCGACCTCGTACCGCGCCGCGGTCGGCGTGATGCCCAGCCCGACGGTGTCGAGCTCGACTCGCTCCTCGGCGATCTCGGTAATGAAGGAGTCGGGCTTCAGTTCTCGCTGCACGTACTCGCACAGCGCGGGAAATTTTTCCACATTGAAATTGGAAATGACCGTGTGCACGCCGAGCGTGAGATGCGAGTACCGACGCTTGAGCTCCTTGAGCCCCGCGTAGGTGGCCATCGCGTGGCGCCAGTTGTCTCGTACCCCGCGGATTTCGTCGTGGTCCGGGCCGATACCGTCCAGCGAAAGATTGATGATCACCTCGGACTTCGGCGCGGCCTGGAGGATCTTCTCGACGGCAGCCGGGATGCGCTTGTGCTGAATCCCGTTGGTCGGAATGTTGATGATGCCCGGCTTGCAGTGGCGGTACGCGCTCGCCACCATGTCCGGCAGCTCAGGCCGCAGTGTCGGCTCGCCGCCGCTGAAGGTGAACCAGTACGGCGCGCGGCCAAGCGAGTCGAAGACCCTGTCCCACTCTCCGGCCGTCAGATCATCGTTAGGGAGCAGCCACACGTTGCACGTCTTGCACCGGGAGTTGCATCGATAGCTGACGCTGACGGTGATGTTGACCGGCAGCCCGAGGACCCGCCCCGTGGCATACGACGCCTTGAGAACGGGGATGTCGGGCAGCACGTTCAGCATGCTCATCGCAAGGACTCCCCTAGCTGGCCGCGGTTCTGGCGCGGTCGGAATGGTGCGCCTGCCCGGGTATCGCGGTTGCGAGCGACGGTCCAGCCGAGGGGAAGGCCACGATCACGTACGCCAGCGTCGGCGGCGCGACCGCTCCGTTCTCGTTGAGCCGCACGGGTGTGGACTCGAAGCTGCGGACGACTTTTCTAGCCGCCAGGTCCGCGTCGGCCCGATTCCCCGGCAGCGTCGCGATCACCGTGCCGGTCTGCTGGATGATCGAGACAATAGCCGCAGCGCCGAAGTCCTGCCGGACGTGATCGGCGACGCGCCGCGTCAGTTGCCGGCTGGCGTGAGCGCCGACCTCCAGTCGCTGACGGTGAAAGTCCACGATGTGGAAGACGGCGACGTTGTGCGGATGGTCGGCGTTGGCGTCCGCGGATACGTGCTGCTTGGTTGACGGGGAGATCTCCCACATATGCCCTTGCCGTCGGCGCATGACGTCGTAGGTGCCCAGCGCTCTGGCGCACACCTCGAGCAGGATTGTCCCGACGGTCCGCAGCGCCGCCTTGGGCGTGGCGAACGAGCCAGATCCGCGCAGCGCCCGCGCGATCACCCACGGGCTCATGGTGGGAGCTGAATAGCCTTGCCGTCTGCGGACCCGGAGGTGGCCGGCGTAGATCCGGCGCCGCTGGCGCATGAAGTCAGCGACGGTGGCGGGCCCGCGGTTGTAGACGACCGCGCGCGGGTCGTAGACGAGGCGATACCCCAGCTGGCCGACGATCGCCTGCAGAGACAGCTCATCGACCGCGGTGTCCAGTGGGATGCTCGGGACGACGCTGCGGAAGGCGACCATCTCTCCCAGTTTCGGCGACTTGACGGAGATCCGGTCGTGCAGCCGCCACTGCAGGTGCACTGCGTGGCCTAGGAACGTCGCCTCGTCGTTGACGGGTGTTGGGTGCCCACCCACCATGCCGACAGCGGGGTCGTCGAAATGGCTCAGCAGCGCGTCCAGCGCGCCGTCCTTCACCAGCAGATCCGCACTGACCAAGACCAGTAGCGGAGACCGTGCCGCGTCGATAAACACGTTGATCGCCGCTGCTTTGCCCTGCCGCCGAGGCTCCTCTATCAGGCGAACACGCGAGTCGTGGCTCGCAATGTCCGCGACGATCGCACACGTCTTGTCCTCGCAGCCGCTCGCCACCACAATCAGCTCAGCGACCCGCCGCCCGCCGGTGAGCTGCTGGGCGGTGATGCTCGCCAGTGAGTCGGCAATATTGGCTTCCTCGTTGTAGGCCATGACACCTACGCTGCAGTCCCGTGCACGTGCTGCGGGGTCGGCCGCGCGCGAGGTCATTCGGCCTCCGCCGGAAGCCCGAGCTGGCGCGCTGGCGCGGACTCCGAAGCCTGGCGCTGCTGGGCTATCGCGCGCCTGGCGATCTGACGAACCTTGTGCTCCTCGCGCCCGCCGCGATCAGCTCGCTCGTTCATCGCCGCCGCGTGGGCTCGACGCAAGAACGCGGGCGTGTCCGGGGCTGCCGGAAGTCCGAGATGATCCCGCATCTCCGCAAGCTCGCTGAAGTGCTGGCTCGCCCAGTACACGTTCATCCGGCATGCGGAGCAGTTCCATTCCTCATCTGGCGTCTCTGCGCCGCACTGTGAGCACCGCATCGACCGTTGCCCCTCTTACTGTCGCGGCAGCGCCGCTGCCCGAATGAGTGCGATCATAGTGGTTCGGACTCATCCTGTCCTGGTTTGGCCACATTTTTGGCTACCGAAAGCCGCGGCGCTGCGCGCCGAAGATCGGGCTCGCGCACCAATGCGACGCGCAGGTACGGAAGGTAACTGGACGGACACCATTGGCAATTTGCAGCAGAAGCTTGACCACATTGCAAATGTCCTGGCGTTCTCACCGTGAATCTGAGCAGTCACACATCGTGCC
>Ga0187783_10002181_pt1 | contig 14580 bp, 12 predicted proteins | sample 1015_SJ02_MP02_2_FD_132471 | JGI IMG/M metagenome (GOLD analysis project Ga0187783, IMG submission 132471) | Tropical peat soil microbial communities from peatlands in Department of Meta, Colombia - 1015_SJ02_MP02_20_MG | ecosystem: Environmental > Terrestrial > Soil > Wetlands > Peat | place...
CCGCCTGCCGGGTCGAACGCCGGTTGATCACCAGCTGCGTGACGAGCTCGGCCGGGCCGCGGCCGCGGGCCGGCACGTGCCGGTCCCACCAGGCGGGTGGCAGGCCCAGGCAGATGTCGTCGTGGAGCCCCAGCGGGACGAGCAGCTCGTCCGTCACGAATTCGCGCACCGGCCGCCCGGTTACCCGCTGCACGAGCTCGCCAAGGATGAAGCCGAACGTCAGGATGTGATACGCGGGAACCTCGCCGGGCGGGTACGCGGGAGCAGCCTGCTCGATGGCGCGCACTGATGCGGCCCAGTCCGTCATCACCAGAGCATCGAGCGGCATGCCGCGCGCGACCGGCAGACCGCCACGGTGCTGCAGCACCTGCCGGATCGTGATGCACTGCTTGCCGCGCTGACCGAATTCCGGCCAGTACGTCACGACGGGATCATCGAGCGCGAGGCTGCCGCGCTCGGCCAGTAGGTGCACGCCGAGCGCGACGAGCGGCTTGCCGGCCGAGAACAGCAAGAACAGCGAGTCCGGCTGGCACCGGTAGGACTCGTCGACCACGACCCGGCCGCGAACATACACGCGCAGCTGCGCCGGGCTACCCCGTTCCCTTATGAGGGTGACGGGGTCGCACGCCGGCATATCAGGCGGGCGCGAGCTTGGCGATCGCGTCCGGCAGGTCGATTCCCGGCGTCGGCAGGATCGCGATCGCCGGGGTGTCCAGCCCCGTCGCGTGATACTGGGCGACGCGTTCCTGGCAGTACTCGGCCGGGCCGTGGATCACCAGCTCGTCAACCAGGTCGTCCGGGATGGCAGCCACCGCGCCCCGGCGGTCGCCGGCGTTCCAGGCGGTCAGCATCGGCGCGATCCGATCGCCGCGGCCGAGCCACTCGTGGAACGCCGCGTACACCGGGACGGTCAGGTACGCGGCGAGGACGCGCTTGCCGATCGCGCGCGCGGTGTCCGCATCCGCTGTCGGTAGGACGAAGATCCGGGCGACGAGCTCGCAGTCCTGCCCCGCGACCGCACGGACCTTCGGCACGTCGGCCGGCGCGAGCCAGTTCGTGATGGCGATGCCAGCCTCGGCAGCAGCGAGCTTCACCATGCCGGGCCGCAGCGCGGCGAGGGCTAGCTCCGGCGGAACCTTCGGTGCCGGGTCGAGGCGGAATCCGTCCACCGAGAACGTCTCGTACTCGTGCGTCACCTTCTCGCCGGCCAGCGCCGCGCGCAGGAAGCGGAGCATGTCCCGCGAGCGCTGGTAGGGCTTCTCGAAGGGAATGCCGTTCCACTGCTCGACCGCGACCTTCGAGGATGTCCCGATGCCCATGACGAACCGGCCGGGCGCGATCGCGGCCAGCGTGCCCGCTTGCACCGCCAGGGTGACGGGAGCCCGGCCGTAGATCCCCACGATGGCCGTGCCGAGCCGCAGGGCCGGGGCCCACTCCGCGGCGAACGACAGCGGGGTGAATGCGTCGATCCCGTTCAGCTCGGCCGACCACGCGTCGGTGTAGCCGAGGTCGGGCAGCCGCGCCACCAGATCCCGCTGGTCCATGAGGGGAACGCCGGTCAGCGGCAACGTCATACCCCAGCGAGGTTGCGGTCCCATGGCATTCCCTTCGCAGCGACGGCGTGCTGCGAGTATGCCAGGGATGACCGCGATGGGGGATTGCGAGCCACCGCCTAGACGGCGTGCCGGTCGATCTCGCCGACGAGCTCTGGCCACAGCGGTCGGGAGAACAGGTGGCCCATCCGGTGCACGAGCACGAAGCGGCCATGCTGAACCGTGTCGGCGATCTTCTGGCCCGCGGCGGGCCGGAAGAACGGATCCTCGTCGCCGTTCAGGGCCAGCACCGGCTGGCTGATCTGGGCGATGCCGCCCTTGGGCAATCGCGCTGCGCGGCCCGCCGCGAGCTGGCGGGACCGGGCGCTGGGATCGGGGGAGTGCCTGCGCACCGACTCCGCGGCGACGTCCCGGACCCAGTCCTCGTCGAGCGGGAGGCTCCGGGCCGCCGCCAGGTTGGTCACGTCGATGAGCATCTGCACTTGGTCCTGCGGGCTGTCGCCGTAGCGGCGGAGTACGAACCGGAACGGGCCGGGCAGGCGAACGTAGCGAAACAGCAGGATCGTGTTGCCGTACTGCGGGACGGCCGATATCAGCGTCAGCGTCCTGACCCGATTGGGCTGCTGCAAGGCGGCGAACTGGGCGAGCCCGCCGCCCGACGAGAGGCCGGCCAGGTTGGCCGACTGCCACCCGTTGGCGTCGAGCACCGCCATCATGTCGTCGATCACGTCGGCGATCGTGTAGGCCCGTCGTCTCCCGGTGAAGTGGGTCGACAGGCCCTGGTCCCGCAGGTCGAAGCGGGCGACCTGAAACCCGGCGTCGACGAGCGCCGCGCAGAAGCCGTCGGGCCAGCCGATCATCTGCCCGTCGAGGCCGTTGATCAGGAGCAGCGGCCTGCCGCCGGGCTCGCCGAACGTCTCGTAAGCGATCTGGACGGCACCGTTGTGGGCTGTTCCGCTCTGCACGTCTTACCTTCCGTGGCTTTACAATGCACTCGCATGACAAAGTCAGTCTATGCAATGCGGATGCATGGCGAAAGAGCGGCGGATGCCCAGGCAGGTTGACCAGGACGAGCGCCGTCGGGTGATCGCCGCGGCGGTAGTGCGGATTGTGACGTCGCGCGGGATGGAGGCCGCGAGCCTGCGGGCTGTGGCCGCCGAGGCGGGCGTCTCGATGGGCGCGGTGCAGCACTACTTCACCTCGACCGACGAGATGCTGCTGTTCGCGCTGGAGTACGGCAACGGCCTGTTCGCGGCCAGGATCCAGGCGCTGCTGGCCGAAGGCGGGCCGCTCGCGCCGCGCGCGGCGTTCCGGCTGTTCTGCACGCTGCTGCTGCCGCTAGATCCAGATGGCCAGACCGGTGCGCGCCTGTGGGCGGCGCTCATCGCCCGCGGTTGCGTCGATGAGCCGACTGGCAGGCTGGCGGCTGACGCCTACGCCAACCTCACCGCCTTTGTCGCCCGCTCGCTACGCGAATCCGCCGACGCGCTGGCGAGCGGCATCGACATCGATCGGGCCGCGCGGCAGCTCGTCAGTGTGATCGAAGGGCTGCGGTGGCCGGTGCTGTTCGGGGTATACGGTGAGCGCGAGGCACTGGCCGTGCTGGACTTCCAGCTCGATCAGGTCTTCGGACCGGGCTGAGTGCCGCCCCTGGTCGGCCATCGTCACTGACCAGGCACGCTGGCTCCAGCCCTGGGGATCGCTAGCCTTGTGGCTCGGCCGGGAAGGCCGCGATGTCGCCAGGGTCATACTGCGGCTCCCCGGCCGATGAGCCGGCTCGGTCGATGGCTTCGAGCAGCATGCGAACCGCTCCCGGCATGTTGATCAGCGCCTGTCGCAGGTCAGCGAGCTCCTGCTCGCCGTGCGGGTTCGCCTCGGCGGCGGTCTCGGCCGCCTGGTAGTCCTCCATCCGGTCGCGCGCCGTCTGCACCTCCGAGGAGATCAGCAGTTCCTCAAGCACGTTCTGGGCCATAGCTGTCCAATCAGGCTTTCCGCTGACTTAAGTGACCTTGCGCGGCTGCTACGGGTAACGCCGCCTCGCTGGCTGCTGCACGGACACCCAGTGCGCTACCCCAACGGGCACGCACAAACCAACCTGGGCCCAGGTTGCCGGCCACTTCGCCGGTCTCAGCTGCACGGTCTAGGCGGCACGGTGCCAACCGTTAGCGGCGCTGACAGCTACTGCTGGCGTCGTTGCGGCCGGTCAGCGCTCATCCAACGGATCGCCCGGCGCGGAGAGCAGGTAAACGCGGCTGCTGAGCTTGCCGATCATGCGGTAGATGTGCCACAGGCAGTCGCCGAGCTTGATGTCGTAGTTCTGCTTCCCGAACCGGGCGATGTACCGGTCGGGATCGCGCTGCAGCCGGGCTGCGTGCAGCAGGTGACGGCTTCGTTCCGGCACGTGCTCGTGGTAGTACTCGCCCCACTCGCTGCCCAGCACGATGCAGCGGTCGACTCGTAGTCCGGCGCGCGCGATCGCGGCCTCGGCGTTCTCCGGGCGCATCGCGGCAGCCCAGCAGCCCATAACCGGTAGCAAGAAGGCTGCCTCGGCAGGCTCAAGCAGACTGGTCGTGAACATCTGGTAGATCAGCGCCCGACCGCCTGGCTTCAGCACCCGGCGGAACTCGCGATATGCGGCATCCAGGTCATCGACCAGGGACAGGACATCACGGCACCAGACAAGGTCAGCCGATCCGCTGGGCAGCGGCAGGCGGTCGCACGTGCCGACCGCGAAGGTGACCGGGCAGCCGGCTGGCGCGGTTAGCTGAGCGGTCTGCACGCAGCGCGGCACCGGGTCGACGCCGGTGACGTGCCAGCCAAAGCGGGTGGCGAGCTCGACGGCGTACTCGCCCCCGCCGCAGCCCGCGTCCACGACCACCGCGCTCGTCGGAAGCCCCAGCTCCGCCACGTACGCGAGCAGCGAGTCAGGGCCGGAGGGTCCGAGCGACCGGTCAAGCTCGTCGTTGAATTGCTGCTCGATCAGGTCGTATGTGTCGTGGTCCTGCATCCGGGACTCGGCATCGCTCACGCGCTAATACTCCGGCGCACGGCCGCGGCTCCGCTAACGACTTTCCGGCGAAGGCTTCAGCCGTCCCGGCTACCAGGATGATCGCACTTGGTCGGTCCTGGGGCTATGGCAGCGCCGTCAACACTGCGCGGCGGTGTCGCCCCGGACTACGGAGGCGGCGCCGGGCTAGTTTTCACCGGCCCAGCGGGCTGCAACGGCGTGGCCGGCTGGGAGATTGGCCGCCCGCATACGAACGTCGCGTACACCACCGGGGTGCGCTGCTGAGATGCCCGCCGCGGCACCACGGTGCAGTGCGACTCGATCCAGCGTACCCGCGGATCCGGGATGGGCGGTGACACTGGCAGCACGAAGACGTGCACGTAGCCGCGGTTGATGTCGGTCTGCAGCGTGGTCAGCGTCGGCGCAGGCACGTTGCCGAGGTAGCCGCCGATCGTCAGTACCTCTCTGCCGCTGTAGAGGATGTAGGGTGCCGCGAGCCCTGTCGTGTCGGTGCCGAACAGCGCAGTACCGGGTTGAGCCTGCCGGTCTAGCCGGTCGACCGCCTCGGAGAGGATTGGCGCCGCGGCGGCCAGAGCCTGGTTCGCGCGCGAGATCTTCGCTGACTCGTACGGGCTGTCAAACGGGCCCAGACCGCGGATGACGCAGCTCACGGACGCCGCCGCGGGTAGCACGAGCAGCGCGGCACCGGCGAGCGCGACCGCGGCCAGGTGCCCGCCCTGGCCCGACACCGGCCGCAGCAGCTGGCCGACGGCGACGCCAGCCACGACCAGCGCTAGCGCCGTCAGCACGACGGGGCCAGCTGCCGTCCCCGACATCAGGTAGGCACCGTAGCCGACGGAACCGAGCACGGTCGCGGCCACGATCAGGCGCAGCCTGGTCGGCCACGGGCCAGGTCCGCACGCGGCGACGCCGACGCCGCATAGCGCAGCCACCGCAGGGACCAGCGCCGCGACATAGTACGAGTTCAGGTACGTGCCGACGCTGAAGAAGACAGCGAGGACCAGCCACCAGCCGCCCCACAGCACGACGGCGGCGCGCAGCGGGTCGCGCCTGCCCGTGCGGCGCCGCGAGATGAGCACGGCCACCGCTGCGACGACGGCAGCCAGCAGCAGCCAGCCGCTGTCGGCCGCGAACGCGCCAGCAAGCAGGCGGTGCCAGCTCGCCTTGATGCCGATGGTCTCGGCGGTGAGCAACTGTCCGTGCTTCCTTGCCTCGACCAGGATCGGGGATACCGGCCCGGCGAGGGTGTCCCACTTCCCGGTCAGCCGGCCGAGGCCGTTGTAGTCAAAGACCTGCGTGAACACCGAGTCGTTTGGGCTGCCGTCAACGTAGGGGCGGGATCCCGGCGGAACGAGCGAGATCGCGGTCATCCACGAGAGGGATACCACCGCGGTGACCAGGCCGGCGAGCGCAACGTGCGCGCACCGCGTGCGCAGCCGCACCGCTGGCGCAGCTAGCAGGTAGGCGGCGGCCAGCGCGGGCAGGGCAAGCCAGGCCTGGATCATTTTTGCCTGGAACGCCAGGCCGACCCAGACGCCCGCGAGCAACAGCTGGCGCAGCGAACCGGTGAGGAGCGCCGCCGTCGTGGCGTCGGCGGCGAGCACAAGCAGCAGGATCAGCAGCGAGTCCGACACGTTGCCGCGGCCAAGCAGCACGGTGATGGGGGTGACTGCGAGCACGGCCGCGGCGGTCAGGCCGGCCGCTGGCCCGGCCAGTCGGCGGACCGCCTGGTACAGCACCAGGATGGTGAGCACGCCCTCGACCACCTGCGGCAGGACCAGAGCCCAGATGTGGAAGCCGAAGATCCGCAGCGCCACGGCCTGTACCCAGAGCGCTCCGGGCAGCTTGTCGACGGTGATAGTTCCGGCTGGGTCGAACGCCCCGAAGATGAAGTCGTGCCAGCTTTCCGACATGCTGCGGGCCGCCGCTCCGTAGAGCGGTTCGACGCTGGCACCGGCCATTCCCCAGGCGTACGCGATCGCCGCGACGGCGGCGACGGCGAGCAGGGTCGGCCGGGCCCAGGATGGCTGGTCCGCGGGCGAACGCCACGGCGTCAGGAAGCGGCGCCAGCGATCGTCGCCGGACGAAGGCGCTACGGGTATTTCCGGTATAGTCGCCATTTCCGCTTCATCGACTAGGTCTGACGGGACGGCGCGCGGTTGCGGCAGCCCCGTTACCCTTATATATGGTTAGCCAATATATAAGGCTGAGCATAGTAGCGGACGACGCGACGGAGTCACCATTCTCCGAACCGGCGGTCGTGCGATCTGACAGCGGCTCAGTACCGGCCGTGCCGCTGCTGCCAGAGGTAGTCAGCCTGCTGGCCAGCCTGAAGCCTGGCCTGCTCACGGTCGAGATGGCCGAAGCGGCCGCTGTCGAAGTGCTTGTCAACCTCCGCGGCGGCGAAGCCGGCCAGCATCTCTTTCCCGAGCGTGTGGTGCTCGACGATGCCTTCCCGCTCGCGGTGGTGCTCGTACATGCGCACAGCCTCGAAACCGGCTGCGCCCGCGAGCAGTTCGTGGGTGACGTCGCGGTGTGCTAGCCCACCGCCGTACACCTGGTCGTAAGCGCCCTGGGCGCCGAGCATGTCAAACAGTCCCATATTCGCGAACATAGCGGACCAGCTTCGTCGCCGATGACAATCAGCCGTGACCGCGCATGCACCGCGTTGTCGGGTTTGCCGGTCCGCGGTGCGCTGCCCCGATGCCGCCGCTTCGCCAGGTCCTATCCTGGAGTTAGCTGTCCGTGGCGGTGAGCCTCATGTGGTACCTGGTGTCAGCCGACCTCGTCCTCGTCCTGCACTTGCTGTTCATCGGCTTTGTGGTCGTGGGCTCCTTCCTGACCTGGCGGTGGCCGCGGCTTATCTGGGTGCAGCTCCCAGCGACGGTTTACGGCGTCCTGGTGGAGTTCGTGGGGTTCGCGTGCCCGCTCACGGCGCTGCAGAACTTTCTGCTGCGCCGCGGCGGCCGGGCCGGCTACCGCGGCGGGTTCATCTCGCACTACCTGATCCAGGTGATCTACCCGCCTGGCCTGACGCGCGGGCTGCAGATCGTGCTGGGACTGTTCGTCGTGCTCATCGCGGTGCTCGGATACGGCGGCTACCTGCGTCGGCATCCGCTGCCGCGGGCCCGCACGCTGATCACTGACCGGTCGACCCGCGGTAGGGAGAGCGCAGGGCGCCGGGCTGGCCGCTAGCATCGCCGGGATGGACGCGATCCTCGGCGACTGCACCCTCGACACGCTGCGCATGCGGACGAGTCACAAGTGGCGCGCGTATCCGCCGGACGTGCTGCCTGCGTTCGTCGCCGAGATGGATTTCGACATCGCCCAGCCGATCAAGGACGCGGTCCGGGCGCGGCTCGATGCGGGCGACACGGGCTACCCGGACAAGGGCGAACTCGGAGTTGCGTTCGCGGAGTTTGCCGCAGAGCGGCTCGGCGGCTGGTCACCGGACCCGGATTTGGTTTTCGCTATCCCGGACGTGATGACCGGCATCGTCGAGGTCGTGCAGGCGGTCACCGAGCCGGGCGCCGCCGTCGTCATCAACCCGCCGGTTTACGCGCCGTTCTTCTTCCGGATCGAGTTCGCTGGGCACCGGATCGCCGAGGCGCCGCTGACCGAAGCAGATGGCCGCTACGACCTGGACCTGGACGTGCTCGACTACGCACTCGCGCAGCCCGGCGTCGGCGCCTATCTGCTGTGCAACCCGCACAATCCGCTCGGCCGGGTCTGGTCGCGCGACGAGCTGACGGAGATCGCGGAGACGTGTGCCCGCCGCGGGGTGCCCATCCTGGTGGATGAGATCCACGCACCGCTCGTGTTCTCCGGCAGCACCCACGTGCCCTTCCACACCCTGGATCACCCGGCGGCTCGCCAGGCCGTCGTGTTCACTTCGGCCTCCAAGGGCTGGAACATCCCGGGGCTGAAGTGCGGCATCGCCGTCGCCGCCGACAGAAATGCTGCCGAGGTCCTGGTGCGGCGGTGGGACGCGTTGCTCGCCAGCCACCTCGGTGTGCACGCGACGATCGCCGCGCTGCGCGACGCCCGGCCGTGGCTGGACGCGGTGGTCGGGCAGATCGACGCGAACACAAGGCTCCTGACCGAGGTGCTGGGCGCGCGGCTGCCAGCCGCGCGGTACCGCGAGCCGCGGGCTAGCTTCCTCGCCTGGGTCGACTGCCGCGATCTTGGACTCGGCGATGACCCGGCAGCCGTGTTCTTGTCCCGCGGCCGGGTAGCGCTCAGCCCCGGCCCCGACTTCGGCAGCCAGGGCCGCGGCTTCGCCCGGCTGAATATCGGCACCTCGCCCGAACTCATCCGCGAGGCGGTCGGGAGAATGGCCGCCGCAATGGCCTGATTTCGAGGTGGTCGTTCCAGTTGCCGTGGCGCGTTCCCGTCTGCCACGATCGGTCCGCTCGAGAATTTTCTGGTAACGCCGGACGCCCGCCCCCGCTGATCCGGTACCGGCGCTGCGCAGTGGGGAGAAGGCTGTGTCCAGATCGCCGGTCGTCAGCGTGCTCAGATCCGCCGCCATCGTGCTCGCCGCGGCGACCGTTACGGTGGCCGTGACCGCGTGCGGCAGCGGGAAACCCTCGTCGGCCGCGGCCGCCTCGCCGTCGTCCGGCGCGTCCGCGTCGTCGGCGGCCAGTCCAGCGGCCGCGGCGCAGCCGGGCATCGTAGCGGTGACCAGTGCCGGTGCGCTGGTGACCCTGAACCCGTCAACCGGCGTCGTGGCGCAGACGCTGGTGCCGTCGGGCGTGATCGGTGACGAGGTGTCGGTCGCGCCGAGCGGGCTGGTGTACTTCGCGGTCCAGAACGGCTGCACTAACACGATCGAGGACGTGCCGGTGGGCGGCGGCAGCGTCACCGTGATCGGGCCCGGCAGCGTGCCGGCGGTCAGCCCGGACGGGACCAAGCTGGCCTACGCAAGCCAGCCCAGCCTCACCATCGGCTGCGTGCCGAATACCACGGACATGACGACGCTGTACCAGGTCAATATCCGCACGCTCAGCAGCGGCTCGACGATCAGCCTGCCGCCTGTGCCGGCCAGCCAGGACACCGGTCTGCCGGAGCCGATCACGCACTTGTCGTGGGCCGCGGACAACCAGTACCTTGCCGTGTCGATCGGGCAGGTTGAAGACAACGAGGGCTGGGACGTTGCGCTGGTGAACACCGGGCAGGCCCAGTACTACCTGACCGGCACGGGGGTGACATCGGTGCCGGTGACGGGGAACCCCACTCCGAAGCAGAGCTACCTCTACGAGGGCGTATACATGCCGAACGGTGACCTGTTCGTCAGCCGCGCCTGCTGCGCGGGAATCCCGCCGCAGAACACCTCACAGCTGCTGTGGGAGGTCAACACCACCGGGGTGCTGGTGCACCAGGTCGCCATCGGATTCGCCAACCTCGTGCACGGCAGTCTGGACGTTAGCTCCGATGGGCAGTGGCTGCTCTACCTGGCCGGCACCGATCTCTACGTGTCGGAGAGCGGCGCTACTCCGACGGAGCTGACCACCGGTCTGATCGCGGCGGCCTGGGCGAGCCTGGGTTAGGCTCGCCGCGCCAGCGCCAGGGCGTCAGCGCCGGATCCAGAGCGTCACCGTGATGCCCTTGAAGTACTGGATGTTCACCATCCTGAACCGCTTCGCGAGGGTCTCGCTCTCGCTGCGCAGCAGCGCGGTCGGCAGGGTTGCCGACGGCCGATCGCCGACCACCCAGATGCGCTGGTAGCGGAGCATGAGCGGCAGCGTCTGCGCGAACGACTTGTCCATGCCACGGAAGGTGCCGGCCTGCATCGGGGTCTTCGCCTCGGCGAAGTCGGTGACCTTGGTGAAATCCCACGGATAGCCGAGCTCGGCCTTCCGGTAGAACGTGTCGAAGTACAAGATTCCGTCACCCCGGCGAGCGTGCGCGCCTACATAGCGCGACGGCCCGCCGAAGTCGTAGGCCCGGCTCTGCGGAGTGCGCACCGATCGATCGGGTGTCAGCTGCAGCACCAGCGCGAGGACGCAGAGCACGACGCCGGGCAGGCACAGCAGCGTTCGCCGGGCGCCCGGCAGGGCGGTCAGCCGTGCGGCCCACTGCCCGACGCGGTAGGCCCCGGCACCGGCGAGCAGCGCGGCGCCAGCCTCGCCGTACAGCACGTACCGGTCGACGTACAGCGGATGCAGCACCCGCGACTCGGCGAGCAACAGGAACGCCGGGATCACGAGCAGGGGCGCGGCCACCGACGGCAGCGACACGCCGCCCCGCCACCACGGGTTCGGCGCCGTGGTGGTGTCCGGCTCCTTGGCCGACGATGGCATCCGGCGGGGTGACCAGTCAGGCAGAACTGCCACCACGGCGAAGGCGACCAGCAGCAGGGCGACGATGTCGGTCGCGCCGAAGTAGTCGTGGAACAAAATCCTCAGATCATTGACGCCCGGCGGGGCGATCCAGCCGATTGCCCCGCGCTCCTTGACGCTGAGCGCGAGCAGGGGGAGCACGAGGACCGCGCCGATCGCCGCGGTGAAGAACCAGTGTTCGAAGACCCGCCTGCCCGGCCGGGCGATCAGGACAGTGACGGCGTGCGCGGCCAGCACGAGCAAGGCCATCTCATTGAGGTAGCTGCTCAGGGTCACCAGCGCGGCGTAACCGATCCACCAGTGCCGAACCCGTCGGGGATCGGCAGCGGCCGCCTCGAGGTCCAGGGCACGGACGAGGACGATCGTCATTGCCACGACGCACGTCAGCACCATGGCGTAGGAACGGGCCGTCTGCGCGTAGTAGCTGATGGTCGGCGTCAGCGCCATGAGGACGCCGGCGAACAGGGCCGGCCAACCCGACCCGGTCAGCCTACGAGCGAGCACCGCGATCAGCGCCGCCCCGACGGTCATGGCGATCACCGAGGGCACCCGCAGTGCGGTGGGGCTGCTGCCTACCACGACCCAGGCGTGCATGATCAGGTAATAGAAGCCGTGCACCGCGTCGACGTTGGCCAGCAGGTGGGCAAGCTCACGCAGGCTCAGCAGTGCTGCCCAGCGGGTAGCCACCTCGTCGTTGCCCATCGAGGAGTCTCGGGTGAGCCCCCAGAGCCCGAAAACCAGCATGACCGCGGCCGGGAACAGGATCGGGACGTACCCGGCCACCCAGGCCGGCCACCGTCGGCCACCCGTGTCAACTCTGGCGGCCGACTCGGTGTCGGCCGCGACGGTCGGCGGCGGCTCGGCCGGAGTCGTCGGCCGCACGGCGGCGGCTGAGCCGGTCGCGGCAGCATCGTGCCCGCCGGCCGGCGCCGGGCTCATGGCTGGCCACCACCGGGGTGCACCGAGTCGGCGAAGGTCTGCCGCCATCGCTGCGGCGAATTGAAGTCGGCGGCGGCGGCGCGGTAATCCGCCGCCAGCTTCGACCAGCTCTTGCGCAGCCGCCGGTGCAGCACGAGGCTGCGCAAGCCGAGCGTCCGGAACTGCTGGCGGTCTCGCCGCAGCCAGGCTGCGCTCGTTCCCTCGGCGGAGGACACGACCGCGCTGTCGAGCTTGCACAGCACCCACCAGGACGCGTCCTGACTCGGCAGGGCCACCTGTGGCCGCTGCGCGGCGCCCGGTCGCGGCGCCCGGAACTGGCGCAACGTGCCGCGCGCAGCCTTCGTCAGCAGGTCGATCTTGCCCGCCGGGTTGGTGTTCTGCTTGAGCGAGTCAGGCGCCCTGCGCCGGGGCGGCGGGAAGCTGTCCAGGTCAGCCTCGTCCCGGGCGTCCGGGTATTGCATCCGCAGCTGCCTGAGCTGCCCGAGCTTGGTGGCCAGGTCGCGGTGCAGGTGATCGGGTCCGCGCAGTACGTCCTCGATGGCGAGCTGCTGCAACGCCGCCACCGAGTACCGCATGGACAGCAGCGCCTGCAGCTGCCGCTCGCGGCTCTCGGTGACCAGCCCGCCGCCACCAGGGTGGGGCGAGTGCAGCAAGGCAGACACGAGCCGGTTACGGATGTGGAAGTAGGCCTGCCAGTCCCGCGAGTCGTCCTTGTCGTCCCAGGGGACCTGCCAGCAGCCGACGCCCGGCAGCGACACCGTCGGGATGCCATTATCCCTGGCCCGCACCCCGTATTCGGCATCATCCCACTTGATAAACATCGGCGGGATCAGACCGATCTGGGCGATAACGCTGGTCGGGACCAGGCACATCCAGGTGCCGTTGTAGTCGCCCTCGGCCCGGCGGTGCAGCCACGGTGTGTTCGCGAGGTTCCGCCGCCCGAAGTCGTGCCGGGGCTGGGTGTTGGACGCAGGCCCCCACCACCACGTCCACGACTCGATGGCCTCGGCATAGGCGTGCAGAAGCGACCTGTCGTAGAGGCTGAACATATGGCCGCCGACGATCGTCGGCTGGCGGGTGAGGTCGGCGAACGTCGCGGCGCGCAGGATCCCCTCTGGCTCCAGCTTCACGTCGTCGTCCATCAGGAGGACGTAGGCCGCCCGGCCGGCCTTAGCGGTCTCGTCCATTGCCCGGGCGAAGCCGCCGGAGCCACCGAGGTTACCCTGCTCGATGATCTCTACCCGGTCGCCGAGTTTCTTGGTCGCTTCGCTGAACGCCGGCCGGTCGACCACCTTGTCGCTGCCCTGATCGATCACGTAGATCCGGTCGATTACATCGTGGATCTCCGTCGCCTCACCGAGTGTGCGCAGCTGCTCCAGCATGAAGTCAGGCTGGTTGAAGGTGGTGATGCCGAGGCTCACCCGGCCGGCGGCCTGCTGGTCGTCGAGGCCAAGCCAGTCGGCCTCGATCAGGGTCACGTCACGGGACCCGGCCACGATGTCGAACCAGTACCAGCCGCCGTCGATGAACGGGTCCAGCGGCAGGGTGCGCTCGACCGTGGTGGGCTCGTCGGGCTCGACGCTGATCGTCTCGATCGGATGGCTGAAACCCCTGGCGGTCGACCGGTACAGGATGACCCTGGACTCGCCGACGAGCCGGACGCGAAGCGTGACCGACGTTATCGAGGTCCAGCGGCGCCAGTAGCTGGCCGGGAACGCGTTGAAGTACGTGGCGAAGGAGACGCGCCGGCCCGCCGTGATCACCGCGCTGCGCCGCGGGCCCGCGTCCTCGACCAGGTAGGTAGGCACGTGGGCGCCGAAGGCAATGCTGGTCGGTGTCTCGCCGACCGTGCCGCTGGCCAGCGCGGCGGTGACAGTGGCGGTCTTTCTGCCGGTCTGCTCCTCCGTGGCCTGCTCGGCGGCAAGCTCTCCGGCACCGCGCTCGGGATTGGTCTCGACGTAGAGCGGCACGACGTCGAGGTCATCGCCCGGCAGGATGACCCGCTGCAGGACCCGGAGGGTCTGCTGGTCGCCAGGCCCGGTCACTGGTCGGCTCCGGGCTGGTTCAGCGGCGCGCCATCGGCGAAGTACGGGCGCAGGCGGTTGTCGTACATGTTGAGCGCGGAGGCTATCGCCATGTGCATGTCCAGGTACTGGTAGGTGCCGAGGCGGCCGCCGAACAGGACGCCCGACTCGCGGTCCGCCAGGGCGCGATAGGCACGGAGGCGCTCCCGGTCGGCTGCTGTGTTGATCGGGTAGTAAGGCTCGTCGCCGCGGACGGCGAAGCGCGAGTACTCGCGCATGATCACGGTGGCGTCGGTGGGATACCAGTCGCGCTCGGGATGGAAGTGCCGGAACTCGTGGATCCGGGTAAACGGGACGTCCTCGTCGGCGTAGTTCATCACCGGCGTGCCCTGAAAATCGCCTGTCGGCAGCACCTCGAGGTCGAAGTCGAGCGTGCGCCAGCCAAGATCACCCGCCGCGTAGTCGAAGTATGCGTCCAGGGGACCGGTGTAGACGACCGGGACCCGTCCGGCCAGGTTGGAGCGCAGGTCCGCGAACTCGGTGTTCACCTGTACCTCGATCCGGGGATTGTCGGCCATGCGCTCCAGCCAGGCAGTGTAACCGTCGACCGGAAGGCCCTCGAATGTGTCGCTGAAGTACCGGTTGTTGAACGTGTACCTGACCGGCAGCCGGCCGATGATCTCCGGCGGCAGGTC
>Ga0187783_10002182_pt1 | contig 14573 bp, 10 predicted proteins | sample 1015_SJ02_MP02_2_FD_132471 | JGI IMG/M metagenome (GOLD analysis project Ga0187783, IMG submission 132471) | Tropical peat soil microbial communities from peatlands in Department of Meta, Colombia - 1015_SJ02_MP02_20_MG | ecosystem: Environmental > Terrestrial > Soil > Wetlands > Peat | place...
CCATGCGATGTGCCCAAGAGATTGCAGTCCTCGATGCCGGTTACGTCCATAAAGCGAAGAAGCCGTTTGGCCTCGGCTTCGAGGTGACAGTCCATGCCCGGCGGAGAATCCGAGAATCCGGCACCCGGCAGGTCGGGTGCGTAGACGGTGAATTGTTGGGCCAATCTGGGGATGGTATGTCGCCAGGAAAACGAATACCCGAGTAATCCATGCACCAGGAGCAGGCTGGGACCGGCACCCGCGAGCTCGAATGCTACCCGGGCGCCGTCCAAACGGAGGCATCGATCTTCGACGAGAATGCTTCCCGCGTCATTCGTGCCGTTCCGCGCGATTTTCTTTTCCTGAGAAGACAACTTTTTGCCCCGGACAAGGCTCTTATCTAGGGTATCGCCTCTGTCGCTTCTGTAGGGGAGGGCTTATGCTCTCCCTTCTTTTTTCCCTGGCGCTTCTCCTGCGGCTTCGACTTTCTTCCCGCCGGCCATGACTTCCTCCCGGTTGGTATCGGAGCGGGGGACCGGAGAGCGGGCGTGAGGTGTGCGGGCCCCGAGGAGCTTCCTTAGCACGCGAATTGCTTTGTCTACATGCTTTTCCTCGATCAGGAAAGGCGGCAGGAATCGCAAGACCGTGTCCTGGGTACTATTCAAGAGCACGCCTTCGGCGAGCGCTCGCTCCACGATCGGTCGCGCCGGGACCTCGAGTTCGAGGCCCTGGATCAACCCACGTCCGCGGGCTTGCCGGGAGACGCTGTAGCGTTCCGCCAAATGCTTGAGTTGTTCCAGGAGGTAGGCGCCCACCCGCCTGACGTTTTCGAGCAGGTTTTCTTCTTCGACGATGGCCAGGTATTCGAGCGCTACGCGGCAGGCTAAGGGACCGCCGCCAAAAGTCGAACCGTGCTGACCGACCTGGATCGCCGAGGCCAAGTCCTGCCTGGCGAGAAATGCTCCCAGAGGCAAGCCGGCAGCAATCGGTTTTGCGATCGCCACAATGTCCGGTACCACTCCAAAAGTCTGAAACGCAAAGATTGTCCCGGTGCGGCCCAAACCACATTGAATCTCATCGAAGATCAGAGCCGCCCGGTGCCGGTCGGCCAAAGCACGGCACTGCCCTAAGAATTCGGCCGAGCATTCATGAATTCCGCCTTCTCCAAAAATGGGTTCGAGCACGATCGCGCAAGTCTGATCGTTAACCGCCGCCTCCAAGGCGCGACCGTCGTTGCGCGGAACAAACTTCACATCCTCGAGCAGGGGTTCAAAGCCATGGCGGTATTTATCTTGCCCGGTTAAAGACATCGAGCCAAAGGTTCGACCGTGATAAGAACCTTCGAGGGCCACCAGCCGGCTCTTGGCCTCCCCGCCGATGCGGTGCCCCGCCAGACGGGCCAGCTTGATCGAACCCTCAATGGCCTCGGTTCCACTGTTGGCAAAGAAGGCTCGGTCGAGGCCCGAGAGCTGGCATAGCTTTTCCGCTAGCCTTCCCTGGTATTGGTTGTAATAGAGGTTAGAGAGGTGAATCGCGCGGGCGGCCTGTTCGCGGATCGCCTTCAGGATTCGGGGATGGGCATGTCCCAGCGCGTTGACGCCAAGTCCTGCCACAAAGTCCAGATAACGCTTGCCTTCGAGATCGAAAAGGAAGACACCTTTGCCCCGCTGAATAACCAATGGGTAGGGGTGGTAGGTTTTGAGTAAGAAGCTTTGCTCAAGAGCGATGATCTCTTCCGCCTTCATCATAGCTGGAAGATGATTCTAGCAGCCCGGCGATCGGCGGAATGAGTGCCCGGGCCTTGCCTGACTTGCCCGTAAGCCGAACCTAGCCAATCGCTTACCAATTATCGAATCGAGTTTTCTAAAAAACATATATTTACTATCAAAGCCCTTCTATAATCGTGGAAGCCTGTGAATGCCAGTAAGTTAGCGGTTTCCCCATGCCCACCACCATGGCAGCGAAAATGCTGAAATTCGAGGGGGCCGGTCTGTCCCGCTCCTCGGCCGCACCGTCCATGGATAAGGACCTTCAAAACCGCTTCACTGCCATCCTGCTGACCTTGCTGACTGCGGCTAGCATGGTTCTCGGGTGGATCAACTTTCAGAAGGAGCGGGAGTTCCAGATTCCCTATGATGGCGCCTGGTGGGTAGAGCGGACCGGTGGTCTGATCGCCGAGCATGTCGATCCGCAGGGGCCCGCCGCCCGGGCAGGGGTCAAGGTCGGAGACCAGCTGGTTGCGGTCGACCAGCATCCGGTCGGTACGACGGCCGCGTGGATGCGAGAACTCTATCGCCAGGGAGTTTGGTCCAAGGCTCGCTACTCCCTGGTGCGCAGGTCGGTGCCGGTGGATATCGTTGTCATCCCCGCGCCAGCCGCCCGCTCACAGTATAACTGGCTCCGCCTGATCGGTTTGATCTACCTCGGGATCGGACTCTACGTCATGCTGCGTCGCTGGACGGCGCCGGGTTCGGTCCACTTCTACGTTTTCTGCCTGGTCTCTTTTGTCTTCTATTCGTTCCACTACAGCGGGAAACTGAACGCCTTTGACTGGACGATTTATTGGGGCAATGTGAGCGCCGGCCTGCTGCAGCCGGCGCTGTTTCTGCATTTTGCTCTGACCTTTCCCGAGCGGCCCGGATTTCTGCGCAGACATCGCTGGGCCATTCCCAGCGTGTATGCGTCGGCACTGCTGCTTTTGGGCATGCATGTTTTGGCTCTGCGGTACCTGAGGGCGAGTGAAATCCTGCGTTGGAATCTCGACCGGGTCGAAATGGCCTACCTGGCGCTGCTGTTCATCGCCGCGGCCGCGGTGCTGGTGCATAACTACCGGCAGGCCAGCACTCCCCTTCTGCGTCAGCAATTGAAGTGGGTGACGCGGGGTACGATCCTGGCCATTACACCGTTCACCTTGTTCTATGTCATTCCCTACCTGCTGGGCGTGCTGCCCACGAGCGCCATGCGGATTTCCGTGCTGTCGCTGGGGATCTTGCCCTTGACCTTTGGTTATGCGATTTTCCGCTATCGCTTGATGGACGTCGATTTAATCTTCAAGCGCGGCATGGCCTACACCCTTGCTGCCGCCGCCATTGCCGGTGCCTATTTCGCGGTGGTTGGGGGAGTTGCCGAGCTAGTCCATGCACGAGTTCCGAGCACCGGACCCGCCGGTTTGGTACTGGCCATTGTGGTCACCGCGGTCTTGTTCGACCCGGTTCGCAAATGGATCCAGGAGCGCATCGATCAGCTGTTTTATCTCACGCGCTATGACTACCGCAAAACCCTCACCGAATTCGGCCGAGAACTGGGCGGGCAGACGAACCTGGACGCCATGCTTACAGCGGTGGTGGATCGGCTGTCGCGGACCCTGCTGGTCGATCGCATGGCCATTTTCCTCTCCTTCTCAGGCTCGCCCCAGGGTTTCGAGCTGGCGAAATCGTTCGGCATGGCGCCGATGGCCGACCTGGACTTTGGTTTCCTTAGTCGACCTCGACCCGAGGGGGAGACGCGTCATTTGTTCTTCGATAACACCCACCAGGTCCCGCGGGAGACTCCGAGTGCGCAGCAGACGATCGCCAAACTGGAATTAAACTATTACATTCCCTGCCGGGCGCAGCATGAGACCGTGGCTGTTCTTGGCCTGGGCAAGACCGCCGAGGGGGATTTTCTTTCGAGCGAGGATATCGAGTTGCTCGAAACCCTGGCCGGGTATCTGGCCATCGCGATTCAGAACGCCCGCTTGTATGCCTCGCTGGAACAGAAAGTTGCCGAGTATGAGCGCTTGAAGGATTTCAACGAGAACATCGTCGAGTCGATCAACGTCGGCGTCTTGGCGGTCGACTTAGCCGATCGTATCGAGTCCTGGAACTCGCAGATGGAAGTGATGTACGCTTTGCCGCGCTGGCAGGCGGTACGCCGGCCGCTCAGTGAGGTATTTCCCGCCGCCTTCGTGGAAGAGTTCTACCGCATTCGACAGAACGCCGGCATTCACAATCTCTACAAGTTCCGCCTGGGCACACACTCGGGAGAGATCCGGGTCGTCAATGTCGCCATCGCCCCGTTGGTCACCAAAAAGTTCCACGTCATTGGCCGTCTCATCATCGTGGACGACATTACGGAACGGGTCGAGCTCGAAGCGCAACTGGCGCAGTCCGATAAGCTTTCCTCGATCGGATTGTTGGCCGCCGGCGTCGCCCATGAAGTCAACACGCCTTTGGCGGTTATCTCCTCCTATGCCCAGATGCTTGCGAAACAGCTCCAGGGCGACAGCGCCAAGAGTTCGCTGCTCGAGAAGATTACCCGCCAGACTTTCCGGGCTTCAGAAATCGTCAACAATCTGCTGAATTTCTCTCGCACCACGGGCACGGAGTTCAGCGATGTGGACATGAACAAAGTCATCGCCGACACCCTGACCTTGCTCGATCACCAACTCAAGACCTCGAAAGTCAAGGTGGAGGCGGACTTCAGTCCGGCCCTGCCAACCATTCACGGCAACGCAGGCAGGTTGCAGCAGGTGTTCCTCAATCTCTTCCTGAATGCCAAAGATGCGATGGTCAACGGCGGGACGTTACGCGTGGCAACGGCCAATGGAGAGGGAGTCAGCGTGATGGTCTCCGACAGCGGGTCGGGCATTGCTCCCGAGCACATTCGCAGGATCTACGACCCGTTCTTTACCACCAAGACCTCACGCGAAGGGCAGGCGCGCGGCACCGGCTTGGGGCTGTCTGTCACTTACGGCATCATTCAGGAGCACGCGGGCAAGATCCGGGTGGAAAGCAGCGAGCGGGAGGGAACTACCTTCTATCTCGATTTCCCGCCGGTCAAGAAGGCCATCCATGTCTGAAGCCGCCGTCATCCCGCGTCACCCGCCCAGCGAGGCAGCGTACTCCTCTCGCGGGTCGGTCTTGATCATTGACGATGAGGCCGCGATCCGCGAGTCCCTGGAAACCCTGCTCGAGCTCGAAGGCTATGCGGTTGAGTCTGCCGCGGGCGGTGAGGAAGGTCTGGCCCGCATTGCCGAGCGCAGCTTCGATCTCGTGCTGCTTGACTTGGCGCTGCCCGACCGCAATGGCATCGATCTGTTGGCGGAGATTCATCATCAGGATCCCCAGCTCTTGATCATCATGATCACGGCATACGGCACGGTCGAGAATGCGGTGAAAGCCATGCAAGCCGGGGCGACGAATTTCGTTCAGAAGCCTTGGGACAACGAGAAGCTTCTGGCCGATGTGGGAACGGCAATCGCCCGCCGCAAAGCCGAAGAGGAGAATGTCCAGCTCAAACGCGCCCTGAAGCAGCGCTACAACTTCGAAAACATCGTGGGCAAGAGTGAGGCCATGCTGAGGATTTTTGACCTCGTCGGCCAGGTTGCCGCCAGCCGCTCCACGGTTCTGCTGCAAGGCGAAAGTGGCACGGGGAAAGAGTTGATCGCCAAGGCGATCCACCTCAACTCCTCCCGGCGCGACCGGCCATTCGTGGCGGTGAACACCGGATCCACCCCTCCCGACCTGCTCGAGTCCACTCTATTTGGACATATCAAGGGGGCCTTTACCAGCGCGATCGCTTCGAAAAAGGGACTTTTTGAGATCGCCGACCGGGGCACGCTTTTCCTCGACGAAATCGGTACCATGAGCCTGGATACGCAGAGCAAAATCCTGCGCGTGCTGCAGGACCGCAAATTTATGCATCTTGGCGGGGTGCACGAGGTGCAAGTAGACGTTCGCATCATCGCCGCCACGAACGCGGACCTCAAGCAGCAAGTCAAGGAGGGCAAATTCCGCGAAGATCTCTTCTACCGCCTCAACGTCATCACCATCGACCTTCCGCCGTTGCGGCAGCGGAAAGAGGACATCCCGCTGCTGGCCACCTATTTCCTCAACAAGTACTCCAAGGAGAACGATCGCCCTGCCGGCCGTCTTACCCCCGAAGCACTCCGCCCGTTGCTCGCGTACTCCTGGCCCGGCAACGTGCGTGAACTCGAGAATGCGATCGAGCGCGCCGTGGTGCTCTCTACCAATGCAGACATAGGTCCTGAACTGCTTCCCGACGCGATCGTCGGTCGAGCTACGTCGTTTCCCGCGCTCGAGCATCGCAGCGATGCCTCGCTGTTCGAGATCATGGAAGATTGCGAGCGGCACATCATCGTGCACATGCTCGAAAAATGCGGCTGGAACCAGACCGAGGCGGCCGAGCGTTTCCGAGTTCCCCTCTCCACCTTGAATCAAAAGATCAAGCGCCTCAATATCGAGATTAAGCGCAAGGCGCGGGAATAACCCTCGCGAATCGAAACCCCCGGAGCTTTCTCTGTTATAGTTCCGTCAGAATGTAGTCACAGGATGATGCTGGATCTTCGATGGAACTAGTTTCACCCGCAGACTTTGCCAAAGACGCGGTGCATGCGGTACAGGACTACACCCTGCTCGCCGTGCAATCGGTTGGCAACCTGTTTCGCCATCCCCGTTACTATGCCGACATGCTCTACCAAGCCGATCAGATCGGTTTTGGCTCCCTGCCCATTGTTGTGCTGACCGGCCTGTCGATCGGCGCCGAATTGGCCCTGAATAGCGCGAACACGCTGCAAAGGTTCGGCTCGCTCTCGTTGATTGGACAACTGGTGTCGGTGGGCATGGTCCGCGAGTTGGGTCCGATCATCACCGGGCTGATGGTGGCGGGAAGAAACGCCTCCGGCATGGCCAGCGAACTCGGATCGATGCGCGTCACCGAGCAAATCGATGCCATGCGCGCTCTCGGCACCGATCCCATGAAAAAACTGGTGACCCCACGCGTGGCGGCCACGGTCTTCATGCTTTTCTTCCTCACCATCATCTCCGATTTGCTGGGGCTATTCGGCGGAGCCTTGATCTCCAACCTACTGTTCCGAATGGATTGGCACCAATACTGGAGTACCTCTTGGCAGATTCTGGTCTTTCAGGATGTTTTCATGGGTTTGCTCAAGCCCGTCTTGTTTGGTTTCGTGATTGCAACCATTGGCTGCTATTACGGGATGACGGCGCGAGGGGGAACCCAGGGCGTGGGCCGGGCCACGACCCAAGCGGTCGTGGCCTCGTCTGTCCTGATCCTGGTCGTGGACTTGCTCGTCACCAAGTTATTAATGACGATTTTCGCCTATCAATAATTCATGGCTGCTCCTCCCAGTGTAACGACGACCGAAGTGCTGTCGGGCACACAAGCTTCCGCACCCTACCTGGTTGTCTTTGAGGATGTCGTTCTCGCCTTCGAGGACACTCCCGTACTGAATGGGATTTCCTTTCGCCTGTCGAAGGGAGAAACCAAGGCAATCTTTGGCGTTGCGGGGTCGGGCAAGAGCACAATCTTGAAGCTTACGCTGGGACTGTTGAAACCTGACTCAGGCCACATCTACGTCCTGGGAGAGGAGATTACCGAGCGGAAGGAGGAAGATCTGTTCGAACTGCGGCGAAGAATCGGCATGGTATTCCAGGAAAGCGCCCTGTTCGACTCTCTCACGGTGCGAGAAAACGTCGCCTTCCGGCTGCTCGAAGAAGGCAACGTGACCGAAGAACAGGTTGACCGCCCGGTCCGCGAGGTCTTGAGTTTTGTGGAACTCGAGAACACCGTGGATATGTATCCCTCGGAGCTCTCCGGCGGCATGCGGCGAAGGGTGGCGATTGCCCGCGCCATGATCACCCGTCCGGAACTGATGCTCTACGACTCTCCCACCGGTGGGCTCGACCCGGTGACCTCGACCACCATCATTGAATTGATCATCAAGCAGCGGGATGTTTTCAAAACCAGCTCGCTGCTCGTCACGCATCGTCTGCAGGACGCCTTCATGATGGCCACCCATTACTTTGACCGGAAAAGCAATCACATGCAGCCGCTGCCTCCGGGCATGCGCAGCGAAGTACCCATGGGTTTTCTTATCCTCAGAGACGGAAAGATCATCTTCGATGGCGGGCTGGGCGAACTCGTCCACACCCAAGACGAGTACATTCGCGAATACATCTCCTGAAAACCAGGGAAGGCGAATAACGCGAGCCTTGGCCGTCTTTCTCGAATCGATCTAGGCGACCGCCGATTGCGAGCTCTTGCGCAATCGAGCCTGCCTCTCCTGAACTTGTTTCAAACGCTCCGGTCCGCCCTCGGAGGTCATGATCAATCGTTCCACGTTGCGGAAGACGGTGGGGCTATGGAGCTTCTCTCTGAGCTCGTCGAGAAAGGGGTGAATCTTGGCGAAAATGAAAAACATTTCCCCGCAAATGCTGGGCTCGAGGAAGAGGTCGCGGTTCACCGTTCCGTGCAGGACGAGGGCGGCGGCCATCTCCCAATATCCGCTCACCTGGCGGAACCAGGCGTTCTCTTGCGTGCCCATCGCGCTGGCAATCCTCACCACATCATCGGTTTTCTCCGGCCAGAATCCAAACCACCAACTGCGCGCCTTGCGCGCTTCCGCCTCCCTGCGAAGGTCATACAGTTTCAGAATCAGTTCCGCATCAGCGGCGTTCGGTGCTGGTGACATAGCAAGGCTCTCCTTTCGAAGCTTGAGGGTTCGGATTGGTCCCGAGTGGGCGTGCGGGGGCGAACGGCTAAGAGCCCACCGACGCAGCCTCGACCGGAACCGCTCGCTCGTAGTCACACTCTTTGTTGGGACAAGCGATCACCGGGCCCGCCTTCAGCGTCTTCTCGACCAGATAGGAATTCTGGCAACTCGGACATTCCTCGGCGAGAGGCTTGTTCGCTGAGGTGAACTTACATTTCGGGTAGTTCGAACAACCGTAAAATGTATTTCCCTTCCGCGCCCTCTTCTCCACCAATTCGCCGTCCTTGCAGAGCGGGCATTTCACTCCGATAAAGTTCTGTTTCACGTACTTGCATTCCGGATAGCCACTGCACGCGGTGAACTCTCCGTAGCGACCGTGACGGATCATAAGGTTGCGGTCACACTTCGGGCAACGCTCATCGAGCGGAATGTCGGGAACTCTCTTTCCCTGGTCCAGGCGGCGGGTAGTCTTGCAATCGGGATAGCCGGTGCACGCCATGAACTGTCCAAACCGTCCCCGTTTCAGCACCATGACCCGGCCGCAATTCTCGCAATATTCCTCCTGCGAGGTCTCTTGTAAATCGGCCGAATCGAGGTCGGGCAGATTGATCGGGTTTTCCTTGGTGAAGGTGCAGGTGTTGGGGTCTTCCTTGTCATATGTGCTGCATGCGTAGAAGGAACCGTGCTTGCCCCACTTGATCACCAGCGGTGCACCGCACCGTTCGCAGCGCTCGTCGGTGGGCTTTTCCATGCGCTTGATGTTTTCCATGTGCTTTTCGGCATAGCGCAGGTCCTTCACAAATTTCTTGTAGAATTCAGCGAGCGCATCCGTCCACTTTTCCTTGCCCTCTTCGATCTCATCCAGCTCTTCTTCCAAACGGGCGGTGTATTGCACGTCGAAGATGTCACGGAAGTTTTCGACCAACAAGTCGGTCACGACCAGCCCGATTTCCGTGGGCACAAACTTACCACCGACCTTCTGCGCGTATTGGCGTTCCTGAATCGTGCTGAGAATGGTGGCATAGGTGGACGGACGGCCAATTCCCCGCTCTTCGAGTTCCTTGACCAGCGAGGCTTCGTTGTAGCGCGGCGGAGGTTCGGTAAAGTGTTGTTCCGCGTTCAGTTCGCGTAGGGTTAACTTCTGGCCGGCTTCGAGCGGCGGCAACTTGTGCTTGAGTTCTTCGTCCTCTTCGTCCTTCCCTTCTCTCGATTCCTCATAGACTTTGAGGAAACCTTCGAACTTCAGCACCGAACCCGTCACCCGGAACCAGAAGGACTCGGAGGTCGTTTTGGCGTCAACATCCACGGTGGTCTGATCGAAGACTGCCGGGGTGATCTGCGAGGCCACGAAGCGCTGCCAGATCAGCTTGTAGACCTTATATTCGTCCTCTTTCAAATACGGTTTGATCTGATCGGGATGGCGCGTCACCGAGGTGGGCCGAATCGCTTCGTGCGCTGCCTGTGCGGCCTTCTTTTCTTTGTAGGTATTGGGCGACTCAGGAAGGTAGCGATCGCCATATTGGCGCTTGATGTAGTCCCGTACCTCGGCCAAGGCGTCCTCGGAAACCCTGGTGGAATCGGTACGCATATAGGTGATCAGGCCGACCAGTCCCTCGTCGCCCAATTCCACACCTTCGTAAAGTCTTTGCGCAATCATCATGGTTCGCTTGACGCTGAACCGCAGCTTGCGCGAGGAGTCCTGCTGCAGCTTACTGGTGGTGAACGGTGGAGTCGCATTGCGCCGCCTCTCTTTGCGATCGACGCTCCGCACCATCCAGTCGGCCTTCTCGAGAGCGACGCGAATCTTCTCGGCTTCTTCCTGGTTCGGGATCTCGAGCTTTTCCTCTCCCCGGCCGAAGAAACGCGCAACGAAGGCGGGAGGCTTGGAGGCAGCCAGATGAGCATCGAGGGTCCAGTATTCCTTCTTTTCGAAGGCCTTGATTTCACGTTCGCGCTCCACGATCAGGCGCAAAGCTACGGTTTGTACCCGGCCGGCCGATAATCCCCGGCGCACTTTGTCCCAAAGCAACGGAGAAACCTGATAGCCGACCAGACGGTCCAGCACGCGGCGCGCTTGCTGGGCCTCGACCAGGCGCTGATCGAGACCACGGGGCTGCTCGAACGCCGCCCGCACGGCGCGCTGGGTAATCTCGTTAAACGTCACCCGCCGAATGCGCCCGCCCTCCTCGTCGTCTTTCTTTTTCTTCTTTTTTCTCTCGCCGTTCGTGAGTTCCTCCGCGAGGTGGGCGGCGATGGCCTCGCCTTCGCGGTCCGGGTCAGGCGCCAGATAGATTTTCTCGGCAGACTGAGCCAGCTTCTTCAGCTTGATCAAGATCTTTTCTTTGCCCGGGATGATGATGTAGTCCGTGTCAAAATCGTTATTGACGTCCACACCGAGGGTGCTTTTGGGCAGATCCTTCACGTGACCGAGAGAAGCCTCGACCGTATAACCCTTGCCCAGATACTTCTGGATGGTCTTCGCCTTGGCAGGCGACTCGACAATGACTAATCCTTTTGCCAATGTTTCCTCAGTGGATCTCGATCCTCGACACTAACACGAGTTCGAGGTGAAATGCGACCGGCGGGTACCAATCATGAAATCCTCGAAACGCGGTAGATGCTTTGGGCCCGGGAGGAGCAAAAGATCTTTTCCTCCCACTCGCCCTTCGCCAACCAGCCTGCAATAAAGATGCAGCTTGCGACGCTGGCGATTCGACCTGGGGTCGAGAGCCGTCTTAAGTCACAGACCCGTCGGCAGTTCCTGCTACCCCACGGTCTCTGGCGACGACGCCCTCGTCTCGTCCCAAATGGCGGTCGGCACCGAGCGAGGCTTCTTCCAGGCACAATTGGGCATCGGAGTGAGCTCGATTGTCAACCCTGGCGAACCGCGATAGACTCGCCAATTTGTTAGGAGGACATCGTGAAACGTTTTCCTGTGGCGCTCCTGCGTTCTCTCGCGGTTGGGCTCACGCTGGCGTCCGGCTTTTCCGCGCTGGCGCAATATACCGATCCAGTGGTCATTCGTGATCTCGGTGGTGTCGAGGAATTCTCACGACGCCGACAAGAACTGGCAAAGCAACTCAAAACCGGCTACCTGATGCTGTTGGCTCGAATCGCCCTGCCGGAGGCAAATCACTATCGCGAAGATAACGACTTTTTCTACTATACGGGCCTGTCCGATCCCGGCGCCATTCTGGTGATGGATGTCGCCAAGGCCACGACTTTCATCTTCGAGCCGCAGCAGAGTCCGCGCGTGAAACAGGTCTACGGTTCGAACCTTTTGTCGATGACCGCCGACGAGCAGGAGAAACTCGGATATAAGACGGTCTTGCCCCTCAGCGCCCTCGATAATCTCCTGGCGTTCATGCTCGGCAAGGAGACCGACCTTTGGCTGCGCCTTACCTATCCAGACAAGGCGGATGGGGCGCGCTTCGAAGTGGGAGGGCACGACTATGCCGACCAGTATGCGAATCCCTACGGCGATCCTACCCCTGGCGACCGGGCGGCGTTGAAGAAGCTGGCAGAGCGTTATCCGGCAGCCCATCAAAAAGATGCGACGGCTTTCATCGACGGGATGCGAAACCTCAAAACGCCACAGGAGATTGCCATCCTGCGCCGCAACGGCCGGTTGAGCGCCGATGGAATCCGGCTCGCCATCGCGCATGCCAAACCGCCGATCTACGAGTACCAGATCGAAGCGCGGGCGGATTATGTATTCCGCGACGGAGGCGCGCAGGGCTGGGCCTACCCGGCCATTGTCAGTTCCGCAGAACATATCAACACCTGGCACTATTTCAACGACCGGCGCCAGATTCAAGCCGATGAATTGGTGGTGTTTGATTTTGCTGCCGACCTCGACCACATGACGATGGATATCACCCGCACCTTTAACAGCAGCGGAAGATTCACTCCCGAACAGGCCAAGTGGTATCAGGTTGACCTCGAGTCGCAAAAGGCGGTGATCGCCTTGCTCAGGCCAGGCAACACCTATGAGCAGGCATCAGACTCGGGCAAGGCGGTCTTCGAAAAGAACGGCGAAGCCAAGCAATGGCCCGGCTTCCCTGGGCATTTCGTCGGATTGGCCACGCATGATGTGTTGCTGCCACGGGGACCAATCAAAACCGGCCAGGTGGTAACCGTGGAACCGATCCTCGAATTTTCCGATAAGCAGATGCATTTTCGTGTCGAAGATACGATCCTGATTACCGACCAGGGCCCAGAAATTCTGTCGTCCGGAGTGCCCAAAGAAATGACGGATGTGGAAAAACTCGTGGGCAGCGAGAAATAGACACTACCCAGCGGCCAGGCGAGGGGAGCGGTGGCAATCGAACCACCATGCCCACGGAACCATGACAATCCCGGCAATCAGGCCGGGCCATGCGATCTCGCCCACTGAAGTCGGAGGCGTACCGAAAATGTCACCGACATAGGTAACGAGCAACAGCACGACATAGGCGAGAAAGGAGCCGTCAAGAACAGCATCCCATGGCTACTGCAAGGCCGAATTCGCCACCGTGAGACCTGCAAAACTGGCACAAGCGAAACAACTGTCCTTTGCTAAAATCAAGCATCTGCCAGAATGAAACCTTTCCGAATCTCGGCCATCTCCTACTTGAACACCGCTCCGCTTCTGTGGGATTTCGAACACGGAAACCGAGGCTCTGATTTCGAGCTCTCGTATACGATCCCGTCGCTCTGCGCTGCCAGCCTGGAGGACGGTTCGGCCGATATTGGCATCATTCCCGCCGCAGCCTACACGAGTGTCCCAGACTTGTTCATCCTTCCCGACGTGGCCATTGCGGCGCGCCAGGCCGTGCGCTCGATCCTGTTGGTAAGCAGAGTGCCTCGAGACGAGATTCGTACGGTCGCTCTCGATCGCTCTTCTCTGACCTCGGTTGCTCTGGTCAAGGTCTTGTTCGCCAGATGGTGGGGTGGGGAGAGAGTTTATGAAACGATGCCCCCGGACATCCAGGCCATGCTCCAGGGCCACGATGCCGGATTACTCATTGGCGACCCGGCACTACAGCTCGATCGTTCGCGATACTACAGTTATGACCTGGCTGAGGAATGGATCCGGCTCACCGGCAAACCGTTCGTCTTCGCGTTCTGGGCAGTGCGGCAAGCATCGCTCGCGGAAAAGTCGCAGCCCGATCTGGCGACCATCTTTCGGCAATCGCGCGATCATGGACTTCTGCCCCGCAACCTTCGTCGCATCGCCCAGGATTGGGCGCCGCGCTTGGCTTTGAGCGCCGCTGAGATTCAGAGTTACCTGAAAGAAAACATCCATTACGTTCTCGATTCTCCAAGCCTGGACGGTATGAACCTCTTCTACCGGTATGCCATGGAATGCGGAGCTTTGCCCCGCGCCCCGGAATTTCGCTTCCTCGAGCCAACGAAGGTAACATTAGTTAGTTAAGTTCGGCCTCGCACCTCCCGCCAGCCGAGAGCCGCTCTCAATCCTTCGGATGGCGTTGGTAACTCCCATTCTGGCACTCTGGCCCTGGCATGAATTGAGGCGCATTCGCAGCCTTGGGTTGCTGATCGTGGGGATCGCCGACAACTCACTCATTCCCATGCCGGGCAGCACCGAGGTGCTCACGATTTGGCTTGCTGCCAGCAGCCGCAGGTACTGGCCCTTCTACGCCACGACGGCCACCTTGGGTGCCTTACTCGGCGACCTACGAGTTGGCGCGGCGGGGAGGGAAGGAAACACGCGAAAGGAGGAAAACGCGAAAGCGAGTTCAGAAACTTTACCGGAGCGTGGAGCGCCGGGGATTCGGCGCGATTGCCGTTCCTGCCATCCGTCCTCCGCCATTTCCCATCGTCCCGTTCCTCCTGGCTGCGGTCGCTTTCGAATATCCGCTGCGCAAGAAATTCCTGGTGGCCCTCGCTCTCGGCCGGGGTATCCGGTTCACCATCCTTGCCGCCTTGGGAGCTCACTATGGAGACGCCATCGAAGGCTTCTTTCAGAAATACTGCAAGCCCGCACTGATCGTGCTCATTTTGCTGGCCGTGCTCGGAGCCACGGTGGCGGTGATCGAGTACTTCCGCTATCGGAGTCGCGCGGCTCCGCTCGACC
>Ga0187783_10002183_pt1 | contig 14571 bp, 8 predicted proteins | sample 1015_SJ02_MP02_2_FD_132471 | JGI IMG/M metagenome (GOLD analysis project Ga0187783, IMG submission 132471) | Tropical peat soil microbial communities from peatlands in Department of Meta, Colombia - 1015_SJ02_MP02_20_MG | ecosystem: Environmental > Terrestrial > Soil > Wetlands > Peat | place...
CAGTTTGCCATTCAGCTGCAGCTGCTCGGCGGCATCTGGATCATCCAGACGCTGCCCGCGGTGATGCTGGGCACCTACACCCGCTGGTTCAATCCCTGGGCGCTGCTCATTGGCTGGGCCATCGGGACGCTCGCGGGGACCGCCATGGCGGTCCATGTGGGCCTCAAGCCGAGCTTCCCGCTCGAGATCGCCGGCTACACCTTTCCCGGATACAGCGCCTTTTACACGCTGGTTCTCAACCTGCTGCTCGCCACCACGCTCACACCGCTGTGCAACGCGCTCGGGGCACAGCGTGCGATCGACCACACGGTGCCCGCCGACTACCACGCCTGACCTGGTGCCCGCCGCGCAACCGCAGCGTTGCGCAGCAACCTATAGGTATGGGGGTATGGTATTGGTTGACTTTGGCTAGTTGAAGGCTAGAATCGCGCCCGCTCGGAGCCGAGGGATACCATACCGGGTAGCCTATATGGGGCTGCGCGGGGCCGCGCGGATACCTGCGCCCGGGTGGGGCCCCGGCCTGCAGCCGATCGCGCGCGCTGCCCGTGTCAGGTACCGCGGGCGGCTCCGGCGTCGTGCGAAGCGCCGCCCGGCTCGGGTCGCAGGTCTCGAAGACTTGTCACACAAGAGAAACTAAACTCGAGGGCTTTTTGCTCGTGAGTGATCGCCATGGAAGCCAACGAACAGAATCAATCCGGCGAATCCCCTCCCCCCAACCAGGACCATGGCGCCACCCCGCAGGGCCGGGCCTTCCTCTGGGGGGGGCTCATCCTCGGCGTGATCGCGGTGGTGCTGCTGCTCACTCACGGGTTCGGGCTGTGGGGTCGGGGAGCTGCCGCGCCGGAAGCGCCGCTCGCAGTCCGCAAGGGCGGACAGGTCTTCATCCCCGAGTACTCGCCCCTGCGCAAGGAGCTCGCGGTAATGGCGGTGCCGGCCGTGCCCGGGAACCCGCTGTTCACCGCTCCGGGCATCGTCGAATCCGACCCGGTGCGCACGGTAACCGTGTTACCCGCCGGAGCCGGGCGGGTGAGTGCCGTCAAGGTTGCGCTGGGGGATCGCGTGCAGCGCGGGCAGGTGCTTGCCGTCATCGACTCCCCGGATCTGGCACAGGCGTATGACGACAACGACAAGGCGGCCAGCACCGCCGTGCTCACCGCCAAAAACCTCAAGTACCAGGAGGCGCAGTTCAAGATCGGTGCCGCGGCGCAGCGCGACCTCGATCAGGCACGCAGCGACAACGAGCAGGCCGTCGCCGAGTACGAGCGCACCCGCGAGCATCTGCGCGCGATGGGGGGCGCGGAAACCGCCCGCGGCGCCGCCCGGTTGCTCAGCGTGCGCTCACCCGTCGATGGCGCCATCACCGCGCTTTCGATTGCCACCGGCGCGACCATCAACGATGACACCCAGCCCATCATGACCGTCGCCGACCTGTCGGTCGTGTGGGTGACCGCGTTCGTGGCGGAGAAGGACGTCGCCAACGTCGCCCGCAACGACGACGCCGAGGTCACTCTCGATGCCTACCCGGGCAAGACGCTGCACGGCAAGGTGCTGTTCGTCTCACACATCATCGAGCCGGACTCGCGGCGCAACAAGACGCGCATTGCGTTCGACAATCCCGACTACGCCCTCAAGCCCAACATGTTCGCCAATGTGACCTTGCGCGGCCCGGCACAGAGCCACGTGGTCGTGCCGGCCTCGGCATTGCTCATGAACAACGATCGCACCACCGTGTTCGTCGAGAGCGCGCCCTGGACCTTCGAGCGGCGCAGCGTCGAGCCGCTCCTGCAGGAAGGCTCCCAGGTGCCGATCCTCTCCGGTCTCAAGCCCGGCGAGCAGGTCGTGGTCAAGGGCGGAATCCTGATCAATGATTGACCAGTTCGTCGACTTCTGCCTGCGCCGGCGCATCGCGGTCATCGTGATCGCGTCGCTGTTGAGTCTTTTCGGCGTGTACGCGTGGGAGACGCTCAGCGTCGAGGCCTATCCCGAGCTCGGCGACGTCTCTGCTCAGGTCACGACGCAGCTGCCGGGCCTTGCCGCCGAGGAGGTCGAGCAGCTCATCACCGTGCCGCTCGAGCGCGCCATCAACGGCACGCAGGGGCTGCTGCTGATGCGCTCCGAGAGCACCTTCGGCCTGTCGCTGATCACGGTGCTCTTTCGCGACGGCTATGAAGACTACTTCGTGCGCCAGCGGCTCCTCGAGCGCATCAACCAGGTGACGCTCCCCTCAGGTGCCGCGCCGTCCCTCGATCCGGTCGCCGGTCCTGGCGGTGAGATCTATCGCTACACCCTCGAGTCCAACACCCGGAACCTCCAGGAGCTCTCCGAGATCCAGCGCTGGATCGTGATTCCGGCGCTCAAATCGGTCCAGGGAGTGATCGACGACAGCAACTTCGGCGGCTTTACCACCGAATACCAGCTCGATCTCGATCCCGCTCAGCTGCATCACTACGGCATCGGCATCACGGATGTCATCAACGCCATCAACAACAACAACGCCAACGCGGCCGGGGGGCGCCTGTCGCGCGGCGATCAGAGCTACGTCATCCGCGGCGTCGGCTTGATCCGCAGCCTCGGCGAGATCGGCTCAACGGTGGTTATGCAGGTGAACGGCGCGCCGGTGCTGGTGCACGATCTGGGACGCCTCACCCTGAGTCACCAGGAGCGCGAGGGCATCCTCGGCAAGGACAGCAATCCCGACACGATCGAAGGCATCGTGCTGATGCTGAAGTACCAGAACCCCTCCGAGACGCTGAAGGGCATCCACGCCAAGGTCAACGAGCTCAACCGCCAGCTCGCCAGGCAGGACGTGCGCATCGTGCCCTACATCGATCGCGACGATCTGGTCCGGGCCACCGTCCACAAGGTAGGCCGCACGATCCTCGAAGGCATCAGCCTGGTCTTCCTGGTCCTCATTCTGTTTCTCGGCAGTCCGCGCAGCGCACTGGTCGCCGGCGTGACCATCCCGCTCGCTCTCGTCGCGGTGTTCTCGCTGCTGAACCTCACGCACGTGTCCGCCAACCTGCTGTCGCTCGGGGCGATCGACTTCGGCATCCTGGTGGATGGCTCGATCGTCGTGACCGAGGCCATCCTGCGCCGGCGCGAGGCCATGCCGGCCGAGGAATTGAGCGAGAGCGAGGTGAAGGCGGCTGCGGTACAGGTGACGCGCCCGATTTTCTTCGCGAGCCTCATCATCATCAGCGCCTACCTGCCGCTCTTCTCCTTCGAGCGCGCCGAGGCGAAACTCTTCACTCCCATGGCCTACACCATGGGCTATGCGCTCTTTGGCGCGCTGCTCACCACGCTGGCCCTCGTCCCCGGTCTCGCCTACTTCGCCTACCGCAAGCCCGCGGTGGCCTATCACAACCGCTGGCTCGAGTGGCTGACAAGGCATTACGAGCGGCTGCTCGCCGCCTGCATCGACCAGCCGCGCATCGTATACGGCATCGTGATCTTTGCGCTGCTGGCGGTGATCGGTCTCGCCGCCACAGTGGGCCGGGACTTTCTCCCCGATCTCGACGAAGGCGCGCTGTGGCTGCAGGTGCAGATGCCGACCGGACTTGCACTCAACAAAGCGAGCGACATGGCGAGCGAGCTGCGGCGCGCGATCCTGAAGTTTCCGGAAGTCTCCTACGCGGTGACCCAGACCGGCCGCAACGATGACGGCACCGATCCCTGGACCATGTCGCATATCGAGGCGCCCGTCGGGCTCACTGCTTACGACAGCTGGCCCGGAGGCGAGAACAAGAAGCAGTTTCTCGACAAGATGGCCGCAACGCTCGCGCGCGAGCTGCCCGGCTATTCGATCGGCATCAGCCAGCCGATCATCGATAACGTCAACGACATGATCGGCGGCGCGCACAGCCCGCTCGTGATCAAGGCCTTTGGCAGCGACCTGCGCCTGGTGCGCCGGATGTGCGAGCAGATGGTCGACGTGCTGTACACGGTGCGCGGTACCTCGAGTGCCTCGGTGTTCCAGGAGGGCCCCATCCCTCAGGTGAACATTACGGTCGATCGCGAGAAGGCGGCGCGCTACGGTATCAACGTCGCCGACGTGCAGAATGTCATTCAGACCGGCGTCGGACAGTTCCCGGTGTCGACCGTATACGTGGGTGACCGCATCTACAATCTCACCGTGCGCTTCACTGCCGCGACCCGTGACCGGCCGGATATCCTCGGCAATCTGCCGGTGCACACCGCGAGCGGCGTGCAGGTGCCGCTCTCACAGATCGCCGACATCCGCGTGCAGACCGGCGAAAGCACCATCACGCGTGAGAACGGCGAGCGCAACCTCACCATCCGCATCGACAACCGCGATCGCGACCTGACGAGCTACCTGCGCGAAGCCCAGGCAAAGATCGCTGCACAGGTGCACTTCGATCCCAACCAGATCCGGCTCGAATGGGGCGGTCAGTTCGAGAACCAGCGCCGCGCAGAGGCGCGCCTCACGGTGATTCTCGGGCTGGTGCTCGGCATGATGCTGCTGTTCCTCACGGTCGGTCTGCGCTCACTGCGCCAGGCGCTGCTGATCCTCGGCGTCGTGCCGCTCGCGACTCTCGGCGGCCTCGTCTCGCTGCACCTCACCGGGCAGACGCTCAACGTCGCGAGCGGCGTCGGCTTCATCGCGCTCTTCGGCGTTGCGGTGCAGAACGGCATCATCATGGTCGCGAACCTCAATCGCATGCGCCGCGCGGGACTCGAGCTGCACGATGCGATCATGAAGGGCGCCACCGAACGGCTGCGGCCGGTGCTCATGACCGCAACCGTCGCGACCCTCGGCATGCTCCCCGCGGCACTGCACACCGGTGTCGGCAGCGACGTGCAGCGCGGCATCGCCACCGTGGTGGTCGGCGGCCTCGCCATCGCCACCGTGCTCACCCTGTTCGTGCTGCCCTCCATGTACCATGTCGTTGAGCACTGGGCCATACGGCGCTATGGGGAGCCGCGATGGAACTGAGCGTAACGCTGCGCTGGCTCGCGGTGAGCTCGCTGGTGGGTCTCACGGCCTGCGCGGTCGGCCCGAATTTCCACCGGCCGGCGCCTCCCGCGGCCACCGACTACGGCAGCGCCCCCACACAGGGCGCCACCGCGGCCGCCCCGGGCGTGGGCGGTGAGGCGCAGCATTTCGTCGCTGACATGGATATCACCGGCCAATGGTGGACGCTGTTCCACTCGGCCCAGCTCAGCGCGCTCGTCGAACAGTCGCTGAAGGGTAACCCCAACATCGACGCTGCGCAGGCGGCGCTGCGCCAGGCGCGCGACCTGTACAAGGCGCAGCGCACGACGTTCTTCCCCACCGTGCAGGGCGAGTTCGACGCCACGCGCTCGAAATACGCCACCAACACCCTCACCGCCCCGACGGTCGCTACCTCGAGCATCTACAACCTGTACACCGCGGAGCTCAGTCTCAGTTACATGCCGGACGTTTTCGGCGGCCAGCGACGCGCGCTCGAGGCCGCCCGGGCACAGGTCGAGGTCACGCGCTATCAGCTCATCGCCACCTACGTGACCCTGAGCAGTAACGTCGTCGCGACCGCCGTGCAGGAAGCCTCGCTCCGTGGCCAGATCGCCGCCACCGAACGGCTGCTCGCGCTCCAGCACCAGCTCACCGAAACGGTCGAACGGCAGCACGGGATCGGCACCGCGAGCAACCTCGACCTGCTGGCGCAGCAGGCGGCGGAGGCGCAGATCGTGGCGACGCTGCCGCCGCTGCAGAAGCAGCTGGGACAGACACGCGATGCGCTCACCGCTTTGCTCGGTCGGCTTCCCTCCCAGGAACCCGCCGAGACCTTCAGGCTCGATGATCTGACGCTGCCGGACGCGCTGCCCGTGAGTCTCCCCTCGAAGCTCGTCGCCCAGCGCCCCGACGTGCGTCAGGCCGAGGAGAACATGCACGCCGCATCGGCACAGGTGGGCGTGGCGCTCGCCAACATGCTGCCCCAGTTCACTATCACCGCGGACACCGGCTCGACGGCACTGCAGATCGGGCAGCTGTTCAGCCCCTACACCGGCTTCTGGGACCTCGGCGCCTCGCTCACGCAGACACTGTTCGATGCGGGGGCGCTCATCTACCGGCACCGCGCCGCGGAGGACGCGCTCGATCAGGCCGGCGCCCAGTACCGTGCCGCGGTGATTCTCGCCGTGCAGAACGTCGCGGACACGCTGCGCGCGTTACGGGCCGACGCGGACGCGCTCAAGGCGACCGCCGAGGCGGATCGCGCCGCCAAGGCATCGTTCGACCTCGCGCGGCAACAGTACCAGCTCGGCACGCTGAGCCAGGTGGCGCTGCTCAACGCCGAGCAGACTTATCAGCAGGCGGAGATCGCGCTGGTGCAAGCGCAGGCCAACCGCTATGCGGACACCGCCGGCCTTTTCCAGGCGCTCGGCGGCGGCTGGTGGAACCTTCCTCAGGCGACTTTCCAATGAACGACCTGGTGCTACGTGAGAACGCGAACGGCGCTGCGATCCTCACGCTCAATCGGCCGGAAAAGCTCAATGCCCTCTCCAAGGACATGATCGAAGCGCTGGAAGCGCATGTCGACCAGATCGCACGCGAGACCCGTACCATCGGGCTCGTGATTCTGCGCGGTGCCGGCGGCAACTTCTCCTCCGGACACGACATGGCGGAGGTGCTCGCGGAGGTCAAGGCGCACGCCAAGCCGCACCACTACGTCGAGGTCATCGACAAGGTGGCGGATCTGCCGCAGCCGGTCATCTCCGCGGTGCAGGGCCACTGCTCGACCGGCGCGCTCGAGCTGGCGCTCGCCGCCGACCTCATCTTCGCCTCCACCTCCGCCCGCTTTACCGACGCCTACGCCCGCTGGGGGCTGACCCCGATCTGGGGGCTGAGCCTGCGCCTGCCGCACCGCATCGGCACCTCCAAGGCGAGCGAGATGATGTACACCTGCCGCACCTACAGCGGGCTCGAGGCGCACGAGATGCACCTCGCCAACTTCTGCTTCCCGGACGATCAGTTCGAGGCCGAGCTCGCCAAACTCGCGGCCGACATCCTCGCCAACTCCTGGTACTCGAATCAGGTCGACAAGCGCGCGCTGCTCGAAAGCGACGGCCTGACGCTCACCGCGGCGCACTCGCTGCGACTGTTCAAGAACGAAGGGCTGGCACCCGATGCCGCGCAGCGCGTGGCGCGCTTCTTCAAGGGGCGCAAGTCGCGCAGTTGATCGCCGGGGTCGTTCGGCGCCTCAGTGACCAGCGGCCGCCGGGTCCTTTCCGAGCATGGCCGCCCCTGCCCCCTCAGCCTGCGGGCCGCGGGCGCGCGTCAGGACCTCGGCGAGGCATTGGGCGAGATCCGCTGCCGTCAGCGGCTTGGTGAGCATCGTCTGCACGCCCGCCGCCTGCGCCGCCGCCGCGAGGTCTGCGCCGCCGTAGCCGCTCATCAGAATCGCCGGCAGCCCGGGGCGCAGCCCCCTCAGCTCCGCAAGCAGCTCGGTCCCCGACATCTCGGGCATGATCGCGTCGGTGATCACCGCATCGAAGCGCTCGGGCGTGCGGCGGAAGACGCGCAGCGCCTGCGCCGCCCCGATGCAGCCGACCGGCTCATAGCCGAGGCCCGCGAGCACCTCCTCCGCGAGACGTACGAGGCTCTCCTCGTCATCGACGACGAGAATGGCCTCACCGTTGCCGGCCGGCGCGGGGCGTTCTGCCGGCTCCTCCCGTGGCTGCGCCTCGGTGCGCAGCAGATAGACGCTGAAAGTGGTACCGGCGCCCGCGCGGCTGTCGACCTCGAGGGCCGCACCGTGATCGAGGACGATCCCGTGCACCAGCGACAGGCCGAGCCCGGTACCGGCACCGATCGGCTTGGTGGTAAAGAACGGATCGAATATGCGCTCGACCTGGGCGGGGCTCATCCCTTCCCCGGTATCGACGATGTCGATGCGTGCATAGCGCCCGGGGCGCAGCCGCCCGACGGTGCAGTCACGCGCCTCACTCACCTCGAGCGGCGCGGCGCGCACCACCACCCGGCCGCCACGGGCGGCGACCGCCTGCACGGCGTTGGTGAGGAGATTCGCCAGCATCTGATGCAGCTGCGCGGCATCGCCCGCCGTGACGAGCGGCACGGGCGCGACTTGCGTCTCGACGGTCACCCCCGGCGGCAGCGCGGCACAGGTGAGGCTGTGCACCTCGGCAATGATCTTCTGCAGCGACAGCGGGCGAGCGCTGCCGACGCCGGGGCGGCTGAACGCCAGGATGCGCGCGACGAGATCGCGGGCGCGATTGGCGGCAACCACGATGTTGTCGATGTAGCGACGTTGCGCACTGCCCGGGGCGGTCTGTTGCCTGGCGAGCTCGCCGTAGCCGAGCACGGCGCCGAGCACGTTGTTGAAATCGTGAGCGATACCGCCCGCGAGTGTCCCGAGGGCCTCGAGCTTCTGCGACTGATGGAGCTGCGCGGTGACCCGCTCGTGGCGCTCGAGCTGGCGCAGAAAGGCGATGAGGAGGATCGCCGCGAGCGCGGTGATCACGAAGGTGCGAGCGGCGTTGCTCCAGGCCTTGGCGCGCCAGGCCCCGAGGATGTCGTGCTCGCTCCGGGCGACGACCACGACCGCCGGATACCCCGGCACGCGGCGCAGGCTTACACGGGTACGGCCGAACCGCGGATGCGAGGACGTCGTATGCAACGCCTCGCCCACCCCGAGTGCGCGCAGTGGCGCGAGGAACGGCGACGCGCCCGGCGCAATCTCCGCGTGCTCGCGGCTCACGAGCGTCGTGCCGTCGGCGCGCAGCAACTCGATGGTGCTGCCCGCTCCGAGGTCGAGCGCGCGGTAGAGGCGGCGCATGTACGGGACGTCCACCGCGGCGCCGACGATGCCCTGGAAACCGTTCCCGGCCAGGCGGCGGCTGAGCACGAACGTCGGGTCGCCGGTGACGCGGCTGATGAATGGCTCGCTGACGAAGAGCCCGAGATCGGCGTGGTCGCGCTGGGCGATGTAATAGGAGCGGTCGCTCAGGTCGGTCATGGCGGCGGCGGTTGAGGCCGAGCTCAGGTGCAGGCCGCGTGCGGCATCGAAGAGAAACAGGTTCCGTACCTGTGGCACGCCGCTCATGTGACGGCGCAGCAGATCCGGCACGGCCTCGCGCGCTGCCGGTGCGGCGAGCGTATCCGGATCGAGCAATGCGGCCTGCTGCAGGATGAGGTCGGTGGCTTGCAGCGCGCGCGCCGCCTGCTCGGCGAGCGCCCCGGCGACGTTGTCGTGCTGGCGCTCGGCCATGACGAGCGTGGCCTCGCGATCGCGCAGCGTGTCGAACAGCGTCGACAGCCACACTGCCGCGCAGACCGCCGCCACGATGAGCACCAGGCGCAGCCGCAGCGCGCGCCCGCGCGCACCCTCGCGCCGCGCCGCGCGTGCTAGCGGGGAGGCAGGTGGTGCGGGGTCGCCGGAGTCGGGGGCAGGCCGAGTGCTGCCCATAGGTCCTCGCGGGTAAAGGGCTTGGCGAGAATGCGCGTCGCTCCGAGTCTCATCGCCATGGCATCATTCGCCATGTCCCCCCGCGAGAAGCGGCCGGAGGCGAGCACGATCGCAGCGTGCGGGAAGGCACGCCGCCAGGGCGCAAGGACTTGATGAGCCTGCTGCTGACACGACACGTCGACCAGTATGGCATCGATGTTCGCCGCCTGCTGCGGCTCGGCGCCCGGCCAGATGGCGTGCGCACCACCGGCGCGCAGCCATTCACCGATCAGCTCGCGGTGGAGACTGTCCTGCTCGACGACCAGCACCCGTTTCACAGGTGCCCCGCGTCATGAGCCGCCTGCCACTGCCGCACGTGCTGGTCGTAGACGACGACCCGAGCGTCCGCGCGCTGGTCGACGATTACCTCGGCCGCAACGACTTCCGCGTCTCCGGCGTCGAGAGCGGCACGCAGCTGTTCGCGGCGCTGCGGGCCCAGGTGGTCGACCTGGTGCTGCTCGACCTGCGGCTGCGGGGCGAGGACGGCATGCAACTGCTGCGGACCCTGCGCGCCGAGTCGCAGATCCCCATCATCATCCTCACCGGCCGCTCCGAAGAGGCCGATCGCGTCATGGGACTCGAGCTCGGTGCGGATGACTACCTCACCAAGCCCTTCAGCCCGCGAGAGCTCCTCGCGCGCATCCGCACCGTGCTGCGGCGGGCGCAGGCCGGGCAGGAGGCGCACGGAGCGCCAGTGTGCCGTGCCTACCGCCTGCCGGGCTGGGAGCTCAACCTGCGCACCCGACGGCTGACCGCGCAGGATGGCGCCGAGGTCACCCTCAGCAACGGCGAATTCAACCTGCTGGCGGCGCTGCTTGCCGCCGGCAACCGGGTGGTGACGCGCGATCAGCTGATCGAGATGAGCCGCCGTTACGACAACGAGGTCTACGACCGTGCCGTCGACGTGCAGATCCTGCGGCTGCGGCGCAAGATCGAGCGCAATCCGTCCGAGCCGCAGATCATCGTGACCGAGCGCGGCGTCGGTTATCGCATCGCCGTCGCGGTTGAAGCCGTGTACTGACATCACATTCGTCATCATGAGGCGCCGGCGCGTACCGCCGCGAACCAGCTGCGCGCCGTGGGCCTACTCTCGGCGGTGCGTGTCGCAGCGCGCTTACGCTGCGTGTTTCACCCGTAACAGAGGCGCCGGTGTGCGTAACGGGCGACAGCGTGCGCTGCGCTAAGGTGGCGCGCGCATGTGGATCGTCCAACTGGCGCTGCGGCGCCCGTACACTTTCATCGTGCTGGCGATCACGATCACGCTGCTCGGCGTGTTCGCGATCCTGCGCACCCCGACCGACATCTTCCCCAACATCAACATCCCGGTGGTCGCGGCGGTGTGGCGCTACACCGGCCTGTCGCCGGACGAGATGGCCACCCGCCTGGTGCTGAACAGCGAGCGCACCGCGCAGACCACGGTCAACGACGTCGAGCACACCGAGTCGCAGAATCTCACCGGCACCTCGGTGGTGAAGTACTTCTTCCAGCCGAACGCCAACGAAGAGCTGTCGTTCGCGCAGATCACCGCGGTCTCGCAGACGCAGCTGCGCCAGGCGCCACCGGGCACCACCCCGCCGTACGTCCTCGCCTACAACGCTTCCTCGGTACCGGTGCTGCAGCTGGCGCTCTCGAGCCCCAGCCTCTCGGAGGCGCAGCTGTTCGACCTCGGTAACAACATCATCCGCACCGGGCTCGCCACGGTGGCGGGTGCCTCGATGCCCTACCCCTACGGCGGACTGCAGCGGCAGGTGCAGGCCGACCTCGACCCCGACGCACTGCGGGCCGCGGGCCTCTCCGGCAATGACATCACCAACGCGCTCGCCGCGCAGAACTCGATCCTCCCCGCCGGCACGCAGAAGATCGGAGATCGCGAGTATTTCGTCACCATCAACGCGAACCCGCGCACGGTCGCTGAGCTCAATGACCTGCCGGTCACCGTGCGTAACGGCAGCGTGATCTACGTCCGCGACGTGGCGCACATCCGCGACGGCTACCCGCCGCAGACCAACATCGTGCGCCGCGATGGTCATCGCGGCGTGCTGATGAGCGTGCTGAAGACTGGCGCCGCGTCGACGCTGGCGATCATCCAGGGAATCAAGCAACGGCTGCCGGGCATCCGCGGGCAGCTCCCGGAAGGGTTCAACATCGACCTGGTGGGCGACCAGTCGGTGTTCGTGCGTGGCGCCATCAGCGGGGTAGTGCGCGAGGCGGTCATCGCCGCGTGTCTCACTGCGCTCATGATTCTGCTGTTCCTCGGCAGCTGGCGCAGCACCCTCATCATCGCCATCTCGATCCCGCTGTCGATCCTCGCCTCGATCATCTGCCTGTCGGCACTCGGCGAGACCATCAACATCATGACCCTCGGCGGACTGGCGCTCGCCGTCGGCATTCTGGTGGATGATGCCACGGTAACCATCGAGAACATCAACATGCACCTCGAGCAGGGTCAGGAGGTCGAGGAGGCGATCCTCAACGGCGCCCACGAGATCGCGCTGCCGGCGCTCGTCTCGACGCTCTCCATCTGCATCGTGTTCGTGCCGATGTTCATGCTGGTCGGCATCGCCCGCTACCTCTTCATACCGCTCGCCGAAGCGGTGGTGTTTGCGATGCTCGCCTCCTACCTGCTGTCGCGGACGTTGGTGCCGACGCTGGCAAAATACTGGCTGCAGAAGCACGCCGAGCATGGCCAGCGGGCCACGAACATACTGGCGCGCCTGCAGCAGCGCTTCGAGGAGGGTTTCACCCACGCGCGCGAGCGCTACCGCGACCTCCTCGGCCGTGCGCTCGAGGCGCGCGGACGCTTCGCCTTGCCGTTCCTCGCGGCCATGGCAGCCACCGCGCTCATCGCCTTTCCGCTCGGGCCCTACCTGCCCGGGCTCGGACGTGACTTCTTCCCGAGTGTCGACGCCGGGCAGATCAAGCTGCACATCCGCGCGGCCACCGGGCTGCGCATCGAGGAGACCGCGGCGCTCTGCGACCAGATCGAGGCGACGATCCGCCAGGTCATCCCCGCGCGCGAGCTCGAGACCATCGTCGACAACATCGGCGTGCCCTACAGCGGTATCAACCTCGCCTACTCGACCTCCGCCCCGGTCGGGCCCGGGGATGCCGATATCCTGGTGAATCTGCGCGCGGACCATCATCCGACCGAGCGCTACGTCGAAGCGCTGCGCGGTCGGCTGCCGCTCCTTTATCCCTCGACGACGTTCGCCTTCCAGCCCGCCGACATGGTCAGCCAGATTCTGAACTTCGGCCTGCCCTCGCCGCTCGACGTGCAGGTTTCGGGCTTCGATGTCAGCCGCACGCGCGGCCTCGCCAAAGAGCTGCTCGCCCGCATGCACAAGGTGCCGGGCCTGGTGGACCTGCACATCCAGCAGGCCCTCGATTACCCGACGATCAACGTCGCCGTCGATCGCAGCAAAGCGGCGCTCATCGGCCTCACCGAAACCGACGTCGCCAACGATCTGCTGACCTCGCTCTCGGGGAGCGGCCAGACGGTGCTGTCGTTCTGGATCGATCCGAAGAGCGGCACCCAGTACCCGGTGGTGGCGCAGACCCCGCAGTTCCGGCTGACCTCGCTCACCGACCTCGCGACTACCCCGGTGACCGGGGCCGGCGGCACCGCTTCCGCCGCGGGAGGCGGGGCTTCCGGGCCGAGCGCCGGTGGCGGCATCGGCTCCGGCACGAGCCCTAATGCCGGCAGTAGCGTCGCCCCGCCGGGGGGCGGCACGCAGCTCCTCGCCAACCTCGCGACCATCACCCGCACCGAATCGCCGGCGGTCGTCAGCCACTACAACGCCATCCCGGTCATCGACGTCTACGGGTCGGCGGCTGGCACCGACCTCGGCTTCATCGCCGGACAGCTCGAGCGCATCGTGAACGACATGCGCCATTCGCTGCCACGCGGCGTGCAGGTGACGGTGCGTGGCCAGATCAAGACCATGACCGACTCCTTCACCGGGCTGCTGCTCGGGCTGGCCGGCGCGATCGTGCTCGTTTATCTGCTGATCGTGGTGAATTTCCAGTCGTGGCGCGACCCGTTCATTATCATCACCGCGCTGCCGGCGGCGCTTGCCGGCATCGTCTGGATGCTGTTCCTGACCCATACGTCGGTGAGCGTGCCGGCGCTGACCGGTGCCATCATGTGCATGGGAGTCGCGACCGCCAACAGCGTGCTGGTGGTGAGCTTTGCGCGCCAGCGCATGGACGCGGGCGATGACGCCGCGCATGCCGCGCTGCAGGCAGGCTTCACCCGCTTCCGACCGGTGCTGATGACGGCCCTCGCGATGATCATCGGCATGGTGCCGATGGCTCTCGGCCTCGGCGAGGGCGGCGAGCAGAACGCGCCGCTCGGTCGGGCGGTGATCGGCGGGCTGGTATTTGCCACCATCGCGACACTGATTTTCGTGCCGACAGTCTTCACCATGGTCCACGGTGCACGGAGCCGCTGATGTCGGATCTCACTCCTGCGCGGGATGATGGCGCCAAGGCGCGCACGCGGCATTACCTGCTGATCGTGATCGCGCTGGCGCTGCTGCTGGCGGCGTGGGGTATCCTCAGCCGCCTGCACGCCCGCAACGCGCTCGAGCAGCAGGCGCAACAGGCCGCCATCCCGACAGTCGCCACCACCCGGCCGAAGGCGGGGCCTGCCTCCGACCATCTGGTGCTGCCCGGCAATGTACAGGCTTATTTCGAGGCGCCGATCTACGCGCGCACCAACGGCTATCTCAAGGTCTGGTACACCGATATCGGGGCGGCCGTCAAACCGGGACAGCTGCTCGCGGAGATCGATGCGCCCGACCTCGATCAACAGCTGCGCCAGGCGCAGGCCGACCTCGGCACCGCGCAGGCGAATTACGCCCTGGCACGCATCACCAACGATCGCTGGCAGGGGCTGCTCAAGACGGAGTCGGTCTCGCAGCAGGACGCCGACCAGCGCGCCGGCGATGCGGCGGCGAAGCTCGCCGCGCAGCAATCGGCGGCTGCCAATGTGCAGCGGCTCCTCGAGCTCGAATCCTTCAAGCGCGTCGTGGCGCCCTTCGCCGGGGTCGTCACCCAGCGCAACACCGACGTCGGCGCGCTGATCAACGCCGGGGAGAGTCCGGGG
>Ga0187783_10002184_pt1 | contig 14570 bp, 11 predicted proteins | sample 1015_SJ02_MP02_2_FD_132471 | JGI IMG/M metagenome (GOLD analysis project Ga0187783, IMG submission 132471) | Tropical peat soil microbial communities from peatlands in Department of Meta, Colombia - 1015_SJ02_MP02_20_MG | ecosystem: Environmental > Terrestrial > Soil > Wetlands > Peat | place...
CCCGCGCAGAAACGAACGCCGATCGAAGGATAAGCTCATGGAATCGCTCCTGTTGACGTCTTTAGTGGCGCCGAGGTGACTGCCGCCGTGGTTGGGGACGCACTCTCGTTTCCGCCAGGAATTACGACCTTGAAGAACTGGGGGCTGGAAGCGATCTGTAAAACGAGATCGGGAAAACGATATCCGTTGCTTGCGAAAACCTTGGCCTGGTCGCGGAGATAGTCTGCCTCCTGAGAACCTGGATTGCGGCCGACTCCGTAGGCGTAAACATTGCGGACCAGACAGGCCGGAACCCTCGTGTTATCGTGCAGAAACTGGCCGAGCCCTTGGGCGCCCTCGAATTTTACGCCGTTGAGTTCGGCACTCACATCGATCGGCTGGCCGTTCTCCGTGGTGCGTAGCTGTCCGAGTCCATCAAAGTGCTCCAGGGCAAGGCCCGGCGGATCGGTGCGACGGTGGCATCCGGCACAGCCAGCGGTGTCCATGTGCAGTAGCAACCGGGCGCGGACCGTCCCTTCGGTACTGGCCTGAACCTTGGAAAAATCAACGTTGGCGGGGGGATCCGGCGTCGACTGGCACATAAAGATTTCATTCACCTTTATGCCGCGCCGCGTGGGTGAGGATCTTCCCGGATGAGCGAAGAGCGCCAGAAAAGCAACCTGCGTAAGAAAGCCTGACCGTTCCGACGACGGCGGGAACGTGTACGGCGCCCAGTCGCCGGAAGAAGCGAACGGCACGCTGTAAACCGCCGCCAGCGAACGATTGATGAATGTGTCGTTTGACGTGAAGAGGTCGCGATAATCGCGCTTTTGGCGGAGCAACAAGTCAATCGTAGTCCTTAGAGTCTGTTCCCTCGCACTATCGGCCACCGACTGGTTGAACTTGGGATAGATTTTGGGATCCTTGACGAGATTCTGCAGCCCCTCGAGCTGCAGCATGTCTGCGAAGAAGGCTCGGGCACCGTCCTCAAAGCGAGGAGATGAAATCATCCGCGTGATCTGTTGCTTGAGTCCATCCTCGGTGTGGATAGTGCCGCTGCGCGCCGCGGCGAGAAGCTCTTGGTCCGGTGCCGTATCCCAAAGGAGGAACGAGACGCGCGAGGCTTTGGTATAGGCGTCGAGTCGGTATTGCTGCGGGTTGGCAGGATCAGGTTCGGCCGTTTCCACCCGGAAGAGAAACTCGGGAGCCACCAAAAGACTCTCTAACACCAGTTTCAGGCCTGCATAGAAGTCGTGCGACTGCTTCGCCCCTGCGGATGCCGTGTGGAGGCGAGCGGCAATCTCGGGTTCAGTCAAAGGGCGGCGAAACAGCCGCTCACCGTAGTGTTTCACAAACAAACGGGCGCAGGGGTCATCGGCCTGTGTAGGATTGCTGGGTTTGCACGGAACCGAAACGGCTCTCTGCTTTTCGCTCAGGACCTGGTCGGATATGGAGTTTGCCAAGGCGAAGTATTGTTCGAACCCTGCGGACGTGAGCGACAGTTGGGCGCTCCCGATTGCCAGCAGCCTGTCGATTCGTTTTTCCGGCTCAAAGCGCGCTTCGATCTTAATGTTGGGCCCGAAGACATCCGCGACCGTGTGCCGATACTGAGACTCGGTGATTCTGCGAAGGGCTACTTTTGTCGGCATCACTTTGCCAGATGGTTGATCTGCAGGTTGCGCTAAAGTGATGGCGACCAGGGCGAACGCTCCCGCAAGAAGCGCGCCCACTCGCACTATCCACACAGGCTTGAAAGCTTCCCACATCGATGATGTGCTTTCCTGGTAGACAATTGGGCCCCCCCTAACGTGCTGAAGCAGGTCACTTCCCGGGGGTCGGCGAACCCGTCTCGATAGGCTCTTGCGCCGTCGCACCACATGGCCTGTTAGGGGCTGGCACGCGATCCTGGGGGCCCGCCCAGTGCCACTCTCTCGCATCGCAGAACTATCGGACCTCGGTCCGAGAATGCGAGTCTCCTCAGTATATTGGTCGCCGCAGGCCTGTCAAGCTGAAAGGATGAATGTGACAACCTTCGGGCAAAATCATTGCATATCGCAACAATCTCATGTCGGCGTCGCAAGATCTCGTCTGCAAAGTTTGGTGGACGTGAGGGAATTCGAAGCTCGGAATCGCTATAGAATAGCGGCCTCATGTGGCAGCAGCCGCCATCTACGGCCTTTGATGATCTGGACGTCACCACACTACGCGAGCGTTGAGGCTCGCGCGGAAAACACTCTATGCGCTCAGCATCACGAGCGAAGGCTTCGGGAAGAACTTTAATAGCTACGTCGCGGCCTAACTTCGGATCGCGGAAACCTCACCCATGCCACCTGCACCAAATCCCGAGGCGTGGGAGTGCCGATTCAGAATGGTTCCGGACGATAAGCGCGGCACCCGCGCGTAGGGATGTGCAGCGGTTGTATCCTTAGTTCTTGCTGTGCTGGCGCCGGGCGCAAAGTGAGTCCGGCACGCGCTCTGGTGGAAGAAACCCATGTATAAGGACCCGTTTATCGACATCGACGCATGGCGCGATTCGCCCGTGCGCCACCGCTACGTGCACGGCGGTTTTAAAGGCACCGAACTGCTCTTCTCATTTTATTTCCCGCCCAAGGAGAATTACGAGAGACGTTTCTTCCAACCGCTGCAGGCCGTTTCCGGGAACGAGAACATGGCACCGATGGCGATGTATCAGGCCAGCGGCATCGGCTTCGCACTCGAGAGCGGCAGCTACCTGGTCGAATCCAACCAAGGCAGCCGGAACATGTTCGGCGGCAGCGCGGAAGCGAATGCGGCGGTGGCCGAATATTCGCGCACGCTCGCGGCGGAGATGTACGGCAAACATCGTCCCTACGGGTACGTGTATGGCGGCAGCGGCGGGGCCTTTAAAGCGCTCGGCTGCGTCGAGAACATTGCCGGCGTATGGGATGGCGCCATCCCGTTCGTCCATGGCACGCCTGTTAGTATTCCCTACTTCTTCACGGTTCAGGCGCATGCGATGCGCATTCTGGGCTCAAAATTTCCACAGATCATCGATGCGCTCGATCCTGGCAGCAGTGGCGACATGTATGCGGGCCTCAATGAGGAGGAACGCGAAGCGCTGCTCGAGGTGACGCGCTTCGGCTTCCCTCCACGCGCCTGGTTCAATTTCCAGAAGATCGCGTTTGGCTATACGGGCGTGTTCACAATGCTGGTCGACCGCATCGTCGACGGCGACCCTGCATATTTCGAGGATTTCTGGTCTACGCCGGGCTATCTTGGCCACAACCCACCGGAGTCGCTGAAGAGAGCGCGTATTCAGCATCGGACCAGGATCGCGGCGCTGGTGATGCCGGACGAGGCGCGAAAGATGGGGTTGCCGCTGACGATGCCCGCCGCGCAAGCGGAGAGCGGAGTCAATTTCCCGGCGGCGCTCAAGATCGCCGATCTGCCAGAAGGTAACCTGCGGGGCGCCTCCATCGTCCCGAAGAGCGGTGGCGCTCTAGGGCACGTTTTCTATATCGCCGGTGTGATGCGCGATCTGGTGATGATCGGTTTCGGCGAAAGCCATTTCAGGGCCATGGCCGCGCTCCGCGCCGGTGACGAAATCCAGATCGATAACTCGATCTATCTGGCTACACAAACCTATCATCGCCACCAGATTCCTGCGCCGGAATATTACGTCTGGAACCAGTACAAGGGACCGGACGGCAAACCGCTCTATCCGCAGCGTCCCCTGCTTCCCGGCCAGGCGGTCCAATCCGGCGCGACGCAGAGTGGGCTGTTCAATGGCAAAGTCATCGTGATGCAGGCGATGTGGGACGAGGCCGCCTATCCATGGAGCGCGGACTGGTATCGCACGCGCGTCAAGGCCACCCTCGGGCCGCAGTTTGAGGACCGCTATCGGCTCTGGTATGTCGACAACACCATGCACACGACACAGACCGCGGGTCCGAACGATCCCCGTCCGGTGGTGACCACTCGCGTGATCAGCTACCAAGGCGTTTTGCAGCAAGCGCTGCGCGATCTGTCCGCGTGGGTGGAGAAAGGCGTGGCCCCGCCGGAGAGCACGATCTACAAGGTGGTGGATGGGCAAGTGATTGTGCCATCGACGGCGGGCGAGCGCAAAGGCGTGCAGCCTGTGGTGAGCGTGCAAGCGAATGGAGGCGCGCGCGCGGAGGTGAAAGTCGGGGAAGCGGTGAAGTTCAGCGCGGTTGCTGAGACGCCGCCGAAGACCGGCGTCATCGTTAAGGCGGAGTGGGATTTCGAGGGCGCAGGTGAATACGCGGTTGCTTCCGAAATTAAGCCGCAGAGTCGTGTCACAGTAGCGGCCCAATACACATTCTTCAAACCAGGCACCTATTTCCCGGCGATGCGCGTCACGTCGAACCGGCAGGGCAACGGAAGCTCGCCGTACGCACAGGTGCAAAACCTCGGTCGCGTGCGCGTGGTCGTGACTTGAGTATGTCCTGTTCACTGTCAACCTCGCGCAACTCCTGTCGCGAGACTCGCAGTCGCGGTTGTAGGAAGCTTGCTCGGCAGTCTGTCTGGATTAATTCCGCCCCAGGGGTGATTCAAAATGCGAGAAAAGGTTTTTGGAACGCGGTAGGAGGGCGCCCGAGCTACAACTTGCGAATCAACAACATCGACTGATCGTCGAACTGCGCGCCGTGCCGTCCCACTGCTTCCTGAATCGAACGGCAAACTGCTTCTAGCGGCTCTCGTCCATATTTCTTCAATTCCGCTTTGAGCCGATCCATGCCAAATTCCTCTCCGGCGGCGTTTGTTGCTTCGAGAAAGCCGTCCGTGTAAAGCGCGAACAGAGTTCCGCTTTCTGCGAATATCTCAGAGGTCACGAACTCTCCTGAGGGAACAATGCCTAGCGGGATGTTCGGACTCTCAATTTCGGCCACCTCATTCGTGCGCGCCGAAAACCGCAGAATTGCTGGGTGCCCTGCGAGCCCTGCCCAGAGCCGCCCGCCGCTCGCAGCGATAAAACAGAACGTTATGAACATGTCCGGCTTCTTTAGAGGGAACAGCACGTCGTTGAGTCGCGGCATCAAGTGCTCGCTGCCATCGCCTGCAGTCAGCAGCATGCGCGAGGCGCTCTTGGCCATCCCCATCACCAACCCAGGCGCCACTCCGTGGCCCGAGACGTCTGCCAGATAAGCTACCCACTTTTGTTCCGTGCCCGCGAGGTCGATCAAATCTCCGCCGACTTCGCCGCTCGGCAGCGATCGCCCATAAAACTCGAATTCGCCCATCTTCGTGTCGATGGTCGGGACAAGAACTTGATGAATCTCTCGCGCCATTTCGATCTCTGCGTGGACGCGAAAATACCGGCGCCCCTCGGTGATCGACGCGTACACGAAGCACGTGTAGCCAAGCGCCATGGCAACCACAATTGCAAGCGCGTCGATTGACAGCCGGTGCTCCAGCCGCCTGATCATGGTCGCATCCATTGTGGCCGGCAGTGATGAGCCTGGCATCCGCCAGTTCAATACATTCATGATTACCATGTGCACGATGAAAAGTGGCACAGCCGCTTTCCACCAATTGCCGCGAAGCGAGAATCCAGCGACTGCGTAAAGGACTGCGAAGGTGCTGATCACGAAAACGCTCAGCACAAAACGCAGAACCGGTTGGCTCCCCATCTGCGACATGTCGCTCGCGAGTCCGATCGTGCTGAAAATGAAGAAAACGCCAAGCAGAAAAATCACCCTGGATCCTCGCGCAGCTCCCCGGAGGAACCCGTCTGGTTTGCTCATCGATAGCCCTCTGTTTAGTGGCCGTTACTATACCAAACGTGGCTTTATGGGTGGCCGAGCGGCCACAATTTTCGGCGCGGACGTTTCTTTGAAAAACAGCAATTCGTAGATGTTATGTCGTTATACTGTGCGCACTGCAAAATAGCAGGGACGGGGACCTATGCCCATTCAGTTCGGGTTGCTCGCGTCTTGGAAGCGGCTGGAAATGAAGTGTGCTATTGCGCTCTTGCTTTCGCTCGGAATCTCCGCAACCGCGGTGGCAAAACCGCGCGATGTGATTCTTACAACTGACTGCGGAACGGAGATCGATGACCAGTGGGCGATCGTCTACTTGTTTCTGAGTCCCCAGATTCACGTAAAGGGAATCGTAAGTACGCATGCACCCAACATTCCGAATGCGGAATTCTCGGCTGATTGCGTGCGGGACGTGCTTCATCGGATGCGAGTGGCATCGCCACCTCCGGTGTTCGCCGGGTCCAGTGTCCCATTGCAGGCCCGGACTCCTCTTCGCAACGAGGGAGCCGACTTCATCGTCAGCGCCTCGCGGAGCTACTCCAAAAAGGATCGGCTACTCATCCTGACGACTGGTGCCACGACCGATGTTGCGTCGGCATTGCTGGAAGACCCCACGTTGCCCGAACGGGTAGAAATCCTAACCATGGGTTTCAACTCTTGGCCGCAAGGGACAGATCCCTGGAACATTAAAAACGATCCTCTGGCCTATAAGGTGATTTTGGATTCAGATGCTCCTATAAAAATTGGCTCTGGGGATGTGTGCCGCGCACACCTAAAGCTCGACGCGAAGGAGGTACAGGAGATGTTTGGGCAGCGCGGAGCAATCGGGAAGTGGTTCGTTGAACTCTTCCAAGACTTCATCACGAAGAACCGAGATCTCGTTGCTCAAGTGGTGGGCCCCCAACAATGGGTAATATGGGACATCGTCGTCGTGGCTGACACACTAGGATATACGCGTTTCAGGGGCTATCCCCGCCCGGACTTAAACACTGCGGGTTTGACCTTCTCGGTCGTGAGAACGGGCAAGACAGTGAACTGGATCACTGAAATTGACGAGAAGTCCATGTGGGGGGATTTTCTAAAGAAGATTGATCAGCACAATGATTGAGCGGCGAATGACCTGCTTGATGCGCTTGATACAGCTCACACAACGGGGGATCGTGCATCGGGATATCAAGCCCGCAAACATTTTTGTTTCATTTCCACGTAGGCTTCGGCGCCCTTCGGTCCAGCGGCCGTCGGGAACGATTAGATCTGTCCCCAGCCGCCATCCACACTTATTTCGGCTCCGGTGATGTATGAAGCGTCCTGTGAAGCCAAAAAAGCGACAGTCGCAGCGACTTCCTCTGGCCTTCCAGGCCTCTTCATCGGGACCTTAGCGCTAAGTTCCTTGACGAACTCGTCGATTTGCTCCTTCGTTAGGCCAATCCTGCCAAAGATCGGCGTTTCAATCAGCCCGGGCGCGACCGTGTTTACGCGGATGCCTCGGCCAACAAGTTCCGCCGCGGCGGTTCTCGCCAGAGAGCGCAGTGCGGCCTTGGTTGCGGAATATACGCTAGTTCCTACGTTTCCTTTTTGGTCCGCCACACTCGTATTGAGGATAATCGAAGCGCCATCGTTTAGGAGCGGCAAAGCCTTTTGAATCGTAAAGTACGCACCCTTGACGTTGATATCGAACTGCTCGTCGAACATGCCCTCTGAAGTCTCAGCGAGTGGCGCGACCTTGGCAACGCCCGCGTTCACGAATAGCACGTCGATTTTGCCCAGCTTTTGTTTGACCTCTGCATATAGCTTGTCCAGCTCCGTTGGTTGGGCGACGTCGGCTTGCACTGCCACCACGCCGTTTCCAATCGTTCGGACCGCCACATCCAGAGTTTCCTTCCTGCGGCCCGAGATGGCCACTCTCGCTCCCTCTTGCTGCAGCCGTTTTGCCGTCGCCAAGCCAATGCCGCTGTTCCCGCCCGTGACCACCGCTACTTTTCCCTCCAGTCGCCTCATGTCGATCTCCTTATTCGCCGAGTATTCTCACTCGCTTGCTAACCTGTGCTTCATACGGTCATTAGATACTTGAGTGAGCACATCGAAGTCGTTTGATACGAGGATTCCGTTTTTCCTGTGGAAAATCAGGGTCCTAGCCGCAACTAATTCGCAGGCTTTAGATCACGATGGATGCCCCACGTTCTTGCGCGGATTCGAGCGCGTCAGCGATTTGTGTTCCGATGCGGACAGCCTCGTCCACCGGAATCGGTCCAGCCTTGATGCGATCAGAGGAAGTTGGCCCCTCCACCAAATGCGTCACCAAAGCACGGGTGCCACCGGAATCTTCCAGCTCGTAGATCGATGCGATGCTGCCATCACTTTGTCGATTCGCCTACGACGCTTCTTGCTGGCGGAGGCGCGATGAAGGCAGCCCCATAGATGCAAAAACGCCTTCCCGGGCTTATCTTCGCATCCATTTTTCACTCGCGCGTTCTACTCGTGCTGGTCGTCGACCTTTTGCCAACTCGAGTTGGGGTTGTATTCCTTCATCACCTTGCCCAGGGCTTCTGTCTGCTGCCCGAGGTCTTTCTGATACACAGTTCCGTCTTTGCCAACGATGAAGGTCATAACTCCGCTCGATCGGTAAGCCGCCGGGTAGGCGACAAACCCAAACCCCTCGGTCATTTTGCCGTTCACGATGTAGTTCTTAGCACCGCCAGGCCCATCTTTTCCTTGAGTTGTGAGGACGTGGAACAAATAACCATGGTAAGGCGTCGGAGGTCCGGCTTTGCCTTTGTTATAGCCCTCAGCGTTGGCTGCTGCCACCAAGGGCCCGATAGGGCTCTGTGGTTCTCCTGCAGCGACTTTCCAATATAAGCCGTTGCGTTGACCCTCATCGCTGAAGGTTTGCTGCGCATACTCTTTGTTTTCCTCGGCGTAGTATTCTTTTTGCGCCGCCACCAGTTGTAGGCAAATGTGAATGGCCGATATTTCATTGCGACCGATTCGCCTGAACAAAATTTCTCGCTTACCGGCTGCGGTGTCGAAATACCAGATGCTTCCCTTATTCACTAGTGGCATGGGAGTCGGCCAATTTTCCGCACCGACATAAAGAGTCGTTGTTCCATCCGGTTCCATCACCAACCGGTGCATTTGCTGATATCTCTTCACAAATGTTGCGCGGCTTTCCGCATCCTCGACGGCATCTCCGGAAGAAATCACTTCCTTTCCTTCGGGCCCGAAGATTTCGAGCAATGCTTGTTCTTCGTTGTTCTGTGCCGCCGTGACGAGGGCGCTGGCCGCGTCTTCTGCCGACGAAAATGTCTTCTGCCCCTGCTGCTGCGCAGTAGAGTGCCCCGGCATGCACGCAATAAGGAGAACGGCGGTCGCGGCCAATTGTGAAACGCGGCAAAGGCAAGATTTCTCAAAATTCAGCTGTGTTCGCCGCATCTGTCTTCTCTCCATTTCTATAATTCAGGGATCTCCATGGATATACCCGGAGCTCTGCGTTAACGCCTCCCTCCGCCGTGCGCTCCTCCGCCTCCGCCGCCACCGCCGAAACTAGTGCTGCCCCGCGAGGAATAGCTTCTTTCTTCGCCGCCATGGTCATAATTGCTGAATCCGCTCGTGCGAGTGTTGCTGTAGCTACCGGGTTGATCGTATCCTCTCGCCGCTTGCGTACTCCCTTCAAAAGGCCTGGGTGTTGCGCCGGGGTGGTTGTAGACGTTACCGGGTCTGTCAAAGTTCCCGGCGGGAGGCTTGGCAACCTCTCCGGTTGCGGGTCTGTTCGCGATCTCGGTTGAAGGCCTGCCGCCCGGGCCGACTCCGCGATAGTAGTTGCCGCGATTGTAGAACGTTTGGCTTCGCGAGTAGTAAATGTTGCGATTGTAAATTACAGTTCGCCCGCCCCAATCAAATCCCCAGCCTGGCCAACCCCATCCATAACCTGCATAATATCCGATTCCAAATCCGACCCCGAATGAAAGGTACGGCCCGCCAAACCAGATCCCGGGATACGGATACCAACCCGGCCATGGCACGATAGGCGGCCCATAAATTACCCAGGGGTCGTATGCGGGTACGTACACCACCGTCGGATCCGCCGGCTGAATGATGACTGTCGATCCTTGCGTCGTCACTGTCTGCTGCGCTGTAGTCTGGAGATTGCCCGCTTCTTGCGCTCTTCGACGCATGACTTGTATTGCATCCATCACGTCCTGCTGTTGATTGTAGTAGGCGTCCCCCAGCGATGACGTCCAGGAGAGATTCTTATCCATATTGCCAAGGACGGACGGAAAAGCTGTCAACGCCTTGACGCTCGGATCCCAGGGCTGCTGATCCACCGCTTGCGCCAATTTGTCGTCTTTCAAGTCGGGATTCGCTTGCAACCATCGGTCAGCTTCCACGATCTGCTCGGGATACGTTGACGCAGCCAAGATCTGGGCTACGAGCGAATCTGGATAGAGCGCAATCGGCGCCACCAGCTGTTGCAATTGCTCCGGAGTCTGTTGCGCATGCGGCGGCTGCTGTGACTGAGCCGGTGCAACTTGATACGCTGCCAGGCCTCGAGGCAATGTCGCAAGCATTAGAGTGGTTGACATCAGAGCATAGAATATCTGTCTGAGCGATTGAGGCCCGGTGGAACGTGATGAGCGGGAGCGGCCGACAATGTTCATGCTGTTGAGCCTCCTGTTCGCATCCCGTATGGAAGGCTTACCACTTATTAGATTCCATGAACGGGGATCTGGGTCCCATTTCGAATTCTGATTCTCCAGCTTACGGCTCGCGAACACTTGGTATGTACGGCGCGCCGCACTTGCAGGTTAGGGCGAACCCGTTTCCCCGTGCCACGAGAGCAGGATTGTAACATCGGAAACCGAACTCTCGACATGCGCGGGAGCAATCGCTAAGCCTCCCGATTCTCCGCCATTCTGCGAATTCGGCCTCAACGAAATGGGCGACGAATTGACTTGATTTCAGTTAAATTGGCAGGGAATGAATCACACTTCCGAGGGACAGTCTAGTCAGCGAGCGCCAACTCTCGCGCTGTGCGGCCTTGTGGGCGCACTGCTCCTCGGCGTACTGCCGATCTCCAGTTGGCTTGTCCATGGTGACTCGATTGGGCGTCTGCTGGCCCGCGAGGCGATTGCATGGTGCTTTGCACTAGCTGTTCTTCTGTGGCTAGTTTTCGCTGAACGACTGCCGCTTAGCTCCATCGGTTTCTGCCGGCCGACATGGAAAAGCATCGCATTCGGAGTTTTGGCTGCGGTCCTATCCATAGCTATTTTGGTCGTTGAATCCGTTATCATCATCCCTCTGCTTCACCTTGACGCTTCGTCGATGCTCGCGGGACAACGAGCCATTATGAGTACACCCTACTGGTACCGAATTTTGCTGGTACTGCGAGCGGCAGTCGTTGAGGAAATTCTCTATCGCGGTTATCTCATCGAGAAGGTTCGGCAGCTCTCAGGCAGCACGGTGTTGGCGGTCATCGTGTCGGTCGCAGCGTTTACCTTCGCCCATCTTCGCGGGTGGGGACCCGTCCATTTGATTGCCGTCGCGGGGGGCGGCATAGTGTTTGCTTTGTTCTACGTCTGGCGGAGAGATTTGCCATCCAACATGCTCGGCCACTTTCTGGCCGATGCTGCTGGGTTTCTCACGAGATAAGCGGGGTGGGCTAGGTGCCGTGCCAGCTCCCTTCGTGAGAGGCGTTGCGATAGAACAGTCACAGGTTGCAGGGGGAGGTGCTCCTCCCATGCGATCTAGGGTTGCCGGGGGTTCGCGATTATCGGCGCGTCCCGCGCTTATTGCAAGCCGAACATTCCGTGTCCAATTCGCGGGGATGTACTTAAAGCGAAAATCGCTCCCACTGCTCCTCAAGAAGATGCTCAATCCCAATTGTCATCTGTTTCGTGCCACGTTTTGTCGGGATCATAGAGCTCCATAGCTTCGGCGATCTTCGCTGTGTTCGGACCGAGGTCTTTTTGGTAGACGACACCGTCGTAACTGACGATGAAGGTCTGCACACCGGTCACTCTGTATTCGGCCGGCCATGCCACGAGGGCAAACCCGCCGATCATTGCGCCTTCGATGACGTAATTCAGTTTGCCGAGACGTGCGGAGGGGCCCTGACCCTGCAAAACCTTGAAATAATAACCGTGAAACGGATCTCTCTCTTCGGTGTTTGAGTAACCCTGAGCCATTGCTTTGGCAACCGCTTCGCCCACGGGTCCACCCCAAGTTCCATCTGAGTTTTGCCAGGCCAGCCCATCCCGTTTGCCAGGTGTGCTTAGGATTTGCTGCGCGTACTGGTTTACGCCGGAATTGTCGTGAATCGTCAGCGCGTATTCCTCCTGGGCATAGACATAACCGCGACAGATGGTGATAGCGTCGAGTTCATTTGCCCCAATACGCCTCCGCAAGACCTCTTCCCGTCCAGCTTTTGCATCGAAATACCATTTTCCGTTTCTATTAACGATGGGAATGGGGAGCGGCCAATCATCATTTCCGACGGTGACGGTGGCCAGGGCGCTGTTTTTCGGATCGATGGTCACCTCTTCTTTCTCCTTGGCTTTGGCAGCGAATGCAATGGCTCGATTCTTATCTTGCACAGTGTCCTTCGATTCGACCAGATCTTCCCCGGCCTGACCCAGGATTGTCAGCAGGGCGGAAACGTTATAGTCGGCTGCGGCCTTTATGAGCGCATCGGCAGCTTCCTTTGGTGTGCTAAATGCCTCTGGCCCTGCTTGTGTCTGACCTTGTGAAGGAATCGTCAGAACCAAGCAGAAAGTGATGGTTATAACGGCGAGTAGACTAATTTTGACCGGACCGCTCGATGTTTTTGCATTCATTGGGTTCTCCTTGGTCACGGCCCGTTACCTTCGGCGCCCGCCGCCACCACCTCGGCCACCACCCCGGCCACCGCCCATGCTGGCACCGCCTCTCGAACTACTTTGTCTCGCGCCGCTTCCGCTCGAGGCGCGACCGCTGCCGCCAAAGCCGCCGGCACCACCGCCTCGGGACGCTCCTCCCTGAGAAACACTACGGTTGCCGATCCGGTCCCCGCCGCCTGCCCCTCCTGCACCCCCGCGGCCGCCTCCCAGGTCACCGCCGGCGCCGCCCCGACTGGAGTTTCCAACCTGCCTCCCGGCTGCTTGCTGTCGACCCACGTTCTGCCGCGCGCTGTTTTGACGCGCCGCCTGTGAGGACCCGCGGGTCGTACCGCCGAATCTGTCGGCGGTCGCTCTATTGCCGTAGGGAGTCCCACCGCGGTGCTGTGGATTGTGCTGCCAGCCTCCTTGGCCGCGGTTGCCGCCGCCAATATTCGTGCGGTTTCCGCCTTGAATATTTGAGTTGCGATTAAAATTGTTGTTGTTGTTGATGGTGATGTTGTTGTTTCCACCCCAACCGCAGCCATACCCCCAACCTCCCGACCACATGGCCCCCATGGCCACTCCAAGGCCAAAGGAAAGCGCCGCTCCTGCGACGTAATAGCCCGTTGGATAGGGATAGGCCGGCGGGGGTGCGCCGTACACCACCGCGGGATCGCCCGAAGGCACATACACGACTTGCGGATTGGACTGTTCGATGACAATTACTTGCTGGCTTTCCACGGTCTTGGTTTCCACTTTGACCTGTTCATTGGATTTCAGAGTTCCCTTATCTTCGGCTTTCTTGCGCATGCGCTGAACTGCGGCCATTACATCGCTCTGTTGGGCAAGGAAAGCGTTCCCCAGGTCCGTCGTCCACTTGATGTTGTCTACGAGTTCCTTGACTACGTCGGGAAGCGCGGCCATGGACTCAATACTCGGATCCCAGCCCTCCTTCTGCACAGCATCGGCAAGGGCCTGGTCCTTCAGATCCTTGTGTTTTTCTAGCCACTGTTGGAGCTGCACGAGTTCGAGCGGATAGGTGGATGCTGCGAGGACTTGTGCCAGAAGCGGGTCCGGGTAAAGCGCGATGGGAGCAACTAGAGAATCCAATTGCTCGCCAGAGATTTTGGTTTCCTGATCTTGTGATGAGGGTGCCTGTGCAGAGGGAGGTGATTGCATATAGGCTAGGGTGTCGTTGGGTAGGAGGCCGATGGCACAGATCGTCACCAATAGGCATCGGAAGTTGCTACCCCCTAGCTTTCGTTTTGGATTCATGGCTGCCTCGCCTCATGCGTGTTGAACATCTTGGTGGACGCACGTGTGATCTCTGGATAATGCTCCACGTCGAAGAAGTCTTTAGCTTTCAGTTTGCCCTTCTTCATTCCGCTTCTGGCCTCCAGGCTGTCGGCCTGGATTTTGATCATGAAAGTGCCTGTGGTTTCTTCAGGCGAAAATCGATTCACATGGCGGGCAGTGTGAGCCTTACCCTGATTGGTTGTCAACTCCAAGCCTGCGCTATTCCGCCTGGCCGTCCTGCGAAAAAACAGTCACCAGAACCTATCCGCATTGCCAAACGTTGAAAAGCGCAGACACTCTAGACTACGCGGCGCGCCCCAAGACCAGATACTGCTGGGGCTGTAAGAATTGACAGATGCCAGGGCGCACAGGATTAACAAAACTGTGGTTGGCTGGGTTAGGCAACCTGGGCCCCGACGATATGCCTAGCAACTGGAAGCAGATCTCGGGAGCCCAGGCTGCAGCATACGCTAATCGAATTGCTGTTGTTCCGGATGACATCACAAAGGAGATTAGCCATGGGATTTCTCGCCTGGATCGTAGTCGGGTTGATAGCGGGTTGGCTCGCTGGTCAAGTGATGAAGGGCGGCGGCTACAGTGTGCTGGTAGACATCATCCTCGGCATACTTGCTGCCATTTTGGGAGGCTGGATTTTCGGGCTACGTGCAGTCCTTTTGAGTTTCCC
>Ga0187783_10002185_pt1 | contig 14560 bp, 11 predicted proteins | sample 1015_SJ02_MP02_2_FD_132471 | JGI IMG/M metagenome (GOLD analysis project Ga0187783, IMG submission 132471) | Tropical peat soil microbial communities from peatlands in Department of Meta, Colombia - 1015_SJ02_MP02_20_MG | ecosystem: Environmental > Terrestrial > Soil > Wetlands > Peat | place...
CACCTATGCCCGGCGCTATGCGCTCTTCACCCTCGTCGGCATTGCCGGGGAGGATGATCTTGACGCACCCGACCTTACGACACCGACCAATAGAACCTCAGGCCCAGAGAGGCCAACGGCTCGTGGCAACGCACGGCTCAACGGTGGTCAGGGAGGCCAAGCCCAACGCGCAAGCGAAGCCACGCCCGTCAAACCGCTTCTCGGGCTCGAGGCGTCTGTGGAGCTCCGTGATCGGCTCCTCGCCGAGCTGGCCAACCTTGGCGGCGGCGACGAGATGGCGCTGTGGGCGCACCGATGCCTCCCCGAAAAGAACCGGCTGACTGAGGCCGACGCGGAGCGCGTGGAAGAGGCTTTCCAGGCGCGGCTGGCCACCGTGGCGCTAGGCGCCCTGGACGCGCCCCAGGCCCAAGAGGTGGTTTCTGGCAGGCCGCGAGGCAAGGACCGTCGGGCACATGTAGGGAAGAGCGTTCGGCTCCGGTCGAGCGCGGTCAACAAGAGCATGCTGACTCTCCCGGAGCCGCGCCGGGTTCGGGACCGGGACCATGTCAGGTTTGTGGCAAAACGCCCCTGCCTGATCTGCGGCCGACAACCCGCGGATGCCCACCACCTGCGCTTTGCTCAAAGCCGGGCTTTGGGGCGCAAGGCCAGCGATGAGTTCACCGTTCCCCTCTGCCGCGGGCACCATCGCCAAGTCCACCGTTCCGGCGACGAGGCCGACTGGTGGCGCGAGCTCGGCATTGTTCCGACGGCCGCCGCCCGAGCGCTATGGCTCGAGACGCATCCCCTTCCGAGCGTTCAAGACGAATCTCGCGCAATTGCGGCTTCGGGTGGCGGGATCAGTCGCGCCGGGCATAGGCGTGGTCGCCGGGTTATGTTGCCAGATGTGAATTTTGAAACGAAGCCAATTGCGTAGTGACGTCCCTTGGGCAGGTTGAAGCCGATCGGCGCAACGCGCTCAGTAGCCCTGGCCCGAACAGCGAGACCAGAAGCGGCGGTCGCAGCGCGGCGCCGTTCGCCGTGGGCTGACCGCGGAGGTGGCCATCGACGTGATCGAGGACCCGACCGCCTACAAGGCTTTCGAAAGAGTCGTTCGGCTTCGGAGGTAGACCACGCACATCCCGCTGGCGTTACTGGCGGACGTCACTGTCGCCAAGTTTACTGAAAGCAAACCTAACTGCGGCAGAATCGTCGTCAACGTGCTGAACATTTGCTCACCCGTCGTAACCCTCGGTTTGGAGTGGCTCGGTAATGACTAAATTTGAAGACCTACCGGCAAATGCCCAAGCGTTGATCCTGGCTAAGCTGGCCAACGAATTGCGCGTGCAGAAATCTCCTTCCATTCATCATCTTGCCAGACAGCGGCGGACAGACGTGATGAGCGTGTGGCGCGGCATCTGCCGCAAGGCAAACCAGCGCATTTGCACAATTCCGATCAACTCAATGCACTCGTCTTTAGCAAGTTGTTAAAAGGGTGTAGCGTGCGCGCTCAGCAAGGGCGTGCTAACCTCGCCGAAGCGGATCCGGTCTATCCTCGTCGTCGTCCATCGCAGCGATGCTATCTCAGCATAGGCGACGTCGTGGATTCGAGGGGACTGTAGTGCAGTGCTTTGCCGACAACCTGAGCGTTTGGCCCCGCTCACGCCGCCGAGCACATGGGTTGCTGATAGCTAAAAGGTGCCGGAACATCATCTCGCGCCGAAAAGATACTCGCCTAGTATGGCCTTTAACCATCGCGTCAGTTCGATTTGTTAAGCTCGCGCCCCCTAGATTGTACCATTGAAGAAGAGCGCCGCGGCTGCGCGCGCCGCCGGTTACGATTATGTCTGCAGCAACGCGAAATGAAAAACGCAAGAATGTTCGCCGCTCCGTGCGTCAAGGCGCAGCATTGGCGGGCCTTGATGGCTCACCGTTGGGCACATGTGTGATGGTCGACGTCTCCGCGGGCGGTGCACGGCTTATGGTACAAACACCGGCAGATTTGCCCGACCAGTTCGATGTTGTGCTGTCTAGGAGCGGAAAATTGCGCCGCTCGTGCTTGGTCGTGTGGCGCTCAGAAACTATCGTCGGCGTTAGATTTCTTCCGATTGAAGGGGCCAAACGGTAGGTAACGCTCGCCGCAGCCTCTGCGTCTGTCGTTCATTCGAACAGCGCAAATACCGCTCAGAGTCCGCCGCAGGCTCTCCGAACATTTGAGGAGAGTGCGTCACGCGGAGCGCTTGGGAGCTAAGAGGCCGAACGCCGCGATAGCCGCAAGCGCCAGCGAAACGAGGACGTTGTAGCCGGCAAGCGACAGGCCGAGGAAGCGCCACGCCGCCTCGTCGCAGCGCACCACGTGGATCGAGCGCAGCTGGTCGATGAGCGGCCCCTTCGCGGTGAAATCGGTGACCGGGCCCGAGCAATCGGTCGGCCCGGCCCACCAGTGCCACTCGACGCCGGAATGGTAGGCGCCGAGCGCTGCGCCGCACAGCGCGGCGACGATGATCGCGAGAAAGCCGACGGAGACGAGCTGGCGCGGCGCCCGCACCAGCGCCGCGATCGCGAGCAAGAGCGCGAGCGGGACCACGACGTGATAGGGCAGGCGCTCCTCGAGGCAAAGCGGACAGGGCGGCAGCTTGAGCACGTATTGGAAATACCAAGCGCCGAGGAGCGTCGCGGTGGCGACCGCGAACACCGTCAGCGCCGCCGCCGCCGGCCGATCGCGATCAAGAAGCTTGCTCAAGGTCGCTGTCATGAAAGCCTCGTTGCCGCGCGCGCGGCCGGCAGCAATTTGCCGATCCTGAAGCTCGATGCAAGGGCGACGCGGCGCCTTGGCGCGCGGCTGCGCGATTTGATTTTGTTTTGCCGGGTGTTGCGGCGCAAGCTATAGGTACGCCCTATGCCCGTGTGGCGGAACTGGTAGACGCGCACGACTCAAAATCGTGTTCCGCAAGGAGTGGGGGTTCGATTCCCTCCACGGGCACCAATAGGTTGCAACGCTGTCCCGCATAGCTTGGCGTTGCCGCGGGGGCACGTCAGCCTCCCCCAGTTCAAAATTCCCTCGGAATGTCGACCGAAGCTGAGTGTCGATTGGGGCAAACGAAGATCTTTGGTCCTTGCCCCCGAATCCTAACTGCTCGGCTCGGCTCTAAGAGCGTGTTAACTGGCCGAAGATATACTGCGGCCGGAAATGGGGCGTCCGTCACCGTTCAATGCTCTATGCGGCGAATTTTGATCTCCTCAAAAGCGATTCATCGACTTAGACCAGAGGGCATCAGCGGATGGATAGTCGATCCTCAATTTTGATTGTTGATGATTTGTTTCACAATCGATCAATTCTCGCGCGACGGTTCGCGCGGAGCGGGTTTCATACTGCAGAAGCGGAAAGCGGCCAGCGAGCATTGGAGTTGATTGATAATCAGAAATTTGCCCTTGTGCTCCTGGACGTCACGATGCCAGGGCTGGACGGGCTCCAGGTGCTCAAGCGGATACGTCAGAAGTTTGATCCGCTTACGTTGCCAGTGATCATGGTAACTGCCAGAGCTGAAGGGGCGGACATCGCGGAAGCACTGAAAGCTGGTGCAAATGACTATGTGACGAAGCCCGTGGATTTTACCGTCGCACTCGCTCGCGTTACGGCACAACTTGAGCGTAAAAAGGTCAAGGATGAGCTTGACGGAGCGAACGACGCGTTGAGCGCGATGAACCAGGCACTTGAAGAGCGGATTGCTGAACGCACCGTTGAGCTAACAAGGGCCAATGACGAGCTGAAAAAGCAAATCGCTGAGCGTGAGCACTCACAGGCTGAGACACACTATCTTGCTCATCATGACGTTTTGACTGGCCTAGCAAATAGAGTAATGCTTGGTCAGCATTTAGAGGAAGCTTTGTCGACGCGGAGACAAGACTGGGAGGATGTCGCCGTGCTGTTCGTCGATCTGGACGGATTTAAAAGCATCAATGACTCGCTTGGACATTCGACGGGTGATGCCTTGCTCAAGTGCGTGGCGAGGCGGCTTGAGCAGTCCGTGCGCGATACCGATAAGATCGCGCGTCTCGGCGGTGATGAGTTCGCCATTGTTCAGATAGAGAAGGGGCAGCCGACAGCGGCAGCGACCCTCGCCGGCCGAATTATCGGTGTGATCGGAAGTCCGTATATGGTAGACGGCAATGAGCTAAGTGTCGGGGCCAGCATCGGAATAGCGACCGTATCCGAAACCAAAAACAGTCCGGAGGATCTGCTGAAGAGTGCTGATTTAGCCATGTACGACGCTAAGGCGGGTGGGCGCGGTACCTATCGCTTTTTTGAACCGGAAATGGAAGTTCGCGCTCAGGCCCGCCGGCTAATGGAGGCCTCCCTCCGAACGGCAAACATCGATGATGCCTTCGAAGTTTACTACCAACCGCTTTTCGATTTGCAAAAAAAAGAAGTGACGTGCCTAGAAGCGCTGTTGCGTTGGCATCACCCGGACAAAGGCTTTGTTCCTCCTGCCGATTTCATCCCGCTAGCCGAGGAAATAGGCATGATCGCTACGCTTGGCGAGTGGGTCCTTCGGCAAGCTTGCCTAACTGCAACGAGCTGGCCTGAAAACATAAGGATCGCTGTTAATCTGTCGCCGATTCAATTCAAGTACGCCGGCTTGCCCGACACCGTACGCAAAGCGCTCACTGTCTCGGGACTGTCGCCTCGCCGTCTTGAGCTTGAAATTACCGAATCCGTTTTGTTGGAGAGAACAGAGGCAAACCTGAAAATATTGTATGAATTGCGGGGCCTCGGCGCCACCATTTCTTTGGATGATTTTGGCACTGGCTACTCAAGTCTAAGCTATCTGCGAGCCTTCCGTTTCGACAAAGTAAAAATTGATCGGGCTTTCATCGGAGATTTGACGAGGACCTCGGACAGTATGGCAATCGTTCGCGCGATCACCGAGCTCGGTCGCAATTTAGGCATGATCACAGTCGCTGAAGGTGTCGAGAAATTGGAACAGCTCCGACTCGTCGAAGCTGAAGGCTGCAGCCAGGTTCAGGGCTATTTGCTTAGTCCGCCGCTTCCCGCCGAAGATATTCCGGCCCTCATCCGCCGGCTCCAAGGAGCTGACTATGGGGCGCCCTTGCAAACGGGAGATCATCGCTTGCCGCGGAGACATTTGCGCCGCGCCTAGGGGCGCGTGCCATAGCTGCCGGCAAACGAAAACTTCGCTCTGTTTTTAAATCCGACGTCCCACAAGACAAGCAAAGCCAGCCGCATGGCGGTGAGGCAAGAGATTAAGCGGCTGCCTTTACTGGAAGGTATAATTGATACGGGCCGTTACCAAATTCATGTTTCGTGTTATGTCTTCGATCGAACCTATCCCGAGCGAAGTGGCGAGTGTGAGTCGTGAATTGTCAAGATCGACGTAGTCGTACTCGATCGCCGCTGACCAGTTCTGGGTAAACTTGAATTCAATTCCAGCACCCGCAGTTGCGCCCCACCGCGTCTGGCTTGCCGCGCCTGAGACCGGAGCACCAGAAAACGTTCCAAAAAAGTCATAGCGGTTCTGCACGACAGCAGCGCCGCCCTTGGCGTAAATCAGCACCGGCCCCTGACTCATAGCCGACCCGGCCTGTGAAAAGTCCGAGACCGTCGACTCGCGTGCGATTGGTGGTGGTCGGGAACGCCTGACTAACATTCTGCCCCTGAAGCTGCGCCCAATCGCCCTGGATTTCGGGTCCGAATAACAAGTGATCAATTTGCCAGTTGTACCCTACCTGGGCGCCGACTAAGCCGCCGCTTGAATCGTGGCAACCTTCGGCCGCAGGCGGTCCTCCGAAGCCCGAAGGGACGGTGTCAACAAAACTCCAACAGCTACTGCCCCAGGAAAAACCGCCGTTTGCGCCAAGGTAGAAGCCCTGCCACCAATTGGCCGGCGGTGGTGGTGGTGCCTTGACCGCCATGTCTGCCGAGTCTGCGGCCCTCAAAGTTGCAACCATCAGCAGAAGGGAAACGCCGACAACGCCGAGCAATTTGTGTGACAGCGTCACCTATGCGGGCAGGGGTCAAAGAGCTAAATCGACTGAATTGAATCTACGCTGTGCTATGGCCGATTCGGCCGAGACCGGGCAATCGCTCAAATAGCGTGCAATCGCAATTTTTCCGGACTGTTGCAGTCTTGTCACGCCGCTCGCCGGAAAGATGACGACTTTGGTAAACTGGCCCGTTTCGGGCGATGTCCCACTTGAACCTTGGATCCGTTGATTAAGAGGCTCCACTAATAAGTGTCCGCAAGCCTCATCCCAATAAAATGCCTACTTCTAATCCCTTTGGTTCGGGGCAACGAAACTCGGCTTGTCGGAGTTTCCAAAGATCTATGTTTTCCACTGGAGTCGGTCGTTGGTGATTGCTGGATGATTATCCGGGCCCCGCTATCACATCGATGCAATATCGACCAGCCGAGAAACAGTACGATCGTTCCACCGCAAGAGTCAGAAGGCTAGGAATGGGCCTCAGTCAACCGACGTTCGGTAGGAAGGGTGAGTCTAATCCAGCAACGGTCTGGTTCGGACACAACGGAAACCTCGCCGCCGCGAATGCTCGCCGCATCCCATAGTTTTCGGCGGACAAAATCCGGTATTTCGAGCGACCGCACGGCCAACTCGATTGTGAACATGTCCCCGACTTTGCATCCCCCACGCCTAACTGACGTGCGCAGATCCATTGGACCGGTGTACACGCTGCGAGCGTATTCGATCAGCCCATTGAGAAGATCTTGCAAATCGTGAAGTGGACCCCGGACCATGACATTGCCTGCTGACGGGGGCGCTATCCGGTCATCACGTTGACCGCTTGCTGGCGGCCCTAAAACCCTGCTCAGCAGCGCGGTGATGTCGACCGGAATAACCTCCTCTTTACTCGCCCGGCGCTCGCATGCGGCGAGTTCATTAGCGACCGTGCGCAGCTGGGTCATCGCCCACGCGAATTTGTCGGGATCCAATTCACCCGCAAGCCGCAACTGTCGCGCGCCCGTTCGCAAGGTCTTGATTGCGGCGTTCATGTTGTCCAAGCCCGGTTCCGTTAGAGCCGTCTTCGTCCATCATTTGAATTGAGATGGGTTGAAATGCAGTGCAGATTTTCGGTCAAATTGGAGCGACCGTGCCCGCGCGGCGGCCGCCAACGGGCGTTAGTCGCGCGCAATAATGCTAATCTGTTCGGTCACAGGACCCTCGATCAGGTGATCGGACAAAGAGGCTGCTGCACCGGCCGCTTGTGTTGCTTTTTGCGCAACCGCGAGGATCGCTTTGTTCTGCTCCTCGGCTATTTCGAGAACAGCAATCGTCCGATTGGTTGCCGCGCCGGTCGTCTCTATTATCATGTCGATGCAATCGACGATCTCGCTTGTTTGTTTCCGCACCTCGAACATGCGCGACGCAATCTCGTGTGTTGCTTCCGCGGTTTGCTGTGCAAGCTGCTTTACTTCTCTGGCGATTACGGCAAATTCCCGACCCGCATCCCCGCTTCGGGCGGCTTCGATCGCAGCATTGATGGCGAGAAAATTGGTCTGACGCGCAATGCGCTCGATCGTTGAAGCGACGCCGGCGACAGTCTGCGCCATCGAGGAAAAGCCATGGCTTGTTGCGCCCGCTGTTTTAGCCCATGTGGCCGCTTCGTCTATCGCGACTTTGGTCTGCAGGACCGCATCGGCTAACGTGCCGGCAGATTCATGCAGCGACTGTGCTGTCGCTTCGACGGAAGCCAAGCCGACCTTGACACGGTCCAACGTATCCGTGGCGGATTTCAACTCCGCATGCAACGGTTTGCTGACAGGCGTCCGCACAACTTGATTCACGGCCAGCCGGGGTATTCGAACGGAGGCCGCGAGATCTCCCCATGGCGGCATGGCTCAAGCATCGTCCTGTCCGTAGCTATCGAGTTTGACTGCCAGCAAAGGTGTGAATCGAGCCACTCATTCGCGAAATGCTGAAGAGGTGATTTCCTCAGAGATAAACCTATATTTTGACTAGGTTATTATTTGTTTAAAACTCAACCGGCATCATTGGGTCGCTTTACGCTAAAAAAAAGCAGCGGCGTTTGCAAATCGAAACTCACCGCCGGACAGACACCTCAACCTCCGCAACCGGAAGGACGCGCCTAAGTCGCGTTAAGCACCTCCGATAGTGCGCCGCGCGGCTGTCAGCTTGTGCGTCCAATGAACCCCGTGATTCCAGGCGGCATCGAATTCGACCTCTCGACTAGAAAAAAAGGCGCAACGTTATTTTCATTATAAAGTTTAGTCCGATCTTAGACAAAACATCTTACGCAGACGGAAAGAACGTCATCGGGACGGGCGTAAGCAGCGCGCCCGCGAGAGATTCAGATGAGCAACGCGGAACACACTGCAATGCCATTGGGAGTCAAGGTATTGCTGGTTGAGGACAGCTTGCCGAATCGCGACATGCTGACTCGCCGGCTGCAACGTCGCGGCTTCACAGTATGTAGCGCCGTGGACGGCCCGAGCGGCGTCGCTATGGCAGCATCGGAAATGCCTGACGTCATCCTGATGGACGTCGCGCTCGGCGCTATGGATGGCTGGGAAGCAACGCGCCGCATCAAAGCTAATCCGCGGACGACCGATATCCCGATAATTGCACTGACGGCTCATGCTCTGGCGACCGATCGCGACAGAAGCGTCGAGGTCGGTTGCGCGGATTTCGACACCAAGCCGGTCGATCTCGCCCGGTTGCTCGGAAAGATCCAGGCAACGCTCCTGAGGAAGAGTGCGGGCGGCCCGGCGAAAGCGTTGCAACAATCGGCCGGCGCGTAAAGCGGTAGCCCGCGGCCGGCCAGTCACGTTGGGGACCTAAACTATGTTGCGTCACATTGATCTCGATCCCGAGCAGGCTCTTACCGGCAGCATGCGGGATTTTCGGGAGCTGCAAGGGAAAGATCTGATCGCTCGGGTCGCCACCTTTTACGAGTGGCAAGATCTGCGCAGGCAGCGCGGCCTATGGCCTTATTCGAAAGCGACTGAGCAGGCGCCGCTCACCGTCTGCGCGGCGAGGGATGACAGCGGCATTAGGTTCTCGGGCCTGAACTTCGCTACCCAGGATTATCTCGGGTTGTCTTCCGATCCGGAAATCAAAGAGGTCGCTAAGGCGGTCATCGACGAGTACGGCGTTCATAGCGCCGGCTCATCCGCTCTGGCAGGAAACACCAAATATTCTCTGCGACTCGAACAGACGATTTCCGAGTTCCTAAATGTCAACTACACCGTTTTGTATCCCACCGGTTGGGCCGCCGGTTATGGCGTCATCAAAGGTCTGGTCAGGCCGCGCGATCACGTCGTAATGGACGGATTATCGCACGCTTGCCTTCAGGAGGGCGCTTACTCGGCCACCACGAACGTTCACCTGCACGGCCATCTCAATCTCGATTCCGCGCGCCGTCACTTGCAACGGATACGTGCCAAAGATGCGGACAATGGCATTCTGGTCGTGACCGAAAGCCTCTTCTCGATGGATTCGGACACACCCGACTTGCACGCCCTGCAGGAACTCTGCCGCGAGTACGAAGCGACCTTACTTGTCGATGTCGCGCACGATCTGGGCGCCATGGGTCCTGGGGGCCGTGGTTTTATCGGCGCGCAAGACATGTTGGGAAAAATTGACATAGTGATGGGAAGTTTCTCGAAGACTTTCGCTTCCAACGGCGGGTTCGTCGCCTGCAAATCGCCGGCTGTGAAGCAATACCTGAAATTCTATGGATGCTCGGCGACATTTTCGAACGCGCTCTCTCCAGTGCAGGCGGCGACAGTTACGAAGGCCTTCGAAATCGTCCGATCGGACAGGGGCCGGGAGCTTCGGCGGCTGCTTTTGAAGCGCGTCGGCCAGATGCGTGACGCTATTACTGCCACGGGGCTCCAAGTCATCGGCGATCCGTCGGCCATCGTCCCAGTGCTGGTCGGCGAAGAAGCGCTGGCGCGGATGGCAAGCCGACGGCTACCCGAGATGGAGGTCATTGCTAACTTGGTTGAGTACCCGGCTGTCGCCAAAGGAAACGCCCGATTTCGGCTGCAGATGATGCCGAATCACAGTGCAGAGAATGTGCAAACCCTGGCAGCAAGACTGCGCGCGGCGGTCGACTTGGCTCAGGACGAGTATGAACGTTATCGGGCGACCGCTCGCGAACGGCCCGCGGACCACGCAGCAGTCGCGTAGCTGAGGCCGAACGCGCGTTTCAGAGGGCGTCCAATGTTTAATTACTTTACCGACCGACTCCTAAGAGCCATCGACTGGTTCATTCCGGCGGAGCTCCGCACCAATACCGCAAATTTTTGGCGGGCACGAATTTTCGTGATTAGTCATCTACTCGGCCCGTGCAGCGCGATCGCCATCCTCGGCTACCTGTATCGTGTGCTGGAAGTGCACGACATCGTCTTTTGGACGATCTGCGTCTTGTGCGGCGCGTTCCCGCTTTTGCCGTTCGGACTTAAGTTCGGTCGTACGCTTACCTGGCCGGCCCTTTTTTCGTTTTGCGATCTCACCTTTGTAAGCGTCTTCGGTTCCTATTTCTACGGTGGCGTAAGTTCACCATTCCTTCCGTGGTGCCTGGCTTCATTGTTGATTGGCTTTTTTTACTTGGGCGATCGACCCTTTCTCGTCCTCGGAATTTTTACCGCGCACCTCGCAGGCCTGTGTGCGGCGTATTTACTGAACGGCTCGTTTCCCGAGCGGGTTCCGCTGAGCGAGCTCTCGACTGTGGGGATGATTTCCGTTCTCTGCGCGACGCTCTACAACTCCATGATGGCGATCTACTACGCATATGTCACGACTGAACAGTCTGCACTTCGGCAAGAAATCAAAAAGCGCCTTCTCTCGGCTGCGAAGTTGGAACTGGTCAAACAACAAGCTGAACGAGCGAATGAAGCAAAGGCCGTCTTTCTCGCCAAGATGAACCACCAGCTCCGTACTCCGCTCAACGCCATTATCGGTTACAGCGAGATCCTGCTGGAAAATGTCGATCCAGATTTGGACTCGGCCGACAAAGCAGATCTGATAACAATCAATCATGCAGGTCGTCATCTTTTATCACTCGTCTCCGATGTCCTGTACATGCCAAAAATTGAATCTGATGACGTCGAAATAGTGCGACGTCCGGTCAGTCTCGATTCCTGCTTGGAGGAGGTAGCTTCCACGTGCCGAAACCTTGTGGAGCGCAACGGCAATGAGTTCGTTGTCGAGAAAGCAAAAAACCTGGGAATCGTTGAAACAGACGAAACGCGATTGCGGCAGATCTTGATAAACCTGCTTGGCAACGCCGGCAAGTTCACAGAGATGGGGACCGTCGTGCTGCGCGCCAGCCGTGTCGCTGCCGCGAGGGCCGATCAGATCGTCATGTCTGTCGAGGACACCGGGATAGGCATTCCGCCGGAGGCAATCGCCGGCCTATTCACTGACTTCAATGATGCCAATTCCGTTACGTCCGGATCGTATGGAGGGTCCGGTTTGGGCCTCGCCGTCAGCCAAAAGCTCGCTCGGTTACTGCACGGCGACATTCAGGTGGAAAGCGAACTCGGCCGGGGCTCGGTTTTCACTGTTCGGTTTCCCGCGGTGGCGCCAGCGGTGGCGGCTGCCGCCTGAAACCCAGCGATCGACCGCAAGTGGGTGAGACAATGCGACATTTTTTGACTGAACTCGGAGCGCGGGTCAACGCGTTTGTCGACTGGTTCATCCCGGTCAAACTGAAGTCGTCCGAGGACGTCGTAAATGTGAGAATGTTTCTGTTTAGTCATCTGTTCGGCCCGTTTCTGGGTCATACGATCTCTCTGTCGATGTTGTACATCGATGGAGGTGCCGACGCATCCTGGTGGATATTCTTCGCGGCGGTTACCGCCTTTTGGCCATTTCCACTGGTTCTTCGGTTGACCGGTTGGTACGTCACGCTGTCGCTTATCTCCATCGAAAATTTAATGTTCTGCATTTTTTGGGGTTGCTATCAGTATGGCGGTGTCAGTTCTCCTATAATGCCGTGGTTGGTGACTGTTCCGCTGCTGGCATTTTTCTATTTGCCAGGCCGTGCAACGCGAATTGTCGTTGGCCTGCAGATCGTCGCGAATCTGACGTTGTTCTACTTTATTTATTCGGAGGTCGGATTTCCAGAACGAATGGCCTTGAATTTGCTCGTTGCGCTCGGTCTGATATCGACGTTCTGTGCAGCGATTTATGTTTCGATGATGGCGCTTTATTATGCGAACGTCGTTTCCTCACAGGCGGAACTCGAGCAGGAAGTGCAGCTGCGTCGAGAGACAGAACAAAAGCTTCGCGAGACCACCGAGCAGGTACAGCGCGCGACACTGGCGAAGTCGGAATTTCTGGCCAAGATGAGCCATGAACTGAAAAATCCACTCAACTCGATCATTGGCTACAGCGAGATGCTGGTCGAGAATTTGGAGGAAAGCGAGGGTGAGAAGTTCAAGGATTTAATGTCTATCAAAAGCGCGGGACATAAGCTTCTTGAACTCATAGATGACCTCTTGGATTTATCGAAACTTGAGGCTGGCCGGATGAAGCTTCAACCCGTACGGATCGAGCTGGGGGATGTATTCGACCGCATAGCAGTGGAGTGGAGTCACGCAATCGCCGAGCATGGCAACGAATTTCATCTCGAGGTGTCCTCGGCCAAGACGATTTTCTGTGATGAAGCGAAGCTTAGACGCGTCGTTGACAATTTGCTGAGCAACGCGGCGAAATTTACCAAGAACGGTCATGTCACTTTTTCGGCCTTGGTGAGGGGAGAACTTTTGGTAATCACCGTCAAGGATACCGGTGTCGGGATAGCCCCAAATAAGATCAGCCGTTTGTTCGAGACCTTTGGCCATTCCGAGGAGGAAACAGCGAGCAACTACGCCGACGACGTAAGGCTCGGATTGCCACTTGCTCATCGATACTGCCATCTGATGGGGGGTGAACTGTCGGTAGAAAGCGCGTTGGGTCATGGATCGTGCTTTACCATCCGTTTGCCCATTCAGCAGGTTGACGATGACAAGCAGCCGCATTCGACCGCGCTACTAACCGAGGCGGCGTGATTGAACGAAGTGGATCGATGGCCCGGGGCGAGCCGAGGCCATCGCGGGACCGGACGGCCGGTGCGCCGGCGCGGCTGCTGCTGAGCTAACTGGCTGTCAGACGACGAACCAGCAACTGGTCGATGGCATGCCTATCGCAGCCAGGCAGGCCTACAGATGCAATATTCGCTAGAGCCAGCCACTCCCTCAATCTTTACTTTACGCAATGGCTCCATGATAAGGCGAGTCGGGAGCGCCCTCCTTGCTGCGGCCAACGGAAGAATCACGAGTAGGTCAATGATGAGCGCCGAGGCAACCTTTCTCAGGGAAATTGAGGATGCCGCGTCGAGCGCGTCGGCTAGCCGCTGCGGCGAGATGGTCCGAAGGATCACTGATTTATTTCTTGGCAGGTCGGATGAATTGACGGCCGACGACCTTTCGCTGTTCGACGATGTAGTCGTTCGGCTCGCGGCGAAGATTGAGACTCACGCACGGGCGTTGCTGGCGCGGCGCCTCTCGCCGTTTCGAAACGCGCCACCGCAGGTCATTCGCATGCTGGCCTACGATTATGCGATCGAGGTTGCCGGGCCAGTTCTCTCGCAGTCCGCGGGGCTTGACGACAAAATCTTGGTCGAAATCGCTAATACCAGAGGGCGAGAGCATATGCTCGCGATCTCTCACCGGGCATCGCTTAGCGAAACAGTCACCGACGCTTTGATCGAGCTTGGAGATCGCGAGGTTCTACTGAGCGTTCTTGATAACCATGGTGCAAGCTTCTCCGACGGCGGATTCTCACTGCTTGTCGGGCGGTCAGAAGGTGACGATATACTTGCCGAGTTCGTGGGTTCGCGACCGGAAATTCCTTCGGATCTGCTGACCGCATTGGTTGCCAAAGCCTCGCAGCGTGTCCGCGCGAGACTCGAGGCCTCTCATCCGAGGGCAAAGGCCGAAGTACGTCGCGCTGTTGCCGAGGCAGCGGGCCGTGTTGAAGCGCAATGGCTCTCGACGTCGGTCGACTACACCGCGGCCGAGGCGTCAATCGAGAGTTTACGGCGCGCCGGGCGGCTCAACGAAAGTGCCATCGCTGCGTTTGCAAAAAATGGCGCGTATGCCGAAACAGTCGCTGCGCTGGCAGCGATGTGCGACCTGCCGCTTCAATTCGTTGGGCAGGCCATGGCACGGGATCGATCGGAAGCGCTTATGGTCATTGCCAAGGCGGTCGGCGCGTCGTGGTCTACTGCGCAAGAAATTCTAATGCTGCGTGCGAGAAGGGGCATCATCCCCAATGGTGAGATTCTCCAGCGTTTGGCGCGCTTCGAGAGATTGCAAACCGGAACGGCGCGAGAAATCGTTCGAGTCTATCGCGATCGTGCGCGCTCAAAAACAGCCTCAGCCACGTAAGTCGGCGCTGCGACGTCCAACCATATTTTGCTGGGCGACCGTGCGATCGGTCTCAAGCCGCGGACAGGAACGCGTTCGGCGTTTCAATTCCACTAAACCAAAATCGCGTTAAACTGATACCGCGACTGAGGGGCTATTTGAAGCTC
>Ga0187783_10002186_pt1 | contig 14559 bp, 13 predicted proteins | sample 1015_SJ02_MP02_2_FD_132471 | JGI IMG/M metagenome (GOLD analysis project Ga0187783, IMG submission 132471) | Tropical peat soil microbial communities from peatlands in Department of Meta, Colombia - 1015_SJ02_MP02_20_MG | ecosystem: Environmental > Terrestrial > Soil > Wetlands > Peat | place...
CGCCCGAACCTAATGTTCCAGACATCAGGTCATCTGGCTCCCAGGGAGGCTGCAATGCATGCGATCATAATCACGTTCGACCTCGTCGACATGTCTCCGGAACGGTATGCGCAGGTCAGCGCGGAACTCGCACCGTCCTTCGCCGCCCTTCCCGGGCTGCTCACCAAGGTCTGGCTCAGCGACGTCGATCACACCCGGCGCGGCGGCGTGTACCTGTTTACCGACGCCACATCAGCGGACAGTTTCCTCGCCTCCGCGCTCGCGCGCAGCGTCGCGCAGAACCCGCACTTCGGCGATCTCAAAGTGCAGCGCTTCGCCGTCGACGAGACAACCACGGCCCTGACTCAACCAGGAATCACCGTGGTCCCTGCACCCGTCACCGCCTGACCTGGACGGCCAGGTCACTTATCGAAGGCCTGCACGCCCTCACGACCGCAGGCGTCAAAACCCTCGCAGCCGGTGGCCCGGCCCAATGAGCGACCGGACAACGCTCCGACTCGGCGTGCCCGCCAGTTACCGACCGGCACCAACGGTCAGGCACGCCGAGTCGGCGCTAGCGTTGCGGGGCTAAAGCGCCGGCCGCCGGGCCGGCTCATCGAGCCAGGGGAAGGCCCGCTCGTGCGCGGCAGCGACGCGGAACGCGGTCACGTCGTCGTAGGTCCTGGCGACGACCGACAGTCCGGTCGGCACTCCCTCGCGCGAGCGGCCAGACGGAACGCTCAGCACCGGGCACCGGCTGGCAATGTTGAACGGCAGCGTCATCATGACGTCCGTCCACTCCGCGCACGCGCGCCCGTTGACGGCGATCGGGTCGCCGACGTCGTACTCGGCCGGCAGCGCAGGCAGCGCGAACGTCGGGCAGATCAGCGCGTCGAACTCCTCGAGCAGCGCCCCGAGCGGCGCGTAGATGCGGCCCTCGAGATTGAGGCCGGTGATGAAGTCGTCCTTCGATACTGCGTCGGAGTCGGTCACGAGGTGCCGGGCGTACGAGGTGAGCTCATCGGCGCTGGCCTCGTAGATCTCCCGGATCGACGGGCCGAAGATCATGCCGAAGTGGATGAGCGCGGCCTGCCGGATCATGTCAAGCTGCCACGGCAGCGCCACCTCCTGCACCACTGCGCCCGCCGCCCGCAGCCGGTCCGCCGCGGCCGCGGTGTTCGCTGCCACGTCCGCGTCGACCTCGTAGCAGCCAAGGTCGGGACTCAGCGCGATCCGCATGCCGCGGACGGGCGCCAGGTCGGCGGGGATCTCAAGCTTGGGGCGCAGCGAGGCGACGTCGCTGGGGTCAGGCCCGGCGATGACGTTCTCCAGCAGCGCGCAGTCCGCGACGGTCCTGGCCATCGGCCCTTCGTGGCAGTAGTGGTCGAGGTTGAACACCTCCACCTCGGGCACCCGCCCGTATGGCGGCTTGAACCCGACGACACCGCAGAACGACGACGGGATCCTGATGGAGCCGCCGATGTCCGAGCCCGTCGCCAGTGTCGTCGTTCCGGCCGCGAGGCTGGCCCCCGATCCGCCGCTGGATCCGCCGGGGGAGTAGGCGGTGTGCCACGGATTGCGCGTCACTCCCCACAGCTTGGTCCAGGTGACCGGGGCGCAGGAGAACTCGGGCGTGGTCGTCCTGGCGTGCACGATGCCGCCGGCGTCGATGATGCGCTGCACGAACACCGCGGTCTGGCTTGCCACCAGGTCGCGCAGCGGGACCGAGCCGAGCGTGTTGAGCTGGCCGGCGATCGGCGCCTCCTCCTTGACCGCCACGGCCAGGCCCTCCAGTGGCCTCGGCGCCTCGCCCCGCCCGGCGTACCTGGCCTCCGCCGCCCTGGCCTGCGCAAGCGCCTGCTCATAGTGCGTCGCCGCGAACGCGTTGATGCTCGGCTCGACCGCCTCCGCCCGCGCGATCAGCGCCTCGAGCAGTTCGACCGGCGATAGCTCACGGGCGCGGAACAGGCGCAGTGCGTCGGCGGCTGACAGGTAGCACAGATCGGTCACGAGGGTTCGCCCTTCAGGTTGGCTGGCGCCAACTGGCGCCGGCTCGGTTTCCAGCCAGGCCGCGGAACGCTCGCGCGCAGCCGCTTGGTATACGGGTGCTGCGGATCGTCAAGGACGCGCGCGGTCGGACCGCGCTCGACTAGCTGCCCGCGGTGCATCACGATCGCGTCGTCGGTGAGCTGGCGCACGACCGCGAGGTCGTGGCTGATCAGCACGTAGGAGACCGAGGTCTCGTCGCGGATGTCGGCCAGCAGGTTCAGCACCTGAGCCTGGATCGACACGTCCAGCGCGGCCACTGACTCGTCCAGGATGAGGATCTGCGGCTGCGCCGCCAGCGCCCGCGCGATCGCCACCCGCTGGCGCTGGCCGCCGGACAGGGCACGCGGCAGCGCCCGCACCTGGCGGGCATCCAGGCCCACTAGCTCGGCAAGCTCGTCGATCCGCGCCCGGCGGCGATCGGCCGGCCAGCCGTGATGCAAGCGGAGCACCTCGTCGATGGCGCGCTCGGCGGTCTGCCGGGGGTCGAGGCTGGTGTAGGGGTCCTGGAAGACGATCTGGACCTCGCCGCCGCGGCGCCGCCGGTCGCGCGCCGACCTGGCCGGCCTGGACCGGTCACGACCGCAGGCCGTGATGGTCCCGCGCGTCGGGCGCTCCAGGCCGACGATCATCCTGGCGATGGTGGTCTTGCCCGACCCGGACTCGCCGACGATGGCCAGCGACCTGCCGGGCAGGACCCGGAATGACACGTCCGCCACGGCGACCAGGCTGCCGAATTCCTTGCGCAGCCCGCTCACCTCGAGCACGGCAGCCGACTCAGGCATGGGCGGCCTCCAGCTGGCCGCGCAGCTCGGTGACCCTGACGCACCGTGACAGCCCGCCGTCCAGCGCGACCAGCTCCGGCACCGCGGCCAGGCAGGCCTCCCGTGCGTGCGCGCAGCGCGGCGCGAACGCGCACTCGCCCGGCGGTGCCTCGAATGCCGACAGCGGACGGCCAGGGATCGCGCGCAGCCTCCTGGACTGCTGCGCGATGTCGGGCCTGGCGGCCGCGAGCGCCGCCGTATAGGGATGCAGCGGGTCACTGTGCAGCAGCTCTGACCTGCGCACCTCCACGACCTGCCCGGCGTACATCACGATCGTGCGGTCGCAGATCGCCGCGGCCAGTTCCAGGTCGTGGGTGATGAACAGCATCGCGAGCCCGTACTCGTGCCGCAGCTCGTCCAAGATCGCCATCACCTCGGCCTGGGTGGTCACGTCCAGCGCGGTCGTGGGCTCGTCGGCGAGCAGCAGGGCAGGCTCGGTCAGCAGCGCGGCGGCGATCATCACCCGCTGCAGCATCCCGCCGGACAGCTCGTGCGGGTACTGGCGCAGCCGCCGGGCCGGCTCATCGATGCCGACCTGGGCGAGCATGTCGGCAGCGCGCTGCTGCGCGTCCGCCGCGGGGACCCCGAGGTTGGTCCGCAGCGCCTCGGTCATGAAGTCACCGATCCGGCGGACCGGATTCACGTGCGCACGCGGATCCTGGAAAATCATTGCCACTTTGTTCCGAAAGGCGCGCAGCTCCGCGCCGGCCAGGTCCGTCACCTCGCGGCCGCCGAACCGGATCTGGCCGCGCACCTGCGCGCCCTTCGGCAGCAGCCGGTCGATCGCCCTGGCGGTCATCGACTTGCCTGAGCCAGACTCGCCAACCAGCCCGACCGCCTCGCCGGCCCGGATCTGCAGGGACACGTCCCTGAGGACCTCGCGCTGCTGGCCTTCCACCGGCAGCAGCACGGTCAGCCCGTCCACGTCCAGCAGCGGCTGTCCCGCCGCCGCGGCCGCCGGCGCGCTCATCGGCGCGCCGCCTGGGCCTGCTCGAACAGCCGCTCGCCGAGCACGTTGAAGGCGATGACGACGCCGACGATGCACAGCCCGGCCGCTATCGACGGCAGCGGGTAGCCCTGCAGGATCCCCGGCTCGTTCTCGGAGATCATCACGCCCCAGTTGGGCGCGGGCGGCTGCACGCCAAGCCCGAGGAACGAGATCGCCGCCAGGTCCACCATGGCCCAGCCGAACATGATCGTCGCCTGCGCGACGATCAGGGGCAGCATGTTCGGCACGATGTGCCGCAGGCAGATCGAGGTCCCCGAGGCGCCCTGCACCTCGAGCGCGGCCACGTAGGGCTGGCCGCGCTCGCGCAGCGCGGCACCGCGCAGCACCCTGGCGACATAGGGCGTGTAGGCGATCGACAGCGCGATGGCCGCTGCCGTCAGGCCTGCGCCGAAGACCGCCGCGGCCAGCACCGCCAGCAGGATGCCGGGGAAGGCGAACAGGATGTCCAGGCCCGAGGAGATCACCGTGTCCACCGGGCCCTGGAGCCAGGCCGCGACGACCGCGATCGCGGTGCCGAGCGCCATCGCGGCGATCACCACGGCGAGCGGCCCGATCATCGAGGACTGCGCGCCGGCCAGCAGCCGGGACAGCACGTCCCGGCCCTCGAAGTCAAAGCCGAGCAGGTGGCCGCCGGTTGGCCCGACGAAGGCCAGCCCGAGGCTGGGCAGTTCGGGGTTGTACGGCGCGAGCAGCGGCCCGAAGACTGCCAGCACGGTGGCGACGGCGATGACGGCCGCCGACACCATGCCCGCGACACCGGTCGAGCGCAGCAGCGCCATGGCGCCGTTTCTGGCCCGCGGCGTGGCCCCGCGCGCCGCCACCCCTACCGCGGTCGCCATTACTGTGCTGTCCTCATCTGGGCTGTCCTCATCCGGGCCGTCCTCATTGGGCCCTGCTGCCGAGCGAGACCCGCGGGTCGAGCGCCGCGTACAGGACGTCGACCAGCGCGTTTATCAGGACGAACGCGGTGACGAGGACGAGAGAGATGCCCTGCACCACCGCGAGGTCCTTGGACTCGGCGGCCTGCACCAGGTACGCGCCCAGGCCGTTCAGGCTGAATGCGGTCTCCACGACCGCGGCGACAGCGATCAGCGAGGCGATCGTGATGCCGGACACGGTCGTGATGGGGATCGCCGCGTTGCGCAGGATGTGCCGCCGGATGAGCTGCCGGGCCGGGATGCCGCGGCTGACCGCCGTCTGCACATGCTCGCGATCGGCCTCCTCACGTACCGCCGCCCTGGTCACCCTGGCGACAATCGCCAGCGAGGAGATCGCCAGGGCGACGGCGGGCAGCGTGAAGTGCCGGATGTTCGAGGCGAAGCTGGTCCCGTTGCCCAGGGCGGGGAACCAGCCGAGCTTCACCGAGAACAGCGTGATCAGCAGGATCGCGGCGACGAACGACGGCAGCGCGGCCGAGATCGCGGTCGACACCAGCACGCTGGTGTCAGCCAGGCCGGGCCGGAGCGCGGCAAGAACGCCGCTGCCGATGCCCACGACCAGGATGATCAGCGCTGCGTACAGCACCAGGCCGCCGGTCGTCCACATCCGCGCGGCGATGACCGACGACACGTTCTCCTGCAGGGTGATCGAGACCCCGAAGTTCCCGTGCAGGGCGTTCTCCAGCCAGTACCAGTACTGCGCCAGGAACGGCTGGTTGAGGTGGTAACGCTGCTCGAGTACCCGCAGGCTGGCCGGCGGCAGTGCGCGGCCACCCGACAGAGCGCTGATGGGGTTGCCCGGAGCCAGGTAGAGCGCACCGAAGATCACGAAGCTCGCCACCAGCAGGCTGGCCAGCAGCATGGCCAGCCTGCGGACGAGGAAACGCCAGCGCACCGCTATCTCGTTCCTCCCAGGTTGTCGGCCCAGGGCGCGAACATGTAGGAGAAGGACGCGACCGCGCCGGTGAGCCCCTTGCTCAGGAACAGGACGCTCGTGGGCTGCACGTCAGGGATCCACGGCAGCAGCTTGGTCGCCAGTTCCTCCGCCTTGGCCACGAGCGCCGCGCGCGCGTCCGGGTTGGCGGTGCCCTCGGCCTGGTTGAGCAGGGCGGTCATCTGCGGGTTGCTGAAGTTGTCGTAGTTCTGGTCGCCGCCGGGCAGGGCGAACGTCGCCAGCAGCGCCGCGGGGTCGGCGTAGTCGCCGTAGTTCACGGTGATGAAGCCGTCGATGCCCGCGCGCGCCTGCGCGCTGGTGAAGAAGTTGATGTAGTCAGCGGCGGAGACCGACTTGAGCACGACCTTGAGCCCGATGGCCTCGGCAGCCTGCTGGTAGGCGCCGGTCTCCGCGGCGATGCTGGCGATCTCGCTCGACGTGCCGATGGTGATGGTCTGGCCGGTGACGCCGGCCTCGCGGACGAGCTTGCGCGCCTGCGCCAGGTTCTGGATGAGGACCGGCGAACTGTCGTAGGCCTTGGTGAACACCGACTGGCCGTAGCCGAACGTGCCGGGGTTGGCCAGCCAGCGCGGCATCACAGCGGCGCCGTCGTAGACCTGGCTGATGATCGCCTGCCGGTCCAGCGCCAGCGAGAGCGCCTGCCGGACCTTGACGCTGGCGAGCGGACCCGTCGTCGCCGACACGACGAGCGCGTCGGTCTCCTCGCCCGGTCCCTGGTAAACCCGGACCGTGCTGCTGTGCTCAAACTCGCTCAGGTTCGACAGGCCCGAGTAGTACGAGCCCTGGATGGCGCCGGTCAGCATGCCCGAGGTGAACGAGGCAGCCGACGAGACGCCCTTGATGATGATCTGCCTGACCAGCGGCTTGACCGCGGGGTTCCAGTAGTGCGGGTTGGCTACCGCGGTCACGCCCGCGCCGGCGGTCCAGGACTTGAACTCATACGGGCCGGTGCACATGATGCCGCCTGCCGGAGTGCCGTAGTTCGTGCCCTCCTTGACCGCGTAGCTCTTCTGGATGATGACGCCAGGTATCGAGGACAGCTCGCCCTCCAGCCAGTAGTCCGGCTGGTTCAGCGTGATCGTCACCTGGTCCGCGCCCGTCGCGGCGATGGACTTGACGCGGCTGAAGACCCCGCCGTAGAAGCCGCCGTAGGAGGGCTCCATCTGCCGGTCGAGGCTGTACACCACGTCGGCTGGCGTGACCGGGTTGCCGTCCCAGAACTTCACCCCCGGCCGGAGGGTGAACACCATCGTGGTCGGCGACGGCGTCACCACCGTGGCCAGCCCCGGCTGGATCGAGCCGTCCGGCGCCTGGTGCAGCAGCGACTCGCACATCAGCGAGATCGCGGTGTTCTCCGGGTAGTCGAAGGCGAAGATAGGGTCGAGCGAGTTGACCGGCCGGTACACCGCCCACGTCACCGAGGCCACCGGCGTCGTGCCGGCCGGCGTGGTCGTGACCAGTCCCTTCGTCGGCGAGACCTGCTGCGAGCTCGCCCCCGCGCCGAGCGACCGGCCGCATGCTGCGGTCAGCAGGCCGGTCGCCGCCAGGACGGCCGCAAGCAAGGGCGCCGCCGCCGAGATCCGCCGTCGTGGGCTCATCTGTCCTCCTAGAACTCCGCTGGCAGGCCGGTGGCCAGCCGTGTGGTCGGTTGGGTTCTCATGCCGCCTGCTCGCGGTCGTAGACCAGCTCGCCCCTGATCCAGGTCTGCCTGACGGCTGCCTGGCCGATCTCGCGGCTGGCGATGTGGCGCAGGTCGGTGTCGACGATGGCGAAGTCGGCATCCAGGCCTTCGCGCACGGCGCCGGCCACCGAGTCCAGGCCGTTGATCCTGGCGCTGCCGCTGGTGTAGGCGGCCAGGATCGTGACCAGGTCGAGGCGCTGCTGCGGCAGGAAGGGGTCGCGGTCCTGTGCTCCGGCGCCGGGCGGAACCGTCCGGTTCACCGCGACGTGCGCGCCCCACAGCGGGTTCGGGCTGCTGACCGGCCAGTCGCTGCCCGCGCACAGCTCGGCGCCGGCGGCCTGGAGTGACCGGAACGGGTACTGCCAGCCCGTGCGGCGCTCGCCGAGGAAGGGGATCGTCAGCTCGTCCATCTGCGGCTCGTGCGCAGCCCACAGCGGCTGGATGTTCGCGGTCGCCGACAGCTGCGTGAAGCGCGGGATGTCATCGGGATGCACAACCTGCAGGTGCGCCAGGTGGTGGCGCGGACCGCCGCCGCCGTTCTCGTGCCTGGCCGCCGCGACGGCATCCAGGGCGTTGCGCACGGCGCGGTCGCCGAGGGCGTGGAAGTGCACCTGGAAGCCCTCGCGGTCCAGGGCAGTCACGAACTGCGGCAGCTCGGCCGGGTCGATGAAGTCCAGGCCGCTGCCTGCGGTAGCGCAGCCGTGACCGTCGAGGTACGGCTCGAGCATCGCCGCGGTGTGGTTCTCGGCCACGCCGTCGAGCATCATCTTCACGCTCGTCGGCCGGAACCGCCCTTGCCGGGCCATGCTGCGCCGCTCGAGCAGCTCGGGAAGCTGCTCGAGGCCGCGGCCCCGGTCCCACCACAGTGCGCCGACCACGGTGGCCACCAGCCGCCCGTCGCCGGCTGCGCGCAGGTAGGCGGCGAGCGGATCTCCTGCGCTCTCGGCGTGGCCGACGATCGCGTCCTGCCATCCGGTGATGCCGTGCGAGAGCAGGTGAGCCTGCCCGGCCAGCAGTGCCCGGTCGCGATCGTCCTCGGTAGCCGCCGGGATGAGGCGGGAGACCAGGCCGGTCGCGCCCTCCTGCAGCATGCCGACGGGATTGCCGCGCTCGTCTCGCTCGATGCGGCCGTCGGCGGGATCTGCGGTTCGGGCGTCGATGCCGGCCAGCATCAGCGCGCGCGTGTTGACCCAGGCGCCGTGGCCGTCGCGGTTCGGCAGGAACACCGGGCGGTCGGGAACGAGGCTGTCCAGCATCGCGGCCGTCGGTATGCCGGCCGGGAACGCCTCCATCGACCAGCCGCCGCCGGTAATCCAGTCCTCGCCAGGGTGCTCGCGCGCGTAGCCGGCGACGATCTCGAGGTAGTCCGCCAGCGTGCGGCCCGCGCTGAGATCACACCGCCGGAGCTGGTCGCCGGCGAAGACCGGGTGCACGTGCGCATCGATGAAGCCGGGCAGTAGCGTCCCGCCCTGCAGGTCGACCACGGTCGTCTCCGGCACGGGTGCCGAGTGCGCAGCGGGCGGGCTGCCGACCGCGGCAATGCGCCCGCCGCGGACTCGCACGGTGCTGCCGGGCGGCAGGAAGCAGCGGCCATCGAACACAGTGCCATTGCAGAAGAGCAGCTCCGTACCTGCCGGCATGAAGCCTCCCTCCGGTTGCAACTTGCCGGGTACTCAAGCAGTTGACAAAGGAGTTGTCAATGGCTTTGACTAACGTTACTTACTAGTAGGGTTTACGGTCCTGCCAGCGGCCCAGGCGGCCGGCAAGAAGCGGCCGCCGGGAGGGCTAATGCTGGGGAGGGGAAGCGGGATGACCACTGCGCAGGCTGCTGCGGACCTGCCAAGGCAGCCGCGGCGCGGACTACCGCGCGGGAGCCTGACCCCGGAGATGATCGTCACCGAGAGCCTGCGGCTGCTCGACCAGGACGGGATCGACGGGTTCAGCCTGCCGAAGCTGGGCCGGGCGCTCGGCGCCGACCAGACGGCGGTCTACCGCCACTTCGCCAGCAAGGACGACCTGGTGCTGGCGATTGCCGACCGCCTCATCGAGGAATCGATGGTGGGACTGGAGCCGCAGGACTGCTGGATCGACACGCTGGTCGACGGTGCCAGGCGGCTGCGCCGCACCTATCAGACTCACCCTGCGGCAGCGTCGATCTCGGCCTACCGGACGACCCAGGGACCGGCGGAGATCCGCGCCGTCGACATCATCATCGGCGCCATGCTGGACGCCGGGTTCGACGGCGCGCAGGCCGCGCTCATGTACCGCTCGGTGGGTGACTTCACCCTCGCCGCCGCGGGGTTCGAGGCGGCCTTCCTGGCGCTGGACGAGAGCCTGCAGCAGAGCGACCGGTCAGCGTGGACTAGTGCGTACCTCGCCGTCGCCAGGGACCAGCACCCGAACATCTGGAGGATCAGGACCGAACTTCCGGAGGTGGCTGAAGACGACATCTTCGAGACGACCCTGTCGCTGGTGATGGCGGGGCTGTGGCAGCAGGCTCCCCGGCCGTGCAGCTGTCACGCACCCCGGCCGCGGCAAGGCGGCTGAGAACCGGCCGTCAGGCCGGTGACGGCAGGCCGACGGCCTGTGAGTGCGCGAAGCAGACCTGGGCCAGCGCATCGCTGTCCCTGCTCGCTGATACCGATGCGTGCCGATAACCGCACAGCAGCGCGAACGGGTACTGCCCGGCCAGCTCATTCCAGAGCGCCTCGAGCTCGACGGCGGCGCCGAAATTGCCGCCGTCCCAGAGCAGCCCGACCATTTCCCCGAAGACGCAGATCGGCCCGTGCTTGCGCCGGGCCGCGCTGGACAGCACCGACCCGATCTCGGACCAGAAGGCCGACGGGTCCGGCCAGCCGCCCCGAAGGAAGCGGGCCAGCGTCTGGCTGGCGTCCAGCACCACGTAAGAGCCGCCTGCGCAGGCCGCGGCGAGGTCAATGCCGGACTGCATGAGCCAGCCGTTCACCCACAGGCGGTGCTGCGGGGTGGCCACGATGATCGCAACTCCGCCGTCGTTGATGGCGCGCACGAGGTAGTCGCCCACCACACCGGCCAGCTCGTGGTCGTGGTAGAAGACGACGGCGTGGGTCCCTGGCCTGCCTTCCGGGATCTCGGCGGTCACAGTCCTCCGTAACATCCGCTTCGGCTTACGGTCACGTTACCCCCGCAGCGAGGGTTAAACGAGGTTGCGCCTTGACGTTGCGTCATGCAAGTGCCGCGCAGCGTCGCGGCGTGCGCTAGCGCAGTCGGCGGCGGACGCTGACCTGGGGGACGGGACGGCCGTTTTCCAGGTAGACCGTGCCCCTGGCGGCGGTCGCCGCGCGGACGCGGCGCGCGATCGGGGGCCGCAGCAATCGCACCGCCTGCGCCAGCGGGACCAGCCGGTACTCCGAGATTTCCTCGGCCTGGACGGTGATCGAGGCGAGAGTCCTGTCGCCGACCTGGCCGGCGTCGAACAGGTACCTGATGCCACCGGGCCTGCCGGGACGCGCCGGCCGGAAATCCATGCAGGCGAGCCGGGCCTGCTTCAGCGCGATCCCGCACTCCTCGCGGACCTCGCGCCTGCATGCCTGCCACGGCGTCTCACCGTCGGCTTCCATCACTCCGCCGGGGATGGTCCAGCCGGACTTGTAGGTCGGTTTGAGTATCAGCAGGTCGCCAGCGCGGCTGAAGATGAGGGCACCGGCGGACACCGGGAGGGCCGGCAGGTCGAGCGACTCGCCCTCAGGGTGCCCGGACAGGACGTCGGCTGTGGTCATGACCGCCACGGTATGACCTGCCGGCACCAGCGGCGGCTCGGGCCATGCCGTTACCTCAGCCCAGGTCGAGGCCGGGATAGAGCGGGTGCGCGTCTAGCAGTTCGGACGCGGCGGCGTGGGTCTTGGCGGCGACGCCGTCGGCGAGCACGTACTTGGCCTTAGAGTAACCGCCGGAGGGTGCCGGTGCCGGGCTTGTCGCGGACAGCACGCCGACGATCAGCTCGGCCACGCGGTCGAGTTCGTCGGGACCGAAGCCGCGTGAGGTCAGCGCCGGCGTGCCGAGGCGCACGCCGGTGGTGTACCAGGCGCCGTTCGGGTCGCGCGGTATCGCGTTGCGGTTGGTCACGATGCCCGCGTCGAGCAGCGCGGCCTCGGCCTGGCGCCCGGTCAGGCCGAAGGACGAGACGTCCAGCAGTACGAGGTGGTTCTCGGTGCCGCCGGTGACGAGCCGCGCACCGCGAGACATGAGCCCGTCCGCGAGAGCAACGGCGTTGGTCACGATGGCCTGCGCGTAGTCCCGGAAGGACGGCTGACGGGCCTCGGCCAGCGCGACGGCCTTGGCCGCGATGATGTGGCCGAGCGGGCCGCCGAGCACCAGCGGGCAGCCGCGGTCCACCGCGTCGGCGTACTCAGGCTGGCACAGCACCATGCCGCCGCGCGGGCCGCGCAGGGACTTGTGCGTCGTGGTGGTGGTGACGTGTGCGTGCGGGACAGGGTCGAAGTCGCCGGTGAAGACGCCGCCAGCGACCAGCCCGGCGAAGTGCGCCATGTCGACCAGCAGCGTGGCGCCGACCTCGTCGGCGATCTCGCGCATAATCGCGAAGTTGATCTTCCTTGGGTACGCGGAGTAGCCGGCAATGAGGATCAGCGGGCGGAACTCGCGCGCTCTGGCGCGGACGGCATCGTAGTCGAGCAGTTCAGTCTCTGGATCGGTCCCGTACGAGGCCTGGTGAAACATCTTGCCGCTGATGTTGGGCCGGAAGCCGTGGGTGAGGTGGCCGCCGGCGTCCAGCGACATGCCGAGTGCACGCTGGTTGCCGAGTTCCTGGCGCAGCGTCTCCCAATCCTCGTCGGACAGGTCGTTGACGTGCTTGGCGCCCAGCTTCTCCAGTGCCGGGGTCTCGACCCGGTGCGCGAGGATCGCCCAGTAGGCCACGAGGTTGGCATCGATGCCCGAGTGCGGCTGGACGTAGGCGTGCGGCGCGCCGAAAAGCGCCCTGGCGTGGTCGGCCGCGACCTGCTCGACGGTGTCGATGTTCTGGCAGCCGGCATAGAAGCGGTGGCCGATCGTGCCTTCCGCGTACTTGTCCGACAGCCAGGTCCCCATCGTCAGCAAGACGGCCAGCGAGGCATAGTTCTCGCTGGCGATGAGCTTGAGTGACCCGCGCTGGTCGGTCAGCTCGCTGCGGATCGCACCGGCGATCGTGGGCTCGACCGCGCCGATCACGCGTAGCGCGTTCTGGTAGGCGGCTGAGGCTACCGGGTCTACGGGCGGCGAGCCCTGGAGTCGGTCGGACTGCGATGCCATGACGCTCGCCTCTCCGTTAGTCAGGGGAAGGGGCCCGGCAGGAGCGGGCCGCAAGCCGGTGGTTCCGCCTACCCTATCCAGGCCGGCCCGGCTTGCCGAGCGACGCTGGATTACGCCAGGCGGCTCAGCTGGCTCTGGCCGTGCGGGCGCCGGCCTGGCTGCTCGGCGCGTCGGCGCCCGGCGGGACCCGCGGGATGAAGAACGCGATGGCCAGCCCGATGAGCGTGATCACCAGCAGGGTCAGCGCTGACAGGGCAAAGGGGTGGCCGCCGGGCACCGCGGCGCCTACCAGGATCGATCCGGCCAGCGCCGTTCCGAAGGACGCGCCGAGGTTCGACACGCTGCGCGACAGGCCGGATATGTCGCCCTGGTCGGCTTCGCCGAAGCTGGACTGGACCACGTTGACTGACGAGGTCAGCATGATGCCCACGCCAGCGCCGATGAGGAACAGCCCTGGCACGAAGCTCAGCACGCCCGAGGTAGTGCGGACTAGCGCGAGGAGCAGCCCGGAGCCGGCGGCTGTGATCGCGAACCCGGAGACGATCAGCAGTCCCTGTGACCTGCGCCTGGCGAACCGGCCCGCCGCCGCGGACGTCAGCAGGATGCCGACGATGGCGGGGGTCAGCATCAGGCCGGTCTCTATGGCGCTGTAGCCGCGGACCTGCTGCAGGAACACCGACACCACGAAGAACGTGCCCTGCAGCGTGAGCCACTGCACGAACTGGGTACCCAGGCCGAGGTTGGCCACGCGGCTGCTGAACAGGCGGGTCCGCAACAGGGGCTCCCTGCCGTGTCGCTGGCAGGACCTGATGTGCAGGAAGAACCACACCAGGATCAGCACGCCGATGCCGACGAAGATCCAGACCGGCGAGACGCCGCCCTTCGCGATCACAACGGTGCCGGCGACCGAGAAGTCCTTGCGAGCGACGAACCAGCCGTAGTGGGAGGACTGCAGGATCCCGAGCACCACGAAGAACAGCCCCGCGGCCGACAGGATCGCTCCGACGAGGTCGAACCGAGGTACCGGCCCCTCCCGCGGCGGGTCGACGATGCGGCGGGCGAGCACCACGATCGCCGCCACGACGACTACCTGAAGGAAGAAGGAGGCACGCCAGCTGATCCCGCTGGTGACCAGGCCCCCGATCAGCGGGCCGGCGGCCGCGCCGAGCCCGCCCGCGCCGCTGATCATGCCGAAGTACTTGGCCCGGCTCTTGATGTCCGGGAAGAGAACCGTCACCAGGATGTACACCGGCGGGATCATCAGCGCTGAGCCGATGCCCTCAAGCAGCGAGTATCCGAAGATCATCAGGCCGAGTCCCTGGGCGAGCAGCGCAAGCAGCGCCCCTGCGCCGTAGATCACCAGCCCGCCGACGAAGCAGCGCTTGCGGCCCCAGATGTTGGTGAGCTTGCTGCCGGGAATCATCAGCGACGCCATGGTCAGCGTGAAGAGCGTGATGGCCGTCTGCATGCCGATGACCGTGGTGCCGAGGTCCTTGGCGATCACGCTGATGGCCACGTTCATGTTCGTGGCCGCGTAGCTGGCGATGAACTGGGCAAGCGCCAGCGGCAGGACCATCGCGCCCGCCCGCGCGGTCCTTGCCGTCGTCGAATCGCCCACGCGCCTGCCTTCCCTCGCCGGTCCCCGGAGGTCAGCGGACGGGTAGACGGTAGCGGTGACTCGGCAAGCTGATCATCATCCGAGGCGGGTGAACATACCGGTCCCGGCGGGCTATGGCGCCCCGCAGTTGCCGCGAAATGCGCATTGGGGACTAAGACCCGCTGACCTCATCCGCGCGGGGTGATGTCGGGGCACGCCGCCCCTGAGAACGTAGTGGTGCTGC
>Ga0187783_10002187_pt1 | contig 14559 bp, 9 predicted proteins | sample 1015_SJ02_MP02_2_FD_132471 | JGI IMG/M metagenome (GOLD analysis project Ga0187783, IMG submission 132471) | Tropical peat soil microbial communities from peatlands in Department of Meta, Colombia - 1015_SJ02_MP02_20_MG | ecosystem: Environmental > Terrestrial > Soil > Wetlands > Peat | place...
CGACTGGATCGATCACTATGGCGATGCGGATGGCGACGGCTTCGTGGAATATGCAGCCAAGAGCGAGAAAGGTTTAGTCCATCAGGGCTGGAAGGATTCTCATGATGCTATATTTCATGCAGATGGTTCCCTTCCCGATGCCCCGATCGCACTGTGCGAGGTACAGGCCTATGTGTATGGCGCAAAACTTGCCGCCGCGAGCGTGGCTGCTGATCTTGGCCAGCAGGAACTCTCGATAAGGCTGACCCAACAGGCGCAAGACTTGCGCCACAAATTTGAACGCGATTTTTGGGACGATAAACTGAGCACCTACGTCCTAGCGCTTGATGCTCAAAAAAGGCCTTGTCGCGTTCTCACATCCAATGCCGGTCACGTACTCCTGACCGGGATGGCCAGCCGCGAGCGAGCGGCTCGCCTGGTCGCAACCTTGCTCAGCGATAACCTCTATTGCGGCTGGGGCATTCGAACTGTCGGCAGCAACGAAGTGCGATACAACCCGATGTCTTACCACAACGGTTCGGTGTGGCCTCACGACAATGCCATTATCGCCGCCGGTTGTGCCCGCTATGGATACAAGGAAGCGGCGTGGAAGATAGTGCGCTCCCTTCTTGAGGCTAGCTCATTCATGGAATTAAACCGGCTTCCGGAGCTATTCTGCGGCTTTCACAAACGCCGCGGAGTCGAAGGGCCAACGCTCTATCCTGTCGCGTGTTCTCCACAAGCCTGGTCAGCGGGGGCAGCATACCTTTGCTTAAATGCGTGTCTCGGGATTAGTTTCGCGAGCAAGGAAATGACGCTTCGATTCTCGGCACCCTACCTTCCCGACTTTGTCAAGGAGATCAAACTAACCGGTTTACAGATCGGAGCCGTGAACGTTGATTTAATGGTTCACCGAATCTCCGATCGAATTACCGTAGAACTCCTGCGCTCCAGCGAGGACGTGCACGTGGAGGTAGATGGCTGATGCCGAGGCCGTAAGGCGTCATTCCCTAAACAAGGCACCGTCTTGCCCCAGTGACTGCACCATGGATGTGTTTTCTAGCCAAGCACGACATCGCCTCTTGTGGTCGGTGGTAGGTATCCTGGCTATATTTTCCTGGTGTACGCGTATTGAAGCGCAAGGCGCCCAGCTTCCGTCGAATGACGATCGGCAGCTGCGCGCAATTCTTGACTACATTTCGTCAGGGTGGAGCGTATTGACCCGTTCGGCGACTACCTGTACGGGGGTTGTTGACAACAAGTTCATTGAACCTTCCCTGCTCTATCTCCCTAAGGATCTTTCAGGTTCATCCGCACTCGCAAAGCTAGCGCAGGACTGTAATATTCGCCTGGAACACCTTCCTTTCATGATTGATGGACCCGGACAGGTAAGGGGAGGCGGAATTCAGCCACCCGGGCTCCTCTTTTTGGAGAATCCATATGTCGTGCCGGGGGGGCGATTTAACGAGATGTATGGGTGGGACAGCTATTTCATCATTCGCGGTCTGCTGCGTGACGGAAAGATCGACCTAGCTCGGGGCATGGTCGAGAACTTTTTCTTTGAAATTGAACACTATGGTGCGGTGCTCAACGCGAATCGCACCTATTACCTGACTCGCTCGCAGCCGCCGTTTCTAAGTTCCATGATCACGGCCGTGTATGAGGCGGACCAAGTTCGCGGGCAAGCGAATCAAACCTGGCTTGCCAAGGCCTACGACTATGCCAACCGCGATTATCAAATGTGGGTGCGCGATCCCCATTTGGCGGGAAAAACCGGCTTGTCGCGATACTACGACTTCGGGGAGGGTCCAGTACCCGAAGGATTGCATGATGAAATCGGCTACTACCACGACGTGCTCGCCTACTTTCTTCGGGAGAACCGACAGAATCCTGCTCTGGTTGAGTCCGATACCGCGGCTTCGCCACCTAATTCCGACTATTCGCTGGAGCTGTGTGAGGACAAGACTCATTCTGCAGCGGAGAGAAAATGCGATCTGCTGAAGCATGTCGCTCTGAGTTCGGACTATTACAAAGGGGATCGCAGCATGCGCGAATCGGGGTTCGACATCAGTTTTCGCTTCGGACCTTACGGCGCGGAAACTCATCATTTCGCTCCCGTCTGCCTCAACAGCCTGCTATACAAGACCGAAGAAGACATGGCCAGAATAAGTTCTTGGCTGGGCAACGAGCGAGAGGCCATCGAATGGCGACGACGCGCGCAGGCAAGACGCAACCTGGTTCAGGCGTTGCTCTGGAACCGCCGGGCGGGGCTTTTCTTCGACTATGACTTTCGCACACACAGGCAGTCGTCCTATATCTACGCGACGACGTTCTATCCGCTGTGGGCAGGAGTCGCGACCGCTGCGCAGGCGCGAGCCGTCGTGGACAATCTGCACGTGTTGGAATACCAGGGCGGCCTAGCGATGAGCACCCAGCCTACCGGCGTGCAGTGGGACTACCCGTACGGCTGGGCTCCGATCCAGCTGCTGGCCGTTGAAGGGTTGCGACGTTACGGGTATACGTCGGACGCTGATCGAATCTCCACGAAGTTTCTCAATATGGTGCTGGCTAATTTTGAGCGGGATGGAAATATCCGCGAGAAATACAACGTTGTGACGGATTCATCGAACATAGAGTTGACGGAAGGCTATCGCGGTAACATGATCGGGTTCGGATGGACCAACGGTGTGTTTTTGGAACTTCTAAGACAGTTGCCGGCCGGCGGACGTAATGCGCCACATACCCAGCCAGCACCTGGCAGCTAGAGGGTGAGATACGATTCGCACTCGGCGATGATTACTGGGACAACCCGATTGCTGAACTCATCCGCTTTGATGAATCGTCACATTGCGAAGGGCGATTTCTGAACTGATCGCTGAACTCAGCTCCTCCGACGCAAGCGAGAGATCCATTTCGCAACCCTACGATCAGTCTTATCAGTAAGATGCGGGCATCTGACGCGCTCGTGGCATCCCCGGACAGCGCGCCGAAGGGAAACACATCTAAGGGTTCCATGCAGGAAGCGAGGTAAGAACCACTGATCCCACCATCCTCAGGGTTGCATCCTTCTAATATTCATCAATTCGATGTCTTATCAAGGGGAAACGGATTTGTATTTCGAAAACCATGGGAAACCCTGCCGCTCGATCGAGTATCGAATACGCAGCGAAAGGAGTATTTTCCAAAAACGCTAATGCTCGCGCTGGCTCTCCTGCTCTCGACCGCTTGGTTGTCGGCGCAGAACCAAACAGGTCCTAGCCAAAACGGCTCAGCAGGTCAAACCACAGTCCAAGACTGTTTGCATGAATCGAACGGAAGCTACGCCCTCACCTCAGATTCGGGGATGACCTACGAGCTGCAGGGCGCAAGCTCTACCCTCGGCAAACACGTTGGGCACGAGGTCCGGATTACTGGCTCGACCTCGAGCGCCGGCAGGTACAACAGTGCGACAAATCCAACGGCGGGAACCGCGAAGAAATCGCAAGAAACACTCACGGTTGACAACTTGAAACATGTTTCCAAGACCCGCAGCCAAGTAAGTAAGTGACACACGGTACAACCCTCAGGCGCCTTGACCGGAAGCCGATCTCGGCCAGTAGGCGCCTGAGCAATGCTGACGGAGCTTGAGAATATCCGGCCGCAACATGCACGCGCTGAATGGTTTTCGGTCTTCGTACCGGCGATCACTCAGGTTGGATGCGACTGTGATTGGACAATTCCGTGCGTCGAATGGCTCTCCAATTTCATCCCAGTCGAGCCCGCTAAGTGCTCGTGCAAGTGCCAGCGACAAGCTGATAATCAACGACCCGTTCATCCGCTCCCATAACAATCGGGGGTGCAACCTAGCGCCCTAGAAGTTGCGCAGCACGCTTTCTACTTTTAGCTCTCTTATCGGCAACATCGTCCCACAGGTTCGAATACAGCAAATTGCGTATTGTGTCGGACAAACTGATTTAGAGACAATCCCGGTGAACACACAACTTCTCTAAACTCAACCTGGCAATCAGTCGAACTGGCAGGCGATGACCGAACTGACTTTCACACTACAAAGATCAAAGGAGGAGACTCAGCGATGAAACACACGGTGGACGAAACAAAGAGACAGCCCGGCCAAACCAAAACCCCGGATCTCGATGACAAGATCCGGCAACGGGCTTACGAAATCTATCAGCAACGCGGTCGAAGATATGGTTCTGAGCTCGAGGACTGGGTCCAAGCGGAAATCGAAGTGCTAGGTACCGACGACGTCGAGAGAACGGCCTGAGGCGCTGTCGATCCGCCCACAGCAGAGGCTGGACAAATCCCTCCAGCCTCACCCTTTACACGTTTGAGATCAGTTCCCTTCCCTAATAAGATTGTCAACCGCTTGCGATCATGAAACTGCTAATACACGATTAAAATCAGCGCGCGACAACCTTTGGCGTGTACTGATAGCTTGAAAAAAAGCTTTCTCTCATTTGCACCTCCGACATCACAGTTCTCCATGAACCTGGGGCAATAGCGTTCCCTGGCCTCGCATTGGGTGGCTGCCTTCTGTTTGGGGTAACCCAGCAGGTTTTTCTGTGTGCTCGCCGATACTAGGGGCATTTTGCGCGAGAGATCTAGTGACCTGAATCGGATCAGAAGCTTCCGGCATCCGAAGGAGAGATCACGGCACATGGAGCCGCACCATGGAATTCGCAATCGCAATTCCCCAAACGTATCCGGATCCGGGACGCATTCAGCGTTTCTTTGCCAGAGCCGAACAGTTGCCTTTCGTCGCAGCATGGAGTATCGAGCAAGTAATCGGAACCGCTCCGGTGCTGGAGTCGGTGACCACTCTTACCTATGCGGCCGGAATCTCACATCGGTTGCGGCTCGGAGTCGCCGTTCTTCTCATCGCCCAACGGAATCCCGTTGACCTTGCAAAGGCGCTGTCGTCCTTAGATGTGCTGTCCGAGGGCAGGCTCATCGTTGGTGTCGGACTTGGCGCAAGCACCCATTACTACCCGGCTTATGGACTCATACCCGAAGGCCGTGTCGTTCGCTTCCGTGAGAATCTGGAGATCATGAAGCGCCTCTGGACAGAAGAGAAAGTAACACTACAAGGTCGCTTTGCGCAGCTGGACGGCGTTCCGATGGAGCCGAAACCAGCCCAAAAACCGCATCCGCCAATCTGGTTTGGAGGACACGTTCCGGCTGCCCTGCGTCGCGCGGTGGAGCTGGGAGACGGTTACATTGGTGCTGGATCAACCCCAAGGAAAGTCTTTCTGGAAGATATCAAGCAATTGCCTCCCGAATTTCCGAAAGCCAAGCGCCTTTATGTGGCGCTGGGTGACAATCTGCCCCGATTGAGGGAATGGTTTCGAGCCTTCTACCGTAAGCCCGAAATGGCCGACGAGGTGGCCGTATGGGGATTACCGCAGAAGATTCGAGACGAGATCAGACGTCTTGAGGACGGTGGTGTGAATCATGTCCTCCTCAACCCCGTATTCGATGAAGAGGAGCAGATGGAGCGGCTTGCGCAAGAAGTGCTACCTAATATGTAAGCATGCCTCATTTGCAGATGGCTAATCAACGTTCGATGATCTTAAAGCCGCAGAGATGTTCCCGATCTTTCGGCATATCATTCGCAGTACTCGAGAGGGGCCGGCTGACTGGTTGAGAAGCAGATGGAGAGCAGAGATTCGCTCGCTGTGTGTGTCGGTGCAGACGCAATTCTTGCCCGGCGTTTATATTGATGGATTCGAAATGAACGCAGAAGATGGCCTGTTCGGATAAGGGGTCCTTACCCATGAACTACCAACAACGGATTTCTCTCAACACCAAGGGTCACGGGTACATGCAGGACATTACCGAGCGAGTGGCTAAAGCCGTGAACTCCTCGGGCGTGAGAACGGGAATTGCCAATGTTTTCAACCTGGGCAGTACAGCGGCCGTAGGTACAATTGAGTTCGAGCCCGGGCTCGAGAAAGACATGCCCGCGATTTTGGATCAGCTGATCCCACCCAGCCGCAGTTATGGCCACGAACAAACCTGGCATGATGGCAACGGCCATTCCCACCTCCAGGCAACCTTGCTCGGTCCGTCCCTGTCCGTGCCCATTGCCGACGGGAAGCTGGTTCTCGGGACCTGGCAACAGATCTTTCATCTCGAATGCGATGTTCGCGGGCGTCAACGCACTGTCCTGGTGACGGTGGTCGGAGACTGAGGACACTGCACGCCGAAGAAGTTGAGAATTGATGGCTTCAAAACGGCTGCCGGTGCCGGCAGAGCAATCCAACGCCGGAAGCCTTGATTTACAGCCAGTGACTTCGTCTGCTAAAGTTTTGCGGCTGGATGTCGAATCAGGTTTGGCAAGGCGGGACGTGTTATGCGCATCGATTTGTTTCGCATGGAACGAACACAGTGTCTGTACGAAAACGAGGTTGAATACAACCTGTCGGAAAGTGGTGTTCGCCCTCTGCGTGTGGAGGAACTGTTGGAAGGCGAGGATCCAGCCCGCTTTCTTTCCCAGGCGCTGAAATATCCCGAAGCTAATGGATCGCCGGAACTGCGAGAGCGAATTGCCCATTTCCACGGCGCCGCTGCCGAGCAGGTATTAGTGACGAACGGCGGTGCGGAGGCCAACTATACCGTCCTCTGGGGCCTGCTCGAAAAAGCGGACCGGACTGCAGTCATGCTGCCTAACTATCTTCAAACCTGGGGCCTTAGTCGCGCCTACGGCAGCGCTGCAGACGCCTTTCACCTTGCGGAGCGTCAGGAAAACGGCAGGGTGCGGTGGGCACTGGATGTCAAGGGCCTGAAGCGTGCGGTCACAAGCAAGACCCGCCTGATTGTAGTCACCAATCCCAATAATCCGACCGGCGCCGTTCTGACGGAATCCGAAATGGACGAGATTGTTCGTGCTGCCCGGAGGGTCAACGCGTGGCTCCTCGTAGATGAAATCTACCGAGGAGCCGAAGTAGCCGGCCCGATCTCGCCGACTTTTTGGGGACGTTACGACAAACTGCTTCTTACTTCGGGTTTATCCAAGGCCTTCGGGCTGCCGGGTTTGCGAATCGGATGGGTTGTTGGACCTGCGAAAACCGTAGCCAAGCTTTGCCAATACAGGGACTACACGACGCTGACCCCGACCTATCTCTCCGACCGTCTTGCTCGCATCGTGATGGAGCCAGCCCGCCGCGAAGCGATCCTCGAGCGAACTCACAAGATTATCCGTGACCACCTTCCACGTCTGGAGAGCTGGATCCACACTCATGACGACATCTTCACCTATATTCCGCCCCTGGCAGGGGCCATTGCTTTTCTTCGCTACAAGCTTCCGATCGCATCATCCGCTCTGTTTGACAAGCTGCGGACCGAACAGTCGGTGCTCATAACTCCGGGAGATCACTTTGGCGTGGGCAAGTATATCCGCGTGGGTTACGGATACGACATCGAGTATACGCTGAGGGGGCTGGCTCGGGTCGACATCACTCTCCAACAGCTCTCGGAAAAGAATGCTCCATCGCGTGCGGTTCGCTCGGTGAAATCGCGTCGAGGCGCAGCCTAGGATGTCCTGCTCACAGCGTGAGCCGTTCTCCCTTCCCGTCTTGGAGGGCGCGTTCCACCACAAGCGACGCTGCGGCGACGTCCTGCACGCCTACGCCGGTCAGGTCGCAGACGATGATTTCATCGTCGGATCTTCTGCCAGGCACGAGTCCGGCCGTAATCTGTCCTAATTCCGTCGTTAGCTTCTCTTTTGAGATTGCTCCCTTTTCTACTGCGTGATGAATTTCTCCCAAGCGCAGGCATTGAGGTAGGCTGTCGGCCACAATTCGGTCAGCACGGGCTAAAACCTCCACGGCCAGCTCTTGCTTGTCCGGCCCGTCGGATCCAACGGCGATCACCAGTGCCCCGGCTGCAATCCAGTCTGCCTGTACCAAGGGTTCACGACTGGCCGTCACGGTGATCACAATGTCTGCTCCCTCTACCGCTTCATGGACGGAAGAAGCGAGCGCGACGCGGAAATCCGTTCTCAGCCCCGGGCGAGAGAGATCCTGGATACAGGCCTCGGCTTTTTCCTTATGTCGTCCCCAAACCCGGACTTGACGGACTTTCCTGACAAGCGCGAGCGAACGGATCTGGTGGCGGGCCTGAGCGCCCGAGCCCACCACCGCGACGGTTTCCACCTTCTCTCGCGCCAGGTGTTTCGCTGCCACGGCTCCCGCCACCCCCGTGCGCAGGTCCGTAATGTACCCGTTATCGAGCAATAGGGCCGCCACCGCCCCTGTTCCCGCGTCGAAAACCAGCACCATTCCATCACTGGTGGGCAGACCAAGGTGTGGGTTGTCCAGGAATCCCGATGCTATCTTCACCGCATAGTAACGACCGCTATGCAAGTATCCCGCCTTCACGTGCACTTCGCCTCGGTGTTGAGGAACCTCTAGGTTAATCACGCCCGGCAGCTCGGCGTGGCCTCTGGCATAAGCGCTAAACGCGGTCTCCACAACCTGCAGGCACGCGCTAGGATCGAGCAGGGCGCGGATTTCAGGTTCTCTAAGAATGAGGGCTTGCCCGCGGTTCATCCGGGCTAGAGGTTACCACGCTACTGGTGCGATTGCACGCAGCATCGAGGTGCACAACGGAACGGACGCACGCTTGGACAACAAATCGAATCAGATTCTTTTTGAGTCAGGACCGAACAAAACTCAAGCAGAGCAGAAACAGAGCGCCTGCACGTCGGCGAGATATCGCCAGCCAGTTAAGAGCGCACAATGATGCGGCCGCTCGATTCCTAACTGAAGAGCTGTCGCATACCCAGGCCAGCATAATCTCAGCATTCAATGGGTTTGCCGCCTAAGGTTTCCACAGTCGCGGAGTGATCGCTCTTGTCGGCGTGTTGCGACTCCAGCAGGAAATTCGCCATCTCTTGAAGGTGAATCTGCATCTCGGCGCGAGCCGCGCAAGGATTCTTCTTTGCGATTCCCATGAAGATGCGTTGGTGCTGGCTGAAAGCCTTTTCTGCAACTCCCTGTATTCGAAGAGCACTCCCGATCCAGTTCTGAAGGAGATTTCTAATCAGAAGTAAGGCGTTCATTAATATGCGATTGTGCGAAGCTTGAGCAATGGCAAGATGGAAAGCAATATCGGATCGCTGAAATTGATCGACATCCGCCATCGAACTCTCCATCTGATCAAGGTGAACCCCGATTTCTTTGAGGTCAGAGGGGGTGGCTCGTTCCGCCGCCAGGCCCGCCAGCTCGACCTCAATCAGTTTCCGCGCCTCTACCAGCTCATGAACTTCCGCGTCTGAACTGCTGGTGATTGCCCATAGCAGGGGACGGGATAAGAACTCCGATCTTTCGCATACGTACGTGCCATCGCCCAGGCGCGTTTCTATCATTCCCATGATCTCAAGGGCCTTGAGGGCCTCGCGCAGAGAAGCCCGACCAACCCCGAGCTGCTGGCATAATTCACGCTCGGGAGGGATCCGCTCGCCCGGTGTCCAGTCACCTCGAATCAGGTGCGTCACCATTTTCCGGTAGATGTCTCCGGTTAGTGTAGTTCGGTTAACGGGAGTGAGAAATTGGCGTGCCATTCTTCTATCGGTTCTTAGGAACTGATACTCAACGTCTGGTCTTGTCCAGTACCACTCATTTTTTCTGGACAGCTACCTACCCAATTCAAATCAGACACAGAAAACCTCAATGCATCACCGTTCCGCCATCCACAGAGATCGTCTGTCCGGTAACAAAGGAACTAGCTTCCGAGAGAAGCCACAGAACCGTCCCGACCAGGTCGATAGGCATGAGATTGCGTTGAATTGTCTGATCGGCGCGGATTCTCTCCACGGCTTTATCAAACTTTTGCCCAAAGAACTGCCGGGTGGCATCGGTCAAGACTGTACCCGGCGCGAGGGCGTTGACCCGGATACCGTCGCGTCCAAGTTCCCGCGCCAAGCCCCTAGTCAAGCCGATCACGGCGGCTTTCGAGGTGGTGTAATGCAAACCGAAAGGCATGCCATAGGTCGCGGCAAGTGACGAGATATTTACGATACTCCCTCCTCCACTTTGGCGCATGACAGGCACAACCGCCTTGCAGCAATTCCAAATGCCTTTGACGTTGATCGACATCACTGCATCCCAATCAGCTTCCGCAATTGAATCAAAGCGGCCGCCACGCACGGTGGCATAGAGGGCCGCATTGTTGACCAGACCATCGATGCGACCGAAAGCGCTGCTCGCAGCCTGCGCCATGCCTAAAGCCGAAGCGGCGTCACCCACATCCAGCGTTACACCGATTCCCTTGCCACCTGCCTTATTGATTAGGTCCAGAGTAGCCGAGCAATCGCTGATATCGGCAGCGACGATCCGTGCTCCGGCTGCTCCGAAGCTGTGCGCGTATTCCTGTCCGATCCCTCGGGCAGCTCCTGTGATGACAATGACCTTGCCCGCGATGCTCATTTTCTATTTCGATCCAACATTCATTCGTTTCCCGCAGCACAACCCCGTGATCATCCCGGGACCCACAACCCGTCAGAAGAGAATCTTCGCACTCAGCTGCGTATTGAAAGGTTCCCCGGGCCCAATGGCCGGAGCTGCCCAGAACACGCCGACGGTAGAGCCGATTTGACCTCCAGCATCCCCGGCCGTGGGCGCGCCGACCGGCGCCAGGTTGGTACGGTTAAAGATGTTGAAAAACTCCGCCCGGATCTGCAGCGTGACTCTCTCGGTGATCGGCGTGTTTTTTAGAACCGAGAAGTCGATATCGCCGTATCCGGGATTGAAATACTGTCCCCGGCGGAGCGTCCCATACTGCCCTTGCGCTGGATCGGTGAAAGCTGCCGGATTGAACCACTGCACCAAGCCATTCACGATGCTGTGGGACACACCGGCATAGGGGTTGACTCCCGTGGCATCAGCCCGGTCGGCGAACTCACCGTTCCCGCTGGTGTTCGAACTGGCGACTGGCGTATACGGATTGCCAGTATGGAAGCTGATGAGGCTGTTCAATTCCCAGCCGTGCGTAAGCTTATAGGGACCATGGGAAGAACCCGGAATGGCGTAATTGACGTAGCCGCTAAACGATTGGCGCTGATCCAAGTCGCTATTGCCGTATTCGGCGGCCAAATCGTAGCTGTTCTGAGGCAGGTAAGGAATCAGTCCGGTTCCCTGATCGAGTGTATGCGCCCACACGTAGCTGAACTGGGAAGTCACACCATGCCAGGAGGCAGTGCGAACAATCGCCTGCAGCGCGTTGTAATTGGCGTTGTAACGTGACTGCACCTGATTGATGACACTAAAGTCAGGAAACTGTGCGAAATAAGGACGAGAGCATTGTTGGTTTCCCGAGCCGGCATCGGCATATTGCGACGCACAGGTAGGGGTCGCAAATCCACTACCCTGGGCAGCTTGATTAATATCTGCGACGTTGGTCTCGTGATGGGATTGCGAACCAACGTAGGCAAGTTGGAAAATCGCGGATCGACCCAAACTCTGTTGCACCGACAAGCTGTAGTTTTCTGTGTACGACGGTCGGTAATTGGGACTCACCGAAAAAACGCTGATTACGCCCGCACCGGCGATTGCCTGCGGGAGCGTGGGAAAGATGAGTTGATTGGGAACAATGACGGTGCCGGCTACCGCAGCGCTAGCCACCGGATCAGCTCCAGCCGGATTGTCCTGCACTCCAACCGCGCCGCCGTTTGTCGTGCCATGGAGATTCAGGAATGGAATTAGGTAGGGAGAGTCCCAATACAGGCCGTAGGAAGCGCGCACCACCGTGTTGCCATTTGCCTTGGGCTGGAACGCAAATCCCACACGGGGGCTGAAGCTCTTCCAGTATTGCTGGTACAAGTTGGAGATCGTCGAGCCCGCCACTGCCAAGCCACCTTTCACATTCGGATCAAACGTTGTCAGGTTCTTGGCGCCGTTGTGTACCGGACCCGTGTAATCCCAACGCAAACCATAGTTCAAATTCAGCTTCTTCGAGACCTGCCATGCATCTTGGGCAAATAAATTGAAGGAATTTACGTAAACGAAGCGCTTGGGATCTCCTTCCACGATGTTGGCACTGGAGATACACCCGGCCATGAAATCCGCCAGAAAGAGGACGTTGGCGTCGAAGGTGTCTGTCGGGGCATACCCGGGCGCGTACGTGCCCAGATTCTTGGTAGCCAACTTGGTGCAGGGAGTTCCGGCTACTATCGTGCCCGGCGGAAGAGACCACGGGCCCTGAGAACCATTAAAATAAAAGGCACCCCGCCCGTTGGTTTGATAGAAGTCGTCCACGTTCACTCTTCGAACCTCGCCTCCAAAGCGCATCTGGTGGGAACCCCGAACGTAGGAAAGGGCGTCATTCAGCTGCCACGTCTGGTCGGTTCGCCCGGACTGGGTTACCGGGCCGGTGGGATCGAAACCGCTGCCCCCGAGGAGATCGGAGACTCCGGTACCGGCCGCCGGCGGCGCAATATTCATATTCGGGGCTCCGGAGAGGTCTGGGCTGGTTACTCCCGTATTGAGCCCGAGAGCCACCGGGTTGAAGCTGGTGTTTGCATCCCTGAACTTCTCATCGAAGTAATTGAATCCGAAGCTTGCCTGGTTTGTCAGATTCGGCCGCAGGACTCGATCGTAAATCAATGAGAAGTTCATCACTCGCAACGGGCCTACGGTCAGATAGTCCGGAAGCACAGACCCATCCGGACCTTGCTGGTGACCTTGTCCGATGAATCCCTTGAGCGACAGGTGATTGTTGAGATTGAAGTTCTCATCAAACTTGAGCAGTCCGTTGTTGCTTACTCCGGTCACAGGAGCATTCGCGAAATAATTGCCGGGGGCGGCGGGTCCGGTCAAAAGGTTGGGTGTCCAGAGGTTATTTAGCAAGTTTCTCGAAACTGGATTGACCGTCATCCCGTAATAATTCAGGAGTGTTTCCGCTTCGGCTTGGTACGCAAGCGAGGGCACCGTGGTGTTCACGCTGCTGGCAAAGAAAATGTTGTTCCATTCATAGGCCGCAAAGAAGAAGGTCTTTTCTTTGATGATAGGGCCGCCTAGCGAAAATCCGGCGTTCTGCCCGCGCTCCGCGGGTTTTTTGGTGCCCGGCGGCGCAAAGGGGTTGTTCACACCGAAAAATTCGTTTCGGTTGAAGTAGTACGCCGAGCCATGGAAAGTGTTGGTACCGGACTTCAGCGCCAAATTCACGGTTCCGCCCGGATTGCGGCCAGTCTCGGGACTCGACGTGGTGACCATCGAGAACTGGTCGATGGAATCCATAGGAAGAATCGTTCCGGCCAGGCTGGATATACCGCTTTGATTGACCGCCTGCAGGTTCCACCAGATATCGTTGTTGTCGGTGCCTTCGATCTGGTAGTTGACCTGATTGGGGCGTGAACCGTTGATCCCGAGATAGCCGACACTGGGCAGCCCATATCCAGCGGCACCGGGTGTAAGTGCTTCGAATTCGCTGAAGTCACGCCCGTTGATCGGGGCATCTTGCACGGCCTTGTCCGGGATCACGGTGGTTTGGTTGACCGAGGTGGTATCGAGTGAAACATCTGCCGCATTCGCTTGCACCTCGATCCTCGAAGCAGTCGAGGCCAGTGTCATCTTCGCTGAAATGGTGTACATGTTACCCGCGGAAACTGGGACGCCAGTCACTTTGAGCAGCTGAAATCCGCCAGCGGTGACCGTGACATCGTAGGCTCCGAGAGGTAGATCCTGAAACGCGAACTCTCCGGCGCTCGACGAGAGTGTCTTGTAAACAACCCCGGTGGCGGTGTCAGTCGCGGAGATGCTGGCATTCGACACAAGCGCCCCGGACGGGTCAGTCACCGTGCCATTGATACCACCGCGAAAGTTCTGGGCCGGCAATGCGGCAGCCGTCACTAGCACCAACAGGAAAACGCCTACGCTACTGGGGAGTACGTCATATCTCGATGCCATGTGATTTGCCCCCTCAAGAAATATCCCCCTCTGAATGTCGAACCCTCACTCGCCACATTCGACGATTACCCGACGAGAAGCCAAGCGCGGTTCCGCCGCAATGCCCCTCCTTACCAAGACCTGCCGTACCTAGCCGGAAACCGACGGCGCTGCGACACGATCCAGTGCATCTTCCATGGCCGAGATCACCTCGGCCATGACGTTGTCGTCGATGGCCGTTGACATGGCGATCACCCCGCCGGGCCCCATGTGGACACCATTGTTCAGGCAGGCAAGGTGGAAACTGTGGCTGAGGTCTGCATTCGGTACTTCGGGTCCCGGACTCAATTTTTCCCGCGAGAAATACACTCCCATCACCGAGCCGTCGATCGGCACAGTCAATGGCAGCCCCAACTTCGCGGCGCGCTTCTCGAGCGCGGTTCTCAGCTGCCCTGCCAGCTTGTCCATCTGCGAGATTTTGGCGACTGTGAGGTGTTCAACCGTAACTCGCCCGGCAACACTGCCCAATACGTTCCCATTAAACGATCCGCCGTGGTAAATCCCTTTCGGATGAGACGGATCGGCCAGTGCCACGATTTCTGCGCGACCGCCGACGGCACCCACCGGTGTGCCTCCGCCGATGAACTTGCCCAAGAAAGTGAGATCCGGCTCCAGTCCGAATTTTTCCGCCGAGCCG
>Ga0187783_10002188_pt1 | contig 14557 bp, 13 predicted proteins | sample 1015_SJ02_MP02_2_FD_132471 | JGI IMG/M metagenome (GOLD analysis project Ga0187783, IMG submission 132471) | Tropical peat soil microbial communities from peatlands in Department of Meta, Colombia - 1015_SJ02_MP02_20_MG | ecosystem: Environmental > Terrestrial > Soil > Wetlands > Peat | place...
AAGATCATCAGCGGCCTAAGCGGATCCGGTAAGCATTCCGCGCCCGCTGCTTTGCGGGAAGTCGTCGAAGGAGCCCGCAAGAGCGTGGAAATGAGCGGAAAAGCTATGGCGGCTGCAACGGGGCATTGACTGTGCGCTTTCTTACACTATCGAACGACATCTTATTTGTTTATTACCTGCTGGCGAATCTCATCTATCTCGGCCTGCTAATTGTAGCCATCACCAGAAATGTTCGCCATCATCATCAGCACGGCCACTTCCGACTCGAACTGATCAAGGCTTCACCGTTTACGCCACCCATCACCCTCATTGTCCCGGCACACAATGAAGAGCGCTCCATCGTCAGTAGCGTGGGAGCGCTGCTCGAGCTCGACTATCCCGACCTCGAAGTGATTGTGGTCAACGATGGGTCGAGCGACACCACCGTAGAGAGGCTGCAGGAAGCTTACGGGCTTAAGGTGGCTCGCATTCTCTATATCGCGGAGATTCGAACCGCGCCGGTTCGCGCCATCTATCGCAGTCCGCAGGAACCGCGTTTGTTGGTTCTGGACAAAGCCGCTGCCGGCTGCAAAGCGGACGCCATCAATGCCGGCATCAATGCCGCCACCAGTCCTTACGTTTGCGTGGTCGACGCTGATTCCATCCTAGAGAGAGAGGCTCTCATCCGCATCATGGCGGGGGTATTCGCTGATCCCGGCCGGGTGGTCGCGGTCGGAGGCATTGTTCGGGTCTTAAACGGTTCGCGCGTGGTCAACAATCAGATCGAACAGGTAAGACTTCCGAAGACCTCCATTGAGATCATGCAAGTCATCGAGTACCTGCGTGCCTTCCTCGTGGGACGGGAAGGCTGGGCCAACTTCAACATGTTGCCCATTATTTCCGGCGCATTTGGAATCTTTCGAAGCGACCTGCTGAAGCAAGTCGGTGGGTTTCGCACCCACGCCGTGGGAGAGGACTTCGATCTCGTGGTTCGGATGCATCGCCGCATGCAGGAGGAGCATCGCCCCTATCACATCAACTTCATCGCCGCTCCCACCTGCTGGACCGAAGTGCCCACGGACTGGCAGTCCCTCGCCCGGCAGCGAGCACGCTGGCACAAAGGCTTGATTGACGCACTCTGGCCGAATCGCGACATGCTATTTCGCGCCCGTTATGGCCGGGTCGGCTGGTTGGTGCTTCCCTACATGTGGTTATTCGAGTTTCTGGCTCCCGTGATCGAACTGGTCGGATATGCGACGATCATCCTTGCCAGCGTTCTGGGCGTACTCAGCAAGACTTTCTTTCTGTTTTTCCTTCTCTTCGGATACGCATTCGCCACCCTGATTTCCATGGGCTCTGTTCTACTGGAAGAGATGACGGTGCGTCGCTACGGAGACTGGCGCGAAGTCGCCCGTTTACTCGTCTATTGTCTGTTCGAGCACTTTCCGTACAGGCCGATGACCATGGTCTGGCGGCTCAAGGGCATCTGGCAATACCTTCGCGGCGACACGCAATGGGGGTCCATGAAGCGAGTGGGTATTTCCGCCGATACCGCGAGCTAGGGATCGACGATCCAAGTCTCGGCTTCTGCACGGCGGGAACCGCTTTCTAGAGACGGCCCACTGGGTTATCCACGAAGAAAATCTCGCCAGGACTAGTATTGTTGACAGTTCTTGAACAGCCTGATCGTCTGGTATAAACCACCCTCGGGAGAGTCCGAGCGCGTGCAGGAGTGAGCTCACCCAGGACCACAAATGAATGCGGCGATGCCTCTGCGCGGACTGGATGGGGAGGCGAGTCGAAGCACGCCAATCCCGGCTGGAAAGGCATGAGCTCAGCGCCTGGGCGGCTCGATTCAGCGTGTCATCGAGCGCGGCTAGGATCTGGAGGAGAGACCATGGAAACCTCAAATCGATCCTTAAAACAGAAAGCCTATAGCGAGTTGAAGGAATTCCTCCTCATCGCACTTTATCTCTATGTGGTCTTTGGCTTGCTCCTTGTCTACAAATCGGTGATTCTCGGCGAAGAGAACATGAGTTACCTGTTTCACGGCGTGGCGCTCATCAATGCGCTGGCTTTTGCGAAAGTGGTGCTGATCGGAGAAGCGCTGCACATTGGCGAAAGGGCGAACGAGAGGCCGCTCATCTATCCGACGCTCCTGAAGTCTGCCTTGTTTTCCATCCTTCTTGCGGTTTGCAAGATTCTGGAAGACGCCGGGATCGGTCTCTATCATGGCAAGTCTTTTGCCGAGAGCATCGCTGACTTGGGGGGAGGTACCTTGAAGGGAGTTCTCACCTACACGGCACTGATGTTCGTGGTGTTCATCCCGTTCTTCGGGTTCACCGAACTACGGCGAATTCTAGGCAAGGGCAAATTGGCGCAGATCTTTTTCCAACGGCGCGACGCGTTGCAACCAGTCAGCGGGAACGGACCAGCACTCTGCGCTTAGCTACAGGCAAGAGAATTCCTCCTGACGTCACGGGACGAATCGAGTTCGCCAATGTGGCGTTAGCCATCGGCCGGCCCCGCAGAGTCTTTCCTCCTCAATTGGCGCCCCTCTTATCGATCATTCGGATGACAACCCCTGCTCCGATGCTCGACTAGACTCGAGCGGATGAGTCATCACATCTCCCGGTTTGCACCTGCATGGGCGAGGGCAATTGCCTTTCCTGCGGTATAATAGCGCGCTGTTTGCATTTGGTTTGGATGGAATCGAAGGTCTTGTGGGCTTGATTGAAGCCTAATGGAGGCCGGATGCATCTGTCTCTCGAGACCCGTGAGGTCGGGCAGGTCACCATCATCCGCTGCAACGGCCGGATCGTTTCCGGCGATGAAAGCGAATCATTGCGCACCCACGTCGCATGGTTGCTCCGGGATCATAAAGCGATCGTCCTGCACCTCGGTGACGTAGTCTTCGTTGACAGCAGCGGTTTGGGGACAATCGTCCGCAGCCTGACCAGCGTTCGACAGAAGGGTGGGGATTTGAAGCTGTGCAACGTGCCCGAACATACTCGCAAGGTTCTGGGAATGACAAATCTAAATACGTTGTTTGACACCCACGAATCAGAAGAAAGCGCCATCTCCGCCTTCTACCGCAGAGCTTCAACTCCCGCACAGACCACGCGCCCTGGGGTCAGCGTATTGTGTGTGGATCGAAGTCCGGATGTTCTCGCCTATCTGCGGGAATTGTTGCGGCATGCTGGCTATGACGTTCACACCAGCAACAGTTTGGCAGATTCCTTGATTCTTATGCGTGTGACCCGATTTCGATTGCTGCTGCTGGGCCCAGAGTTGACGGCCTCCCGGCTCACCCAGCAAAACTTCGATCAGGCCTGCGCCCAGACGACGGTGCTGCAACTTGGGAGCGAGTTCTCGGGGCTGGAGGCGGGCGAGGCGGCAACCGAACTACTGCGAAGGATTGCGGCCTGCCTCAACGCGGTTGCCAACTCGCCGTCCTAGGAACGCGCGAAGAGTCCCAAAAGGAAAGATAACTCTGGCATGATCGATGCACGGCGACATCCGAGAGGACGCGGAACAGCACGATCTGGCTCAGGTGATTCCGCTCTGGGTTTCACCGTCGTTGAGCGTTATGCGAGAAGACCTGGAATGTAGAAATGCGTCTCTGACGAAATGACCTTTGTTAGGCCTATGACTGGTAAACAGTCCGGGAGTGCCCCGTCGGTCAGCCACGAGGCTCGATGGTTAACTACCGTTGCCTCTCTCGCCGTGGGTTCTGCGTTCTTCGCTTTGTGGTTCTGGCTGTTGCCGCAATGGTTAGGGTTCAGCGTGGAGATGGCGGACACGGCACGATGGCGATGGTCAGCGGCAATTCCGTCGGTACTTGGATTTTCCGTCGCTCTGCGCTGCGTCTGGGATTTCGGCTGGACAGGACGTGGCACGCCTGCCCCCGTTGCTCCACCAAGGCGGCTGGTGGTTGTCGGTTCTTACCGTTACGTGCGGAACCCAATGTACTTGGGCTTCGCCGCGGGATGGATCGGGCTGTGGATTGTGTTTGGTCATCCCAATCCCACGGCAATCGCCGCCGTGGCGGCGGTTGCAGTCGGTGTTCATCTGTTCGTGATCCTCTATGAGGAGCCGACGCTACGGAAGAAATTCGGTGTGGATTACGAAGAGTATTCGAGGAATGTGCACCGCTGGTGGCCGCGCCTGCGGCCTTGGAGCGGTTTCACTCATTCCTGAGGGTTGCCTACAGTGTCGGGGTTTCGCTTGCCCGACCTCCAGGCAACTTCCCTGAGTTTTTGAGGGGAATTTTTGTTGCTTCCCGATTGTGACCTCCCCTACCGCGGCGAATGGTGCGGTCTCCGCCGGGTTCACGGTTGGTTGCGCTCCCAGATCTTATCCCCTCTTGCGAAAGTCGTGGCCACGTGGTAATGGCCGTAAAGATAAGCCATTAGAGGAGCCAAATGATCGCAGAGTGAAGTGGTCATAGTCTCCGTAGATCCGCTCCCCTGCCAACATTCTTGTGCCATGCTGGAGGTAACTCGGTAGATCGACTGATCGACTGAAGGGGCTGCCGGAAGAATTGAGGACTTCGAGGTAGAGGAACACGAACAAGACAAGAGGACCACAGGAAGGAGTTTCTCGGAACGCAGGCTCAAAGAACCGCTTGAGACTAGCGGCGATGGCCGACTGGATTGGTGGCGCTGCAACGGTCGTCGAGGCTCCTTTCGCGGGTGTGAACCATCGTCTTCGATCCTGCCGCGATCCAGCGCCGCTCCTCACCTCCTGCTTCGCTGACGCATCCTTGTCTTCGCTCGGCTAGGCGAGGAGCATACCCGAGGGCATTGTCCTCTCGCACGGTTCCCGTCTCTTGTCGCCACTTGGTTACTCGATCCGATGTCGGGAACTGGGTTTGGAAGTTCGGGAGAAGAGAGAAGGGGTGTTACTCGATCAACTGTAATAAGGTTAGGCAGCGAAAGGCGATAAACTGCCTAACGGCAGGATCCTGCAGTTTTGCCATTCTGCCATGTGCCTAGTCTCGTTCCAAGATACCGAGGACTCCCTCTCGTATGGCATCAGGGATTGTGGCTGTACTGACGTATTCGATGGCGCTCTCAATTTTCACTCTTAACCTTCGTGCGCTCTCTTTGGCTTGTTTTAGTTCCTCTTCATACTTGTTTTGTAAGTCCAATTCTGCTTGCCACTGGTTGACACGGATTTGCTTGATCGCCCATTGGATGGCCTCTTGCGTCCGCTTCGGTTCTTCGAATCGGGCGGCCCAATTCCTACCCATTTCCAAGTACGTGTCAAACTGTTCAATCATGTCGCTAATCATGTCTTCCCTTTTCCCAAGGGATGGAGAGCATAGCACGTGCCCCTCGATCCCGCGTGCCTAATCTCATACCCACAACCCGCTGTTGTCGGTCTCGCAGATGAAGACTGCCAAACAGTGGCAGCTGCAGCCAGCCTTATGCGTCAGTATTCAGATTCCATGCACGGCTGCTTCGTGCGACCTCCTCCAATGGCCACCTCGGGCTGTGTGTTCTGTCTAGAGGTCTCTCACTAAACTTTAGTGTAGACCATTCGATCGCTTTTCCCCTCTCCATCGTGATCCGAAGTAACCGACACCAAGGACGTGGCTCTCCCCGAACGGCTTTGATGTGCAAACAGCAGAGTCGATAGCCGTAAGCTGGGTCACTGCCTGCCATCCATAGTTCGAGCCGATAACGTCACGACGGTCTCCTCCTCCACTTGCTCGACCGGAAGGGCATTCCACATGCGTCCGTAAACTCTACGCCAATTCGCAGCGTTTCTGCTTGTCCGGACGCGTTAGTTCGACTGTACAGCCGTTTTGCGCGCACGCTGGAAGAAAGTTTTAAGATTATACCTTCGCTTGAGCATACGACGAACCCCGTCTTGATCGCTCTCCGTTCCCTTGGGCGGGGGCCTAGCGGAACACTTCGCATAGCTTCCGTTCACACGTACAAGTCATGGCTGGACTTCCGCCTGCCGGAGTTTTTGATAATTCCATGCCAACATCGCCGTTTAGGAATGTTATCCTGCTGCTACGCTTTTTTCTTTCAGGTCCAAATGCCTGGCATGTTGACACGACCGGAGGTGGGCCGCCGTGATCCGCAATTAGCAGCATGCTTCACTTAGCTCTCAAAAGCGACGTGAATCGTCCAACAGCACATCAAACACGGAGACTCGAACCGGTGATTGAGCCTCTTGATGGCTCCACGCCGCAAGGTCGCTCTCACGAACGCTACCGCAGGGTTGTACTGACGGCCGCCAGCTCGACTGCTGCGCGCGCCCTTTCATGGATCACTGCGCTGGTTTACGTGCCGCTCACGCTAAACTATCTGGGCACCGAGCGATACGCGCTATGGGCAACGATCAGCTCAACTCTGGCTCTTCTGAGCTTCGCCGATTTCGGCATGAACGCCGGTTTGGTAAATGTAATTTCCGAGAGCCATGGCCGCAGAGACGAAAACGCAGCGGCCACTTACATTTCCACCAGCTTTTTCCTGTTGCTAGCCATTGCCGTGGGGATTGGCTGTATTTTCTGGTCCCTGTATCCGTTCGTCCCCTGGTCTCGGATCTTCAACGTGAGCACAGCGATTGCGAACCGGGAGGTGGGACCGAGCGTCAGTACATTCGTATTTTGTTTTCTCGCGTATCTTCCGCTGACCGTGGTGGAACGTGCGCAACTCGGATACCAGATGGGATTTGTAAATCAAAGCTGGGAAGCGGCGAGCAATTGCCTGGCATTCCTCGGAATACTTGTCGCCGTCCATTTGCACGCGGGGCTCGTCTTTCTGATCTTGGCGGTGGCTGGCGCGCCGGTCCTGACCGCACTGCTGAATGCGTTCACCTTCTTCAGTTTTCAGCGGCCCTGGCTTCTCCCCAGCTGGCACCGAATCTCACTAAGTGCCGCTCGCAAGATTGTAGGCTTGGGGGCTCTTTACCTGCTGATCCAAGCCGCGGCTGCGACCGGCTACACAACCGATAACCTGATCATTGCCCATGTCCTTGGCGCTTCTAGAGTTACGGAGTACGCAGTGCCGTTGAAGCTATTCGTGATAGCGCCCGCGGTTTGTTCAATCGTCTTTGCGCCTTTGTGGCCGGCCTACGGTGAGGCGTCGGCTCGAGGCGACGTTAAGTGGGTCAAAGCCACACTTAGATATTCGCTTCTGGGAGCACTAGTCCTTAGTTTCTTAGCCAACGCGTTGCTGTTTATGTTCGCGCGGACGATTCTTCGCATGTGGGTAGGTCCGCGTTTGGTGCCTTCGATGTTGTTGTTGGCGGGCATGGCATGTTGGGCCGTACTAAACAGTGTGACCAGCAGCCTGACAATGTTCTTAAACGGCGCCGGGTTCATCCGCGTGCAAGCAATCTGCTGCACCCTCATGGCGATCAGCAACCTGGTGATCTCAATCTATCTGACAAAACACATCGGAATTGCCGGTGTGGTCTATGGCACCGTCATCTCGCATACTGTTTTTGTTCTAATTCCTTACTTCTTCCAGCTGCCAAGGCTGTTAGCTGAGATTAGCGACCGCTCCGTGGTCCTGCTACACCCGCAATTATGAGGAGATATGCCGAAGCAGCTTGAAACAACCATCTAGCGCGAAGACATTTCGACCATGGACGGTTGGCTCGATATCTTTACAACCAAAATGAACAAGAGCCGGTTTCATAAATGCTGGCCAAGAATCTCCTGACCATCAGGGGCTGAAGTCCAATGTTTACCGGGTGCTGGCGACAAGACTGAAGTCGTGCCCTTCCACAAAGCCATCTATGAAGACGGCTCTACTCAACGATGACCTGAGGCCTCGGTTATGCTTGGGAGCGTTGCGCCCAGCAGCCTTCGGCCAACTTGGTTCACGATGCATCTCCAGCTGGCAGAAGCACAAACCGAAGGCCAGGCACGAAGTACGTGGCAAATAGGCGCTCATCTAGCACTAGCTTTTCAGAGATGAACGAGATGCCCAGCCGGCTGCGTCGGTCATAGCCGAGAAAGCTGTCAGGGCCGATACTGACGAGCGACAGGTGGTGGTCGCTGGCAGAATACGCAATTAGATCGTCCGCGCAGCCGAGAGCTTGTTGGTCTGGTTCAGTTACAACCTTAAAAATACAGTGCGGATCGGCAGCATCCTGCGCCTTTGGCAACGATCCCAGGGATTGCAGGCGATCCAGTAACCCTTGACTGTTTGTCTCGATGCGCACGGTCATGCCGCAGAAAGTCAGGTACACGGTATAAGGCGTCGGACTGAACCTCTTAAGTGGATCGATCATAGCCGAAGTGAAAAACGGTGTTTTGCTACTTAGAGCTGGTTTCGCAAAATTACTACCACCACTCTCGCGACGAACCCTCAGGGGCTAAAGCCCAATGTTTAGTGACCCTAGCGGCACGACTGCTAGATCAGCTCTTACAAAATTCCAGCAGCTCTTGGGCTAGCGCATCCGGGGGAAGGCCATGCCGCAGCACCCAACACTCCCGGTCCACAACATTACCAATGGTGTTTAGCTGGAACTCTTGCATCTCGGCGATACTGGCCGGCAAGGTTTCTAGTTCAGACGCGAAGCGGGTCGCAGCCTCTGCGGAACTGATGGTCGCGAAGGTCGCACGGGCTTCTACCGTTCTTTCGACAAATACCACCCAGCGTGGCTGGCAAGTCAGGGCACGGTTGACCCCGAAGATCTCGACCGGATCCACTTCGAAGGCAACTTCTCCATTCAGTGACACGTGAGGTTCGAATTCGTAGAGCTGAGGAAAGTATTCAGCCGCATCGGGTAGGAGCTTAACGGCCGTCGGCAGTCCCCAAGCCCGAACCTGAGACTCGTTGCGCGAGAAATATGTCCAATCGTCGGAAAGGTACTCCAGTCCGTGACAGGCGAGCGACAGAGCCAGAGTTGACTTACCCGCTCCGGACAGCCCTCCAAGCAACAGGCCTTCTCCCTTGTTCACCAGGCACGCACAGTGGAGCGGGGTAATGCGCAGGGATTGGCTGACAATGCCCAGCAAAACGGGAACGATCACCTGCTTCCAGTAGCCGAAATCACATGCCATGGCGGGTGAGAATGAGCCAATGACTTGGCAGGTCCGAAGGTCAATCAGCATGGAATTGCCCGGGCCGTAGGCCGCATACACCAAGTGATCTAAACCCCTGAAGTAGGGTTGCGGCCAAGGCGGCTGCTCCGGGCGCACCCGGTCCACGGAGAAAGCTAGGGAGAGGTCGGGAGGCGAGGTTAGAGATCCCGCAGGCTCAAACCATTCGCGGAGGACAGCTAATAGTTGCGGGGAATCACACGAGACCTCCCAGGACGACCCGCAAACCGCGAACCGCTCCTTGTGGTGAAGAGCCCTCTTATTGGGCTGCCCAAGTAGCTGTGCAGAGGGGAGTTTCATCATCGCCGCGCCATTCTTCTCGAAGCCTGCAAATCCCGCTTGCCTACGCCACTGCGACAGTGAGTTTGCCAGGGAGAGGCACCAGAGCTGTCCGAGCGCCCGCTACTGCCATAGGTTAGTAGAGACCTGCGTCGTAGACGTCATGAAAGTGTAACATTATGCTCGGAACCACGGCGTTGTCGAGACTGGCGGTCGTTCCCTAGCGGGTCAACATGCAAGAATTGCAACAAGATCAACGGATGACGGAGCGCAGCCGGCCTGTTGACGCAGTCCGTTCCGCTCCGACCTCGAAGCGGGGCTGGCTGACCCTGGCTATTTTCCTGTCCTGTCTCTTCATTTATCTGCAAGTCTTCGTTCTGCCCTCTACGCCGCGTGTGGCAACCGGCGACCAAGCTATTTACCTGAACAACGGCGCCCGGATGTTGGCCGGGGAAATGATCTATCGCGACTACGATCACTTCACTCTGCCCGGCACCGATATGACGTACATGGCGCTATTTAGGTTATTCGGAGTGCGGGCTTGGATCCCCCAGGCGATGCTGATCGTTCTGGGAACATCCCTTGTGTGGTTGATCGTTGTCGTCTCCATGAAAATCATGCCCCTGACGTCGTCTCTTTTAGCAGGGCTGCTTTTTGTGACCCTGCCATTCTCAAGCTGCCTCGACGCCTCGCACCATTGGTACAGCACCCTAGGCACCACCGCAGCTCTTGCCCTGTTGATGGAAAAGCGCAGCTTGGCTCGCCTCATCGGGGCCGGCATTCTGGTGGGTCTTGCAACCTTCTACACTCAATCCGCGGCGCTGTGTGCGGTTGGTTTTGCGGTCTTTCTCTGGTGGGAACATCGCGTGGAGAAATCCCCTCGGGCTTTGCTGCTCGAGAAGGAACTGGCTTTACTCGCCAGCTTCCTGGTTACGCTGACGGCGTGCCTTGCCTATTTCGTTTGGAAGGTAGGCCTGCGACGTCTTTTCTACTCGACGGTGGTGTTCGTTGTGAAGTACTTTCCGGCCGATTGGTTCAACAACTGGCGGGTCTACATGACTGGACGACCGCAAGTTCATAATTGGACCACTTGGCCGGACCTGCTTGCCTTTGCTCTGATCCACCTGCTTATCCCGCTGATCTACGTCCTGATTTTTGTGCGCTACGCCCTTAGGTCGAGTCCTTCCGTCGACCAACCGTGGCGACGATTGATGCTGATCAACCTGACGGGGTTGTTTCTGTTCCTTTCCATTGCATCCGCCCCGGCTTACAGCCGTTTGTATCCCGTATCACCACCCGCCGTCGTCCTCCTGGTTTGGTTCCTGCATTCCGCAGCTAGATTCGGGCATGAATCGAAGGCTGAGCAACTCTTGTTGCGAGGTCTGTGGGCAATGACGATCGTATTGGCGATTGCAAGACCAGCGATTACGCAGACCCGGTGGAATGAATCCCTTGAGCTCCCCACCGGCCGCACAGCTTTTGCCGGATACCCCGTACTTTATGACAAGTGCAGGTGGGCATCGGAACGAACCAGACCAGGCGATTATTTTCTTGACGATCCTCAAATGTGTTTTGCGCTTCGACTACGAGATACGAGCCGCGTACCATTCTTCCGGCCCACTGACTACACGAGGCCCGAGCAGGTTCAAGACGCCATCCAAGCGTTGGCGCGACTTCACGTGAGATTTGTTGGCTGGTATGCGAACCTGGATGATGAGGTGGTTGATCCTGCCGGAGACCATCTCGCTCCTTTGCGAGCTTATTTGCGGAAAAACTATCACCTGGCGCGGAGCTTCTCGAACGGCGATCAAATTTGGGAACTTAACAATTGACGCTGTGGGGGCCAAACATAGTCAGACCTTTGTGAAGTTACCGACAACGGACTGGACCGAAATTTGACAGCGCTTGCTGAACGGAAAATCAACCATTTGACCTCACCCATGGAACGCGAACCGAGTGCCAAAGCATCTTTCGTGATTTGATCACCAGCATGGATGGCACTCCGATACCCTCATGTGCAGATGCGTTGAAGCCGGATCTACAACGATCCGCGGCCGGTGACGTTCCAGAGCTGCCTGGAATCCCTGTGCGGGATCGTTAAGCATGGTGGCGAAAGCAGCAACCAGCCGAGCAAAGCGGCTGCGTACAGCGTGCCAAGCGGAGGCTACGGTTGCACCTTGCGCACTGGTTTCCGGTGGTAGCAGAACATCCGCCACGCGGGTTCCCTTGCGGTTGAAAGTGAGCACATCAGCAGACTTCTTGGGTCTGTTTGGGTAGGGCTTGTCCAGTTAGCAGCGAGCGCCGGGTTACCACCTTCTCCACGGTCCGCGAGACCCACAATTCCCACGGGAATGAGTAGCGGTTCTTGCCAATTCGCCAACGGATCGGCGCTCCGAGCGCGCGCCGGACGTTTCGACGGAGCCAGGGTATTTTCTTCGTTGCTTTTCTAAGTTGATTGTTCAGCAAGAAGTACTCGAGACTCCGTTTGAGCCTCCGCAACTCTTCCCCCTGCAGCCAGGGCAGGACATTGACGCCAAGCGCCAGGGGTTCCCACTCTTCGAGCGACTGTGGTTGGTGAACTCCCATTTTCTTGAGTTGAGGCCAGATGGGGATACCCGGATAGGGAGTGAAAATGTTGGGAGAAAAGCTGACATTCCAATACTGCTTTGCAATGTCGCTCATGAATCGAAACGTTTGCTGGCGGTGCTCTTCGGTTTCGCCGGGATATCCCAGAATAATATTGAACACCACATGAATGCCGGCCAGGTCTGCCTTGCGCGCGGTCTCCACCATCTGCTCCAGATGCTGGAAGCGCTTGTTCATCAAGTTGAGAACTTCCTGCGATCCCGACTCCGTGCCGAAACCGATGTGGTAAACGCCACTCTCAGCCAATAAGCGCACTTCGTCTTCCGTCATTGTGGCCAAGAAGTCGGTGGAGGTTTGAAAATCCCAACGGAATGTCAACCCGCTGTCGACAATCCCGCGGGCGATCGCTAGCGCACGTTTCCGGTCAACCAGAAAATTCGAATCAAAGAGCGGAACATCTTCAATTTCGTAACGGGGAACCAGTTCCGTCAGATCGTTGACTACCCGTTCCACGTGATACGCGTTGAAGCGTCGCTTGTAAAAGACCTGATCGGTGCAGTAGTTGCACTGATACGGGCAGCCGACGCTGGTGGTGTACGCCAGCTGGCGGATGCCGGAATGCTTCGCGTAGATTCCGTGGTCTACCAACTCATAGGCGGGCCTCGGCAGGTCATTAATGTTCGCAACCGGGCGCTCGGGCTGGTGGATAATGTCTCCACCGTCCTTGAACGACAGGCCACGAACTCCATGCCAGTCCTGTCCTTCCGCGATCCTTTGCACCAATTCGAGAAATGTTAATTCACCCTGGCCTCGCACAATCGCGTCGACAAAGGGTTCGCCCAGCGTCTGATCCACCGCCAGGCTGGGATGCCAGCCGCCAAATACAACCGGTAATGACGGACGATGCCGTTTTACCTGGCGGGCAACCCGAACCGCGGCTGCAATCTGAGGCCCTGTAAGCATCGAGATACCCAGGCAAAGCGCGTTCTCGCTCTCTCGCAGAAGCGCTTGTTCGTAGTCTGCGGTTAGGAAGTTGTCAATAACCTTGACTTCGAAACCCACCTGTCTCAGAGGCGAGGCCAGGTAAAGCAGCGCGAGAGGGGCCCCAAGAGGAGGACCGTCGTACGGCGGGTAGAAGAGCACGACTTTGTTCTTCGTGGCCAATCGATTTCAGTGTCCGCCTGGGCTGATCCGCTAAACCGATAGCCCGGAGTGCCCGGTTCTACCAGTTGCCCACCGGCCGATCGTCAAGAATACCAAATTCTGACACTAAGTTTTAACACCAGAGGCAGAATCATTGTCAGGACAATGTTAAATCGATGTCATTCTAGTGTAACCTGCGGCGTCGGGAACTGATGAGAATTTGCATACGTTTTACAACTCCGGGACAAGTGCAGGGTTGGAGTCGCTATAATGTTTGTTTCTTGCGGGCGAACGTCAACGGAATTTTATGATCCTTCTTTACAACCCTAAGGCAACTAGGTTTGTCAATCGCCGGCTGCCCCTTTCCGTCCTCGCCATTGCGGCTGTGCTGGAAGGCAAAGAAAGCTACACCGTTGTCGACCCCTACCCCAGCGACAGCAGGGATGCCCTTCTCAAGGAACATCCCGTCGAACTGCTGGCCGTCACCGTAGTGCCCGGACCTCAGACGGTTGGCGCGGTGGCCACCTGCCCTGAAATTCGCACCCGGTTTCCGAATGTGACAATTGTCTGGGGAGGCTACTTCGCCTCAGACTACACGGCCGCCGCTCGTAACGTAGGGTATGTGGACTATGCGGTGCGAGGCCAGGGCCAAACCATCCTGGAACTGCTGGATGTACTCCGTGGACATCGTGACCGGAAAACAACTGCAAGCCTTTCGTACAAGAACTCCGAAGGAAGAGCCCGACGGAGACACCGAGGATTGCATCAGGTTCCTCCGGGAGCTCAAAAGGTTGCCGGAAGCCGAGATTATTGGCGAACACTACGCGCCAGTCCGCAAGCGGGCGCAAATGTATGGCGGAGCTGCGGGCGGTTTGAATTTCCGACCACCGCTGGGACGCATGGGGCAGCGAACGATGGCAGCGCTTGGCTACGCAGAAAGACCCGATGACGCCTCAGTTGCAGCCGCGTACCAAGACAACGGATCGACGGCTTTGAATTGGTAGTGTCTTCGCGATGGCCGGCAGTAAAGATCTAGACCGGGGAGGATGGCTCTAAAAGCTTTGAGCAGCTGGCGGTACGGGTTTGGTTGCTATTCGGCGCCGTTCGAACTTAGATGGATTCAACAACTCATCAACCACCGCAAGCCGAAAAAAGAAAGTCTGTGCATAGTTCTGGGGGCATCGAAGCATCCGTACTCGGCTGTCAACTAGGAGGGCGTTCTTCAGCAGCGCGGTCCCTCGGCGTGAGAGATGGCTACGAACGTTGGGCGCCAACCTACGACTGTTCCCCAAATCCGCTGCTGGCTTGCGAACAACGTTATGTGAACCCGTTGCTTCCCAGCCTGCGGAATTGCCGGGCCCTCGACTTGGCTTGCGGCACTGGCCGCTGGCTTGCGCGACTATTGGCGGTTGGTGCACGCTCTGCATTCGGGGTTGACTTATCCTCCGCGATGCTGCGAGTTGCCGGTCACAAGAAAGAGCTTTCTGGGAGGCTGGC
>Ga0187783_10002189_pt1 | contig 14555 bp, 11 predicted proteins | sample 1015_SJ02_MP02_2_FD_132471 | JGI IMG/M metagenome (GOLD analysis project Ga0187783, IMG submission 132471) | Tropical peat soil microbial communities from peatlands in Department of Meta, Colombia - 1015_SJ02_MP02_20_MG | ecosystem: Environmental > Terrestrial > Soil > Wetlands > Peat | place...
CAGCCGGTCCGCCCTCAGGCGAGCAGCCGGCCGCACCGCTCATGCCGTCGCCGTACCTCAAGGCGGGCGAGTCTCAACCCGAGGCCTATCTCGCGCCGCCTCAGCCGGGACAGCCGCGGTACGGCACGCAGCCCTACGCTCGCCCGTACGGTGGTGGTTCAGCACCGTACTCCCCGTCTGGGTCAGGCCAGCCAGGCTATGGCCAGCCCAGGAATAGTCGAACGGCTTTCGGGCTGAGCTCGAGAGGCAGTCGGCGCGACCCAGCCCTGGCCGCACTGTGGGAGCGGCTCGCCGCATCGATCCTGGACTGGATCATCATCCTGGCCGTGCCGCTCGCCGCGTTTCGAACGCCGCTGCTGCGTATCTACCGCCAGCTGCAGGCGATTCAGGACCTGAGCTCCCCTGCTGCGCAGAAAGCGCTCACCAGCATCGGCAGCAACCCGGCCAACCAGAGCGCGCTCCTGTACTTCTTCCTGGCTCTGTTCGGCGTCGCGCTGGCCTACTACTGGCTGCAGCACGCGGCCTGGGGCGCCACCATCGGCAAGCGTGCTCTGGGTGTCCGCGTGGTCACCGCTGCCGACCACTCGCGGATCACGGTCTGGGCCGCGGGGCTGCGCGCGGTGACCTTCCTTGTCGCTCCCGCGGTCTTCGTGCTCGCTCCCGGGCCGGTCAACCTGCTCGGTGGCCTGGTCTGGATGGCCGACTCGGCGCTGGCAGTGTTTGACACCCGAGCTCAGTGCCTGCACGACAAGGTGGCCGGCACCGTCGTCATCAGGCAGCGCTGGCTCGACCAGCAGCAGGCGCGCTCGCCAAGCCCCTGGTAAGCCGTCAACCGAACACCAGGGTGTAGCCTGCCTCGCGCAACTGGCTGATCACCGAGTCACAGTGCTCCGGGCCGCGGGTCTCCAGGTGCAGGCTGACCTCGGCCTCGTCAACCCGCAAGTCCGCGGTTACGCGCTCGTGCACGACATCGAGCACATTGGCCCCGAGGCCGGCAAGCTCGACCAGCAGCGTGGCCAGCGCACCGGGGCGATCCGGCAGCTTGCAGCGAAATGCCAGGAACCGGCCCGCTGCCGACAGGCCGTGCCGGAGCACCTTGGACAGCAGCAGCGGGTCGATGTTGCCACCGGACAGCACCACGACAACGGGCGGCACGACCAGGCTCGGGTGCTCGAGTATCGCCGCGACGCCGGCCGCGCCGGCCGGCTCGACTACCTGCTTCGCCCGCTCCAGGCAGAGCAGCAGCCCGCGCGACAAGTTCTCCTCGGTTACCGTCACCACCCGCGCGCCGAGGTCGGCCAGTAGCGAGACAGCAAGCTCGCCAGGCCGGGCGACCGCAATTCCGTCAGCCATCGTGGCTCCAGGGACAACGGTGACCGGGTGCCCGGCAACTATTGACTCCGGCACCGGCGCCACCGCCTCGGCCTGAACGCCGATCAGCTTCGCGTCCGGCGCGACCGCGCTGGCGGCCAGCGCGATGCCCGATGCAAGCCCGCCGCCGCCGACAGGCACCACGATGGTGGCGACCTGCGGGCATTGCTCGGCGATCTCGAGCCCGACAGTGCCCTGGCCGGCTATCACATCGGGGTGGTTGAACGGGTGGATGAAGATCGATCCGGTCTCCTCGGCCAACTCCCGCGCCAGGGCCAGCGCGTCCTCGACAGCTGCGCCGTGCAGGATGACCTCGGCGCCGTAGGACCTGGTCGCAGCGACCTTAGGCAGCGGCGCCGAGGCTGGCATGACCACCGTGGCCTTGGCGCCGAGCGCGTCGGCAGCGAGAGCTACACCCTGAGCGTGGTTTCCCGCGCTGGCCGTCACCACGCCGCGTGCTCGCTCGGCTTCAGTGAGCCGGGAGATCCGCACATACGCGCCGCGGACCTTGAACGAACCGCCGCGTTGCAAATTCTCGCACTTCAGATAGACCGGGCCGGCAACGAGCTCGGCCAGCGCACTCGACTCAAGCAGCGGAGTCTGCCTGATCGCGGCCTGCAGGACGGACCGCGCAGCGAGGACGTCCGCCGGACGCAGCTGCGAATCGGCCGGCTGGCCGGCCTGCGGCAATGACGTCACGCCTGGATTGTTGCACTGCTGCAGGGACTGCTGGCAGTCCGGACCTGGCTCAGCTTTCTGCCCAGTATCGGTCAGCGGCGAAAATGAGCGCAGCAGCGCCGACCAGGCCGGCGCTCTGGCCGAGTGCGGCCGGCACCACTGTGACCCGCCGGGCGAACCCGAGCCGGGCGTGCGCGCGGAGCGCCTCCTCCAGCGGGTCGAACAATATCGGCCCTGCTTGCGACAGCCCGCCGCCGACGGACACGACTTCCAGGTCGCACAGGCAGGTCGCCGACGCGATCGCGATACCGAGCGCGCGGCCCGCGCGGCGCATGGCAGCCAAGCCAACTGGATGGCCGAGAGCGCCGTCATCGGCCAGTTCCTTTGCCGTCGCGTCGCTCTGGCCGGGCCGCCAGCCCTCGGACTGTGCCCAGCTAACCAGCGCCGGACCGCGGGCGATGGCCTCAGCGCAGCCGCGGCCGCCGCACGCGCACAGCGGTCCGGTCTCCGGGTCAACTACCACATGACCTACGTGACCCGCATTTCCTGACGCTCCCTCAACCAGCCGGCCGTCAAGCACGAGCCCGCCGCCGACGCCAGTGGATACGACTATGCCGAGCACGTTGTTCCGGCCACGCCCGGCGCCACGCCAGTGCTCGCCCGCCACCATGCAGATCGCGTCGTTGTGCACCCGAACCTGGATGCCGCCTAGTCGCTCGGCCAGCCTCGCCCGCAGCGGGAAGGCCCGCCAGGCCGGGATATTCAGCGGCGACACTACGCCTGCGGGCCACTCCATCGGGCCGCCGCAACCGCAGCCGCAACCGGCCAGCTCGCCAGGGCCGAAGCCAGCACCGCGGAGTACCTGCGCAATCAGCGAGTCCAGGGTGCGCCACAGCTGCTCGGCGTCCAGGCCGGCCGGAGTGGGAACCTGCGCCCAGGTCAGCACGCGCCCGGCAGGCTCAACCAGACCCGCAGCCAGCTTGGTGCCGCCGACGTCCACGGCGAGGGCGGGGCGGGACTCCGCCATTCCAAGCCTCCCAGTGTGCGGAACGGGCCCGCATCGACATAGTGTCGAACGGTGCAGCCTATGACTCACCACCAGCAAGCATCTGACCAGCCGCCCGCCTCGCCGCCACCGGACATCACGACGCTAGGAGACCTGCGCGCCAGCGGGCACCAGCTTCGCACCGTCAAGCAGGAACTGCGGCAGAACTTGCTCGACCGGTTGCGCTCAGGTCAAGACGCATTCCCTGGCATCATCGGATTCGGCCAGACGGTGCTGCCGCACTTGGAGCGGGCCATCATCGCTGGCCACGACGTGATCTTGCTCGGCGAGCGAGGCCAGGGCAAGACGAGGCTGATCAGGACGCTAACGGGGCTGCTCGACGAGTGGACGCCCAGCGTTGCCGGGTGCGAAATAAACGATCACCCGTTCGCCCCGGCATGCGCCCGCTGCCAGCGGCTGGCGGCCGAGCAAGGCGACAGCCTCGCTGTCAGCTGGCGACCGCGCAGCGATAGGTACGGCGAGAAGCTGGCAACTCCTGATACCAGCGTCGGCGACCTGATCGGCGACATCGACCCGGTGAAGGTGGCAGAGGGCCGTACCCTCGGCGATCCGGAGACGATCCATTTCGGCCTGCTGCCGCGGACCAATCGCGGCATCTTCTGCCTGAACGAGCTGCCCGATCTAGCGGAACGGATCCAGGTCTCGTTGCTCAACGTGCTCGAGGAGCGTGACATCGGCGTGCGGGGCTACGCGCTGCGGCTGCCGCTGGACGTGGTACTGGTGGCGAGCGCGAACCCGGAGGACTACACCAACCGGGGCCGCATTATTACGCCATTGAAGGACAGGTTCGGCGCTGAGATCCGCACGCACTATCCGGCCACGCTCGAAGCTGAGCTCGCCCTGATCGGGCAGGAGTCCAGGCTGGCCTGGGCAGGCGCGGATCCTGGCGCCACCGTGCCAGCGCATCTCGTCCAGGTCATCGCGAGGTTCACCCGGCTGGTTCGGGCCTCACCGGCAATCGACTCAAGGTCCGGCGTATCGGCCAGGTTCGCCATCGCGGCAGCGGAGGCGGTCGCCGCGTCCGCGGTCCGCCGCTCCGCCATCACCGGCGAGTCTGATCCGGTCGCCCGGGTGTGCGACCTGCCGGTCGTGGTCAGCACGCTTCAGGGCAAGGTCGAGTTCGAGGTCAGCGAGGAAGGGCGGGAGCAGGAGGTACTCGACCACTTGCTGCGGCGCGGTACCGCCGACACCTTCCGCGCGCTTCTCGGGAATGCCGACCTGACCGGCCTGCTGGCCAGGTTCAACGACGGTGGCGTGGTCGAGACTGGCGACCTGGTGCCAGCGGCGGACCTGCTCCGCCGGATCGGCGAGGTGCCAGGCCTGGCGAAGATCATGGAGCGGCTGCAGATGGAAGGCGGTGAGTCTCTGGGGCAGGCCGCAGCGGCGCTGGAGTTTGCGCTCGAAGGTCTGTACCTGATGCGCCGCCTGTCGAAGGACGCGATCGAGGGCGGAGCCGTCTACCGGAGCTGAGGGCGAACCGGCGGCAGCGCCGCACCTGGCCTGGGCCACTCCGAAGCGGCGAGAGGAGGCGACGAGCGTGACCGGCTATCGCTACGGTCAGTACGCCGGAGGGCCTGACCCGCTGGAGCCGCCGTACGACGTCCGCGGCGCTGTCGATGCCATGGGCGAGTCGGTGCTCGAGGGCACCGATGCGGCCAGCGCGCTCAGGGATCTGCTCCGGCGCGGCATGTCCGGTCACCGCGGTCTTGATGACCTGCTCCGCCGGGTGCGCGAGCAGCAGCGCGAGATACGCAGCCGTGGTCGTCTGGACGGGATCCTGGACCGGGTCCGGACCCTGCTGGATACCGCCATCGGCCAGGAACGGGCCGAGCTGTTCCCCAGACCTGACGATTCGGCCAGGATGCGCGAGGCGGAGCTCGACGCGCTGCCATCCGATACCGCCCAGGCGATCAGGCAGCTCGCCGATTATGACTGGCAGTCTGCTGCGGCTCGCGAGACGTTCGAGCAGCTCAGGTCGCTGCTGCGCAGAGAGGTCCTGGACAGCCAGTTCCGCGGCATGCGGCAGACCCTGGCTGACCCCGATCCGAAGGCGCTGCAACGGGTCAAGGACATGATGGCGGCGCTGACTGACATGCTCGAGGCGGACGCCCGCGGCGAGCACACCCAGCAGGACTTCGATGACTTCATGGCTGCCTACGGTGACATGTTCCCTGATGCGCCGGCCAACCTGGAGGAACTCGTGGACGGTCTGGTCCGCCGCATGTCGGCGGCCCAGCGCCTGCTCGACTCGCTCACCGATGCCCAGCGTGATGAGCTCTCCGAACTGATGTCGCAGGCTCTCGAAGACGCCGGGCTCGCGGCCGAGATGGCCAGGCTCGCCGATGTGCTCCGGGCGCGGCGACCTGACATGGACGCAACCTGGCCGCGACCGGGAATGACGGGCACAGAGCCGCTCGGCCTCAGTGATGCCACCACCGCGCTGGCCGAACTCGCCGACCTGGCCGACCTGGAGGACGCGTTGCGCCAGGACTATCCGGGCGCGCGGTTGGACGACATCGACGAAGAGGCGATCAGGCGCGCGCTCGGCCGACAGGCCGTGGACGACATGGAGGCGCTCCGCCAGATTGAGCGGGAACTCGAGCGCCAGGGCTACCTGCAGCGCGTCGACGGCAAGCTGGAGCTCACTCCCAAGGCGGTACGCAGGCTCGGCCAGACGGCCTTGCGTAAGGTCTTTGCTGAGCTGCCAGAAGGCGGTGCGGGCGATCACGATCAGCGCGATGCCGGCCAGGCCGGGGAGATTACCGGCAGCACACGACCATGGCGGTTCGGTGACGAGCAGGCCATCGATGCCGCCGCCACGGTCCGGAACGCGCTACTCCGGCAGGCGTCGCCGCGCCCGGACGGCTCGGCGCCTGGCAGCCTGCCACGACCGCGCGGCCAGCGGCGCCGTGCCGGGCGGCCGGGCGCGGCCGGGGCCGAGCGGCCGGCCAAGGTCGCGCTGTCCGTCGACGATTTCGAGGTCACCGAGACTGACCGGCGCGCATCGGCGGCCATCTGCCTGCTGGTCGACCTGTCTTATTCGATGGCGCTGCGGGGCACGTGGGGAGCGGCGAAGCAGACGGCACTGGCCCTGCACGCGCTCGTCCGCACGCAGTACCCGCAAGACGCGATCCAGGTCATCGGCTTCTCCAACTACGCGCGCGAGCTCAGGGAAGCCGAGCTCGCCGGGCTGAGCTGGGACATGGTGCAAGGCACGAACCTGCATCACGCACTAGTCCTGGCTGGCCGGTTCCTGGACCGGCGACCGGAGCACAACCCGGTGGTCATGGTGATCACCGACGGCGAGCCGACCGCCCATCTGCGCCGGGACGGCCGGTTCTGGTTCGACTGGCCGCCGTCGCCGGAGACCATTGAGCTCACCCTGGCCGAAGTCGACAAGATGACCAGGCGGCGGGCCACGATGAACGTGTTCATGCTGGCCGACGACGAGCGGCTGACCTCTTTCGTGGACGAGGTGGCCAGGCGCAACGGCGGCCGGGTCCTCCGGGCTATGCCGGACAGCCTCGGCGAGTACGTGGTGAAGGATTTCCTCCGGACCCGGCGCCACTACAGCAGGTGACGCACGCAGCAGCACGCTGCCAGGGCGAAGTTTCAGCTGTGAGCCAGCCGTCATCCCAGCACGAGTCCTAGGATCGGCCCCATGTCGTTCACTGACCGGCTCGTCCTGTGGCTGCACATCGGATTCGCCATCTTCACCATCGGGCCGGTAGCGCTGGCTGTTTCCTCGACACCCAGGTACATCCGCAAGCGCGAGGTAGCGATCCTGCGCTACCTGGCCAGGATCACCGTGATCTTCACCATAGGGTCACTGCTCGTCCTGGTGTTCGGTGTTGTGCTTGGCGAACTCGACCACGACTTCAAGCACCCGTGGCTTACCGCAGCCACCACCCTGTTCCTGGTCGCCATAGTGCTGCTGATCCTGATCATCCGCGATCAGCGTCGCGCCATTAGGGCGCTGGCGCCAGCCGATGTCCAGCCGTCCCAGGCCATCCCGGCAGGTGCAGCAGATGGCGCTGCACCGCAGGGCGGCTCCGACGGCCGTGGCGGAGCCGATGCCAGTGCGGGCGCCCTGCCGGGCGACTCAGCCGGCCACGCGGCTGGCCAGCAGGCTGGCGGGGTAACGCTCGCCGAGCACGTAGCATCGGTGGAGCGCGGCCGGATAGCCGCCATGGGAGGTGTTGTCAACCTGATCTGGCTGGCCATACTGGCGCTGATGGTGTGGCAGCCTTGAGCGTGGGCATCATCGGAGCTGGTGCACCAAGAATTTTAACTTTTTGTAACTATTTCAACCTATCCAAGGCGACCGCCAGTAGTACCGTGCCGGTCGTAGTCACCGCTGGTTCATCCGTGCCCGGAGCTAAGCGCCAGGGGCAGCCAGCATCAAGGAGGAATCGTGAGTTCTCAAAGCGTGTCCGACGGCGGCTCGAAGCGGACACTCGTCATCGTCCTGGCGGTCGTCGCCGTCCTCGCGCTCGTCGCAGCGATCCTGTGGCTGACGGGCTCGGCGCCGTCGTTCCTGGATTCAGGCAGCCATGTCAAGAGCGGCAACCATCTGCTCCGCGGTATCGCCGGGTTGGTCATCGCTATTGCCTGCGGTGCAGGCGCGTGGTGGACGAGCAAGAAGCCGTAACCGGCAACGTGAGATAGCTCGGCTGTGCCCAGGCGTACTCGGGCCTCAGCTAGCTGGGGTATCCGAGTACGCCCAGCACGCCGAAGCATCGCCAGCCTATTGCCCCGCTCCGGGCACCCCGCGGCTGGCCATTCCGGCAGCCGCCGCCGAGCATGCCAGCACGGGAGCCTGTCCATCACCGCGGTCGGCGCATATGCCGTCGCGTTGACACTCGGCTGCGCCGACGCCTAGATTTTCAACGTTCGAGCACGTAACTGGTGTTCGTGAAGCGCACAAGCTAACTCTCCGGTTCTCGCACCTGGTCAGCGATAGAGCGCAAAGGAGTGGCGGTGACTCTCCTCGACCGGTCCATCTGGCTCGGCAAGGCATTCTCAGGCGGCTGGACGGATCTTGGGGGCGGGCAAGCCGGGGTTGTCGAACCGGCGACCGGCACAGAACTCGGCCGCATCGGCCTGGCGTCGGCAGCCGACGTCGGCCGTGCCGCCAAAGCGGCAGCGGCGGCCCAGCCGGCCTGGGCGGCACTCCCGCACACCCAGCGCGCGGCCATCCTGCGCAAGGCCGCGGAGATCTGGCTGGCGAACGCGGCCGAGATTGAGGACTGGAGCATACGCGAGGGCGGCAAGATCCCGCCTGCCGCCCAGTTTGAGACCCACGTCGCGACCGAAGAGATCTTTGAGGCCGCAACACTGCCGTCACGGCCTTACGGCGAACTGCTGCCGAGCGAGCAGCCGCACCTGAGCTTCACGCAGCGGGTACCAGTCGGCGTGGTGGGGGTCATCTCCCCGTTCAACTTCCCGCAGATCCTCGCCATCCGCTCGGTAGCGCCCGCCCTGGCGCTGGGCAACGCCGTCGTGCTGAAGCCGGATCCGCGCACTGCGGTCGGCGGCGGCGTCGTGCTGGCTAGGGTCTTCGAGGAGGCTGGCCTGCCCGAAGGCCTGCTGCACGTGCTGCCAGGCGGGCCGGAGGTGGGCGAGGCGCTGGTGACAGAGCCAGTGATCGGGCTGATCTCGTTCACCGGGTCCACTGCCGCCGGGCGCAAGGTCGGCGCCTTGGCCGGGCAGCACCTCAAGCGCGTGCACCTGGAACTCGGCGGCAACTCCGCGCTGATCGTTCTCGAGGACGCCGACCTGGACAAGGCGGCCTCGGCCGGTGCCTGGGCGTCATTCCTGCACCAGGGCCAGATCTGCATGACAGCCGGCCGGCACCTAGTCCAGGACACGATCTACGACGACTACGTCAGCAGGCTCGCTGATAAGGCCAGCCACCTGCCGGTCGGCGACCCGGCATCGGGCCAGGTGGCCATCGGCCCGATCATTGACGAGCGGCAGCGCGACAAGGTGCATGCCCTGGTCACAAGCAGCGTCGAGGCGGGCGCCCGGCTTGCCGCAGGCGGCAGCTACCAGGGCCTGTTCTACTCCCCGACGGTGCTGGCCGAGGTGGCACCGGCGATGCCGGCCTACGCGAATGAGGTCTTCGGCCCCGTCGCCCCGGTGGTGCGGTTCTCGACCGCCGATGAGGTGGCAAAGCTGGCCGCGGACTCCGAATACGGGCTCTCGCTCGGCATCCTGACCAGAGACGTCATGCGCGGCCTCGATCTTGCCCAGCAGATTCCGACCGGGATCGTGCACATCAACGACCAGACGGTGGACGACGCTCCTAACACGCCGTTCGGCGGGATCCGCGCATCCGGCACGGGAGCGCGCTTTGGCGGAACGGCCAACCTGGACGCTTTTACCGACACGCGCTGGGTGACGATTCGCGGAGACATCGCGCCATATCCGTTCTGACGTCGCGGCACGGCCGACCATGCGAACCCAGGTAGGAATCGTCGGCGCCGGGCCTGCCGGCCTGCTGCTCTCGCACCTACTGGCCCTGCGCGGAATCGACTCGGTATTGATCGAGATCCGCAGCAGGGAATACTGCGAGGCGCGGCAGAGGGCCGGAGTGCTGGAAGCCGGCAGCGTACGGCTGTTGCGCGAGGCCGGGCTGGCCGACCGCCTTGACCGTCAGGGCCTGGAACACGGCGGGATCTACCTGCAGTTCGACGGCGAGCGCCAGCATATCGACTTCCGCGAGCTGACCGGCCGGACCGTCACGGTGTACGCGCAGACAGAGGTGGTCAAGGATCTCATCGCCAGGCGGCTCGCCGACGGCGGACCAGACGCGATCGAGTTCAGCGTGTCCGGAACCGAGGTGGCCGACCTGGACACCGACAAGCCGCTGCTCAGGTACACCGACGCGGCCGGGGTTCGGCACGAGGTCGGCTGCGATGTCATCGCCGGCTGTGACGGATTCCACGGCATCTGCCGGCCGTCCGTTCCGGCCGGGATCCTGGCTAGCACCGAGCGCGACTACCCCTATTCGTGGCTGGGCATCCTGGCCGACGTGGCGCCGTCCACGGATGAACTCATCTACGCTCACCACCGCAACGGCTTCGCCCTGCACAGCCTGCGCAGTCCCACGCTGAGTCGGCTGTACTTCCAGGTAGATCCGGACGAGGACATCGCGAACTGGCCGGACGATCGGATCTGGGCGGAGCTGGCCAGCCGGTTCGAGCTGCCCGGCTGGACGCTCCAGCAGGGTCCGGTCCTCGATAAGGCGATCACGCCGATGCGCAGCTTCGTCAGCGCACCCATGCGCTACGGGCGGCTGTTCCTGGCCGGTGACGCCGCGCACATCGTGCCGCCGACTGGGGCGAAAGGGCTCAACCTCGCCATCGGGGACGTGGCGTTGCTGGCAGCGGCCGTCGACGGGCTACTGCACGGCGAGCCCGCGCTGGCCGACGCGTACTCGGCAACCTGCCTGCGGCGGATCTGGCGGTGCACGCACTTCTCCTGGTGGATGACGACGATGCTGCACCGGACTCCGGGCGCCGACGACATGGAAGCCCAGTTGCAGCTCGCGCAGTTGCGCTACGTTGCCGGTTCGCGCGCCGCCGCCACGTCGCTGGCCGAGAATTACACCGGGTACTTCTGACCGCAGACCGACAAGGACCAGACTGATGCGCACATCACCTCCGTTCCGGGCTGATCATGTCGGCAGCCTGCTCCGGCCGGCCAACCTGCTGGCCGCGCGGGATGACTTCGCGGCCGGCCGGATCGACGCGACGGAGCTGAGAGCGGTGGAGGATGCTGCGATCGAGCAGGCCGTCCGCATGCAAGCCGACCTCGGCCTGCAGTCGGCCACCGACGGCGAGTTCCGCCGCGCATCCTGGCATATGGACTTCATCTACCAGCTCGGCGGGATCAGCAAGGCGCCGGGCAACCTGGCGGTGAAGTTCCGCAACGCCGCTGGCACGATCGAGTTCACGCCCGCGGCACTTCATGTCGGCAGCAGGATCCGGCTGGATCACGCGATCTTCGATGCAGACTTCGGTTACCTGAAGTCCGTGGTCACCCAGGCGACCGGAAAGCTCACCATTCCGTCGCCCAATATGGTCCACTATCGTGGCGGCCCGGCGTCGATCGATCATGATGTCTACCCGGACATGGAGCAGTTCTGGTCCGACCTGTCAGCCGCCTATGCCGAGGAGGTGCACCGACTGGCCGCGCTCGGCTGTACGTACTTGCAACTGGACGACACTAGCCTGGCCTACCTGAACGACCCAGCACAGCGCGCCGAGATCGCCGAGCGCGGCGAGGACGCCGAGCACCTGCACCTGCGTTATATCCGCCAGGTAAACGACGCGATCTCCGGCAGGCCGCCCAGCCTGGCCGTCACGACGCACCTGTGCCGAGGCAACTTCCGCTCATCCTGGGCAGCCGAGGGTGGCTACGACTTCGTGGCCGAGGCGCTGTTCAGCGAGCTCGCCGTCGATGGTTTCTTCCTCGAATACGACGACCAGCGGTCGGGCGGGTTCGAGCCGCTGCGGTTCGTCCCCAGGGGCAAGATGGTAGTGCTCGGCCTGGTGACGACCAAGCGTGGCGAGCTGGAGAGCGCAGACGAGCTGAAGCGCAGGGTTGACGAGGCCGCCCGGTTTGTTCCGCTGGACCAGCTCTGCCTGTCACCGCAGTGCGGCTTTTCCTCCACTGTCGAGGGCAACGTCCTTACTCAGGACGAACAGAAGGCCAAGCTGCAGTTGGTGGTGCAGACCGCGCACGACATCTGGGGTGAAGGCTAGCGGCGTGACGAGCCAGCCCACCGGTGACTAGGTAGGCCCGCCACGCGGGCTTTGACTGCGCTCGGTGCGCAGCCAGTAGCCGACGGGGAACAGCCGGAGGTGCACGCGCTCGTCCAGGAGCCCCCACAACCCGCGCGGGGCGAACAGGGCCACTACGATCGCCACCAGCCCCAAGATGATCAGGTACCACGCGTTGTATGAGGCCAGCGTCTGCTGCAGCACCATGTACACCGCGGTGCCGATGATGGGCCCCTCGATCGTGCCCAGCCCGCCGATGATGGTCGCGAATGCCATCTCCGCCGTCCACAGCACGCTAAAGTCTGCGCTCGGCTGCACCTGGAGCTGGCTGACAGCCAGCACCGCGCCCGCAGCGCCGCATCCGACCCCGGCCACCAGGAACACCAGTAGCCTGGCCAGACCGACCCGTGCTCCTGAGCTGCGCGCCGCTACCTCGTCGTCCCGGATGGCAGTGAGCACCAACCCGAGCCTGCTACGGAGCAGGAGGTAGATGGCGGCCAGCGAGGCGACGGTGACAGCCAGACCCACCCAGTAGGTGTATGCGGTCAGCAGTGTCGGGGTGTACCCGGCAAAGCCAGGCAGCGGCATGCCAGAACCGCCGCCAATGGAGGAGAACCTCTCGATAAACAACATGACGGTCGCGGCAAGCACCCAGGTGGCGATCGCGAAGTACCCGGTGCGCAGCCGGGAAACCAGCCACCACATGAGGAGCGCCGCAACCCCGCAGCCGATCGCGGCCACCGGCACCGCGTCGAAGGGCGAGGCGCCATGCAGGCCCAGGATCAGCACGAAGTACGCGCCCAGGCCCACGAACGCCTGCTGTCCCACCGACACCAGGCCGGCGTAGCCGGCCAGCAGATTCCACATGCTCGCCAGCGTCAGCACGATGAACGCCTGCACCAGGATCGCTGTCGTGCCCGAGTACACGATGTACGGCAGCCGCGCGAGCACGACGACGACGATCAGGGCGCCTGCCCCGGTCCAGGCCACGTTCCGGCGCGAGCGGGTGACCCGGTATCCGGCTACCTGCCGAGTGCTGGTGTCCGCAAGCAAGCTCACGACTGCGACCTCCGTGCGGTCAGGCCTTGCGGGCGCAGCACGAGCACCGCGAGGAAGACCAGGAAACCGGCGAGCAGCTCGTCGGAGATATTGATCTGGGCGCCGATCTGCTGGGCGACCCCCAGCACCACCCCGCCGAGCAGCGTGCCCCACAGCGAGCCGAGGCCGCCGATCACCACGGCGGCAAACGCGAACAGCAAGATCGTGTCGGTGCCCGCAGTCGGATCGAGGTCGGAGTACATGCCGTAGGCGATGCCGCCAAGTGTCACGGTGCCGAGCGCGACAGCCGCCGCGATGCCGAACACGTGCCGGTAGTCGGCGCCCGCGAGCTGCGCTGCCTCCTTGTCATCGGCCACGGCCCGGATCAAGCGACCGTATCTGGACCCGGACAGGAAGAACTGCAACCCGAGCAGGACCACCACGGCGACCGCGAAAATCGTCACGAGCAGCCAGGCAATCTGGATCTGTGAGCCTAGGCTGAACGAGTCCTGGACGAGCGCGAGGTTGGGTCCGATCCCGCGGGTGTTGGCGGTAAAGAATTGGAGCAGGCCGTTCTCGATCACCACTGACAGGCCGAAGGTGACCATCAGCGTGGTGAGCACACTGCGATCAAGCGCCGACTGGATGACCGTGCGCTGCAGCACGTAGCCGAGCCCGGCCATGACCGGCGCCACGATGACGAAGGACCAGAGCACGGGGATGTGGCTGACGAAGATAATGCCGATCGCGATGTACCCAGCGACCACGGCGAGATCGCCGTGCGCAAGGTTCACGACCTTCATCACCCCGAACATCAGCGACAGGCCGCACGCGAACAGCGCATACAGGCCGCCGGTCAGGATCCCCTGGATGATGGCGTTCACCCAGGTCATATCGATGCACTCCCCTCTGCTGGCTGACTGCTCCCATCGAGGGAAACGTGCGGTGCGGTCGAGCCGGTCACGTCCGCTGGCCCGGCCAGCCCGAAGTAGGCCGCCTCGACCTGCTGGGCGGTGACGTCGGCGGGCTTGCCTTCCAGGGTGGTGTGGCCCTCCAGGAGGCACTGGATATGCGAGGCGACCCGCAACGCCTGACTGACGTCCTGCTCGACGAGAAGCACCGTCAGGCCGGTCTCCAGGATCTGCGGCAGCATGGCGTAAATGCGCTGGACCACGACTGGCGCCAGGCCGAGCGAAAGCTCGTCAAGCAGCAGTACGCGCGGGTTGGCGACAAGCGCGCGGCCGATCGCGACAGTCTGCTGCTCGCCGCCGGACAGCTGAGCGGCCTGCTGGCCGCGCCGGTCCCGCATCCAGTCGAACGTCTCGTACACCCGCTCGATGGTCCACGGGCCCTTCCGCGCGTAGGTCGCGCCGACCTTGAGGTTCTCCTCGATCGACAGCGACCCGAACAGCCGCCTGCCCTCCGGCACCATGACGATCCCCTGCCTGGCCCGGCGCTCTGGCCGCAGCCCGGTCAGGTCCTGGCCGTCCAGGAGGATCGCCCCGGCCGACGGCCGGTGCAAGCCCGCGATCGTCCGCAGCAGCGTCGACTTGCCTGCCCCGTTGGCGCCGATGATCGCGTAGACCTCACCGGGATAGACGCTGAGCGAGATA
>Ga0187783_10002190_pt1 | contig 14548 bp, 13 predicted proteins | sample 1015_SJ02_MP02_2_FD_132471 | JGI IMG/M metagenome (GOLD analysis project Ga0187783, IMG submission 132471) | Tropical peat soil microbial communities from peatlands in Department of Meta, Colombia - 1015_SJ02_MP02_20_MG | ecosystem: Environmental > Terrestrial > Soil > Wetlands > Peat | place...
CCGTCGTCCGATCCCTCGGCAAGACGCGCCGCGATCGATTCTTCGATACGCAGGCGTTCCAGGTCATCGCGCCCGGAATCCTTGAGTTTCTGGCACTGGTTCATTTGTACCCTTTCCTTGGCACGTTGCGTAACCGACCCGCCGAGTCTAATGCAAAGACCGCAAGTCGACAGCCCTTCCGGGGTGGTCGCGGCCTGCGGCGCGCCGGTCTTCAGGTCGAAATGTCTGGCGCTGGCGACGGTGCAACCGCGCTTGACGACCCGAAATCGAACTCGTCGGGGGCCAATAGGATCGCAGTGCTCTGCTGTCGAGGCGGGCGACCTATCGAGGCTGGCAACGCCTGACGACGCGCAACCAATCCACGTCGAGGAAGATCACGGGGCCGGATACCGCCCATTTGACCAGTAGTCCGCCGATGTAACGCTGTCTGTAGATCATGGTTGCGAGCGTACTGCGCGGGGCGGTCCGCTCGTACAGCCGAAGGTCATGGCGCACCGCAGCGGCATGGTCCTGGTCAGCGTGGGGTCGTCGGCAGCGCTTTACCACGTGGTCTCGAGCGTTACATGCCCGGGCTCACTCGCCACACGCCTGAGCCATGCGCGGACGGCTGGGTAGGCGCCGAGATCGAATCCACCGTCGGCAGCGCAGTGCGTGTACCCGTAGAGCGCAATATCGGCAATCGAATAGCGTGCCCCGGCGAACCAGTCGCGGCGCGCCAGGTGTGTCTGCATCACGCCGAGTGCCGCATTGCCTTTCGCGTGCCACTCAGGGACAAGATGGCGTCTCTTTTCGAGCTCCTCTTTCGGCGCAAAGGCGAGCCAGAATCGGGCCACGGCGATGTAAGGCTCGTGGCTGTATTGCTCGAAGAACATCCATTGCAGCACCTCGGCACGACCCCAGCGGTCGGCGGGCAACAGCCTCGAGCCCTCACTCAAATACCACAGGATGGCACCCGACTCGGGGAGCGTTCGTCCGTCGTCGAATTCGAGCATCGGGACGCGCCCATTCGGATTCTTGGCGAGAAAGTCCGGCTTGCGCGTCGCCCCGTCGTGAAGCCCATAGTTCTTCAGGGCGAGCTCTACGCCGAGTTGCCGTGCGGCGAGCCGCACCTTGTAGCAATTGCCTGACACCTGCATCTGATGAAGCACGAGCATACGAACCCTCCCTCACCTGCGGCACGCCGAGAACATCAGAGTAATCGCTGTCTGCCGCCTCTCACGCAAGTTACTAGGGCACGAAGGAGAAATTAGCCTTAGTCGGGCAAGACGAGCCCTTCTTGCGGCGAGACGACCGTGCCGGATACGAAGGCCGGCAAGATGGCGCCGAGCGGCTCTAAAATGAGCTGGAGCCATCCCCGCCGACCGTGAGTGACCGCCGGATCGATTCGAGGTAGCCCCTTGTTGAGCTTTGTCTCCGGGACCACGAGTGAGCCGCTCCTTTACGCGACGGTCGACGAAGTCCTCAAGCGGGCCGTGGCGAGTGGCGCAGATCGAGCCGCTGTAGTTGCGCCGCAGCAGACGGCGCGTTACACATTTGGCGAGTTCGACGATGCGGTGGAGAGGGTCGCCCGTGGCTTCGTAGCCTGCGGGCTCAGGACCGGCGAGCGAGTCGGAATTTGGGCTCCCAACTGCATCGAGTGGGTCCTCACGATGTTCGCGGCCGCACGCGCCGGTCTCATCCTGGTAAACATCAACCCCGCCTATCGAACCTACGAGCTCGAGCACGCTCTGCGGCTCGTCGGATGCAGTGCACTGGTTTTCGCGCCGACATACAAGGGGACTGATTATCTCGCCATGCTCGGGGAGCTCATCCCGGAGCTCTATGGCGCAGCACCTGGCCGCGTGAGGTCGGCACTGTTGCCTGAGCTGCGGCTGCTGGTGCGTATCGGAGAGACCGCCGCCCCCGGTTGCGTGTCGCGCAAGGATCTCGAGGCCGCGGGCGGGCGGCTCGGTGACCGCGCGCTGAGTACCATCCGCGAACGGTGCGATCCGGACCAACCCTTCAACATCCAGTTCACGAGCGGGACCACGGGATCGCCGAAGGGTGCCACGCTGAGCCATTTCAACATCGTCAACAACGGATTCTTCGTCGGCGAATGCCTGCGGCTGACAGCCGCCGACCGCATTTGCATTCCGGTGCCGCTCTATCATTGCTTTGGCATGGTGTTGGGCGTTCTCGCAGCGATGACGCACGGCGCTGCCAGCGTATTTCCCTGCGAGGGGTTCGACCCGCTCATCACACTCGAGACTGTTCAGCGCGAGCGCTGTACGGCGCTGCACGGCGTACCGACGATGTTCATTGCCGAGCTCGAGCATCCACAGTTCGCCCACTTCGATCTCACCTCGCTGCGCACCGGCATCATGGCTGGGGCGCCATGCCCGATTGCCGTGATGCGCCGGGTGATTACCGAGATGCACATGGCGGAGGTGACGATCTGCTACGGCATGACCGAGACCAGTCCGGTCAGCTTCCAGAGCGCCTGCGACGATCCGCTCGAGCGTCGCGTCACGACCGTCGGTCGCATACACCCACATGTGCAGGTCAAGATCGTGGACGAATCAGGACGCGTCACCGAGCGCGGAACGCCCGGGGAGCTGCTGACGCGCGGGTACTCCGTGATGCGTGGCTACTGGGGTCAAGCTGACCGCACGGCTGAGGCGATCGACACGGCCGGCTGGATGCACACCGGTGACCTGGCCAGCCTCGACGCTGACGGCTATTGCAATATCGTCGGCCGCGTCAAGGACATGATCATCCGCGGCGGCGAGAACGTCTATCCACGGGAGATCGAGGAGTTCCTCTATGGCCACCCGGCCATCATCGACGTCGCCGTCGTTGGCGTTCCGGACCGTAAGTACGGTGAGGAAATCTGCGCCTGCATCCGCCTGCGCGGCGAAGCTCATCTCACCGCAGAGGACATCCGCGAGTTCTGTCGCGGAAAAATCGCGCACTACAAGGTGCCGCGCTACGTGCGATTCCTGGAGAGCTTTCCGCAAACCGTCACCGGAAAGATCCAGAAGTACCTGCTACGCGAGCAGCTGCAGCGCGAGCTTAAGCTCGCGGAAGAGAAGCACGCGTAAATCGCTCGATTCCCCCACCGCTGGACCAGCCGATGGCACTCCCCAACGCCGACGACCGCAATGCCGCCGAGATCGAGTACTGGAACGGTCCCGGCGGCCGTCGCTGGTTGGATCGGCACGAGATGCAGGATGCCCTGCTCGCACCGGTCGCCGAGATCCTGACCGATCGAGCGCGGGCCCGTAGGGGTGAAACTGTTCTCGACATCGGCTGCGGATGCGGCAGCACGTCGATTGCGCTGGCGCAGATCGTGGCCCCGAGCGGCCGCGTGCTCGGGGTCGATGTATCCGCGCCCATGGTGGAGCGGGCGCGACAGCTCGCACCGAGAGCCCTGCCGGTCGCCTTTGCGCTGGGCGACGCCACAATCTTCCCCTTCGAGCCCGCCGCAGCGGACCTTCTGTTCTCGCGCTTCGGCGTGATGTTCTTCGCCGAGCCGGCCCGATCCTTCAGCCATATGCGCCGTGGCCTGCGTGCCGCCGCCCGGACTGTGTTTGCCTGCTGGCGAGCGCCGCGCGAGAACCCTTGGTTACTTCTGCCTCTGCAGGAAGCGTACCGGCACGTGCCGCGTTTACCGGAGGTCGGACCCGAAGACCCGGGACCGTTCTCGTTCGCATCCGAGCTTCGCGTACGCCGCATCCTGACCCAGGCCGGGTTCGACGCCATCGGGCTCGAGCCGATCGACCTGACGCTGGATCTGGCGAACGCGCACGGTCTCGAGGCCGCGGTCGACACTGCCCTCGGCATCGGGCCTGCGAGCCGGGCGCTGGATGGTCAACCGCCAGCGCTGCGGGAGGCAGCCGCCGCGTCCATCCGCGGGGCGCTGGCGCGATTCCAGGTGGGAGATCGGGTCCCGCTGCCCGGCGCGATCTGGATTGTTACGGCGACCAATCCATGAGATGAACGCGCACGGCTCGCGTGTGCGTCACACTCAGGCGCGACACAAGTTCACCCACCGCTGATTCAACCGCGCCCGCTTACGCTTGACGGCAGGACTGCAAAGTCGCTGGTCCTTTCCAGAACGTTCATGGCAGACAGTAATGCAGGCGGTGGCGCGATCAGCTTGCGCTCGACCAGATTCAACCAACCGCCTGCGCTGGTCACCCGCGCCGCGAGCTTGGCGTCCGATCTGAAGATCTCATGCCGCAGCAGAAAGCGGCTACCGTCCGGCGCGTGACCGGCAAGCGCATACGTGACGGTGATTTCTTGTTGCAGCCCGACTTCCCTGAAGTACTCCACTTCGTCTTTCATTACGACCGGCCCGATGCGAAGGCGCAAGAACTCCTCCATGGGAAATCCGTGCTCGATGAGAAACATCTGCCGAACATCGGCGGTTTTGTCGAGGTACGCCGTGTTCTTCATGTGGGAGTTGAAGTCCATGTCCGCCCATCCTGCGTACAGTTTCTTGGTGTACATGCGCATCGCCTCCGCAGACGGGATCAGACCGTCGTTACCGCAAAACCACCCGGGACCTGCGCAGCACCGCTCCCCGCGGAGCGGAAACGCTCACGGCCTGAGGGACGCGAGCCATCGCGCCATCTCGGCGGGGCTCTCCAGCCAGCCGCTTGCCGGCCATTCACGGGGTCGCTCATTTTCCGGAATGTATCCGAACAACGCGACGAACACCCTCATGCCGGCAGCGTTGCCCGCCTGCACGTCGCGTTCGGCGTCACCGACATAAATGCAGTGCGCCGCCGGGGCGGCGAGCTTCTCCGCTGCATGCAGCAGAGGAGCGGGGTGCGGCTTGCGCTGCGCGAGCGTATCGCCGCTTACGATGACACCCGCGCGGCGATCGAGACCCAGCTGCTCGAGCAGCGGCTGCGTGAGCCATCCGGGCTTGTTGGTAACGATGCCCCAGGAGATTCCGGCCGACTCGAGACATGTCAGCCCTTCCACAGCGCCGTCGTAGAGCTGCGTCTCGCGCGCCAATTGCCGGCGATAGATGTCGAGAAAACGCACGCGTAAGGCCTCGAACGCAGCTCCGGTGGCCTGCGGAAAGCCGATCTGCACCAGGGCCCTGGCGCCATGCGAGACGAATGGACGCACATGCTCGAGGGGCAGTGAGCCCTCGCCCTCTTCACGGCGCAGCTGGTTGAGTGCACCGACCATGTCGGGCGCCGTGTCCACCAGCGTGCCATCCAGATCAAACAGCACGGCGCGTGCACGCGTCGGCGCAGGTCGTCCCCGATGGACGTGTGATGCCCTCATGCAGCCGGTACTCGAAGCGTCACGTTGGCGGGAGAACAAGCGATTCGGGGTCGCAGGACGTTCGCCTTCGGAGGCAGCGATTTTCCGCGATCAGGTACAGAACCTCCGGGATCGCCGGCTCGGGGCCGGGGTACGGGGCCTCGGCGAAGCCGAGTCGCTTATAGAGCCGCGCCGCTCGCTGGTTGTCCGCCGATACGAATAAAGAACAGCGGTCGACACGCAGCGCGGTTGAACCTAAATCAATCAACGCGGATAGCAGCTGTGAGCCCCAACCGCTCCCTCGCAGCGCCGGCGACACGGCCAGTCGACTCACGTGGCAACGCCCGGCCCGCAGGTAGTACTGGCCAAAGCCGATCAGCGTCCGGTCCGTCGCGTAGACGTACGACGGCACTACTTCTAAGCGGGCGTCGTCCTGAAATGACTGTTCAGTGAACGGGTAGCGAAACTCCGGTCCACCCCAGATCCGACAACTCCGGCAGTCGGGAAACCAGCTCATCATGGCCAGCAGGTCGTCCCTGGTCGCGGTACGCAGGACCACGTGTGGTGAGCTCACCCTAGCGACCGCCTGCATCGTGCCAAAGTATTCTGTCCCGAGTCGAGGGATGCTCAGACATGGTAAATGACCAACCCCTGACCTGCTATACACGTAACTGGCTGATTTCTTGAGGTGCCGCGAAAGCGCGCCTATCGCGACAGGCCGCCGCGGCGCGTGCCGACGGCGAGTGTTTGCTGGACACGGCGAGAGCGAGCTTGCACTTTTTCAGCGCGCGCGATGATCGCGGCGCGATCGCACGCACGCTGGCGCGGCCGCAACCCCGAGCACTACGGCCACGCCTCACCAAATGTGCGTCAGTCGCTTTTCCGCGCTTCTCTTCCCTCGGTAGTGTGGGGCGCATGCCCACGGAAATCGTGCCCGCCGCCGAGTGCATCTTCTATGTAAGGGAGCTCCTGCCGAGGGACCTCTGTTGCACCATCATCGGCCAATATGAGGCTGACCTGCGCAAACATCCCGGCTACACCATCGGCAGCCGGGGCGAGAAGAGATCGCAAGACCCCGTCAAGGTCAGCACCGATCTCGATATCACAACCGAAGGGGCTTGGGCAGCGGTGTATGAGAAGCTGCACCAGGCCGTCAGTCGCGCAGTCGCGAGTGTCGCGGCACAATTTCCGTCACTCCAGGTTTGGCCGCTGCGCTGCACGGGTTACAAGATCCAGCACTACAGGAAGAACGAAGGCCACTTCAAATGGCATTTTGATGCCCTCGGACCCGGCGCGTGGGAGCGGCAGATCGCCATGGTCATCTATCTGAACTCCGTCGAGACCGGCGGAGAGACCTGTTTTCACCGGCAGAACTTGAGCGTAAAGCCTGTGGCCGGTGATGCGGTGTTCTTCCCGACGTTCTGGACCCACATGCACCGTGGAGAGACCCCCAGGTCTGGGGACAAGTACGTCATCTCATCGTTCGTCAGTTTCGCTATTCCCGCGGCTGACGAGACGCTGGCATAGCCCTCGCCCCGGTCCGCCGCCGCGCCGTCGCGGCAGCGCCCTCAGCGGAAGATCGCCAGTGCCCGCACTTCAATGCTCTCGCGCGGCGCTCCATGCAGGTGACGCGCGCCCGTGAACGCACTGTGCGGCGCTACGTAGCCGGGTCCCGGCGGCGCCGAATCGAAATTCTTGAAGAGCCACGCCTCATCGACCGACATGTCCGAGGCAAAGTACCAACGCTGCTCGGGCTCGTGTAGCAGGTAGTAGATCTCGCCCGTCCTGTCCGGATAGCGCAGCTCAGTCGCCCGCAAGGCGTCGGACGCCACGCTCGCTCCATCGCAAAGCGCCAGCGGCGCATCGCGCACCGGGCCGCGGATCGGCCGCCACAGGTTAACCTGCAGGTAACGTGTCAGCCCCTCCTCGGCGTGAGGCCCCAGCTCGCGCCGCAGCCGCGTCAATGCCGAGCGCGGCGTGTAGTCGGTGTGCGCATGGTAAACCGGCCGGCCGATTCCCTGTCCGCCGGTTTGAGCTGACAATGCTGTGCCGCGTCGTACGTTGTGATCGAAGACGATGACCCGATCGGCGCCGAGGGCGGCCTGGATGATCTCCGCGCTCTCGGGATAGTAGCGCTGCTGCACGTGCCGCTCGTCATAAAACCGCCGTACGCGCGTCGGCCATCGTCCGAGTGTTGCGCCGTGCGGATCGAGCCCGAGGGGCTCGCCGCCGCGCACGTCCTGAATCCCCACTCGGTGGCTTGCAAATCGCACCGTCTCAGGCTCGGTCCCCGAAGGCTCCGCGTGCGCATAAGCGAAGGGCTGCTTCACGTCGGGCATGAGAAACTCGATTTCGGCCTGTACCACGTCCGGACAGGCCTGAAGGGCGAGTGCACTGCTCATTGGCGATTCCTCCGTGCGAGGCGCGTTCACCGGACCGAACAACTGCCTCCTACCGGCACGCGCTCGCAGTTGATGGCGCACAGTGTCCGAGCGCGGTGTATCGTCAGCAAATGCAATGTCTGAGGGATGCTTAAGAAAAACTAAACCCAATCAGGGATTAGAGGCCGTCCGCACCCCCGGCGTCGGTGGCCGCGGCCGTTGCGGGCGATGGCGGCGTCAGTTGCCGGAGGAGAAACGCATGCGATCGTCCCTTCCCGCCGTCCAAAGCCTTACAGCCGGCTACGCAGACACGAGCGGTTTTCTCGCACTCAAGGGACTGTTCACGTCTCATGTGACCGGAAACTTCGTGACGCTCGGCTCCGCGCTCGTCTTCGGTAACAGCGGAGCGCTGGCGAAGACGCTCGCCTTGCCCATGTTCTGCCTCGCGGTCCTCGCATCGAGGTTGCTGGCGTTGCGACTGCGGGCGGCCGGCCGCCCCGTGCTGCGCAGCCTCCTGCGACTGCAGGTACTGCTGCTCATCGTGGCCGCAGGGCTCGCTGCCCGGTGGGGCCCGTTTCCCGATCCGGACGCAGGGCCGGCCCTGGTCGTGGGGATGACCCTGGTTGCTGCGATGGCCATGCAGAATGCTGCCTATCGCGCCCACCTGGCACACACTCCGCCGTCGACGATCATGACCGGCACGACCACGCAGATCATGCTCGACCTGGCCGATGTGCTGCATGGGCTGCGGCCCGAGTTGGCCGCGGCCACTCGCGTGCGCTTGCAGCGGTTGACCCTGAGCGTCGGGGTGTTCGCAACCGGCTGCGGCCTCGCCGCCCTGCTCTACGCGAAACTCGAAGACTGGTGCTTCTGCGTATTGCCGGTTCTCGGACTTGGCACGCTGATGATGCGAGGGCAGATCGCCGACGCCGACGCACGCACCTAGCGATGCGCCGGGTTGGAGGGCGCGTGCGCCCGGCGGCGACCGGCCGCCGGAATAGGCACGCGTTCGCGACGCGCATTCATGTGGATTTTATGCCGCCGATTGCATCGGCCTTGGCGATGAGTGCCTCGGCCATACGGATGCTGGCGATGTCGATGAGCCTGCCATCGAGCGACACCGCGCCCTTGCCCTCCCTGGCCGCTTGCGCCATGGCTCCCATGATGCGTCTCGCCTTGGTCACCTCGGCCTCTGAGGGCGTGAAGACCCGATTCGCCAACTCGATCTGTGAGGGGTGGATTGCCCATTTGCCCTCGTAGCCGAGCACCGCCGCACGATTGGCCGCGGCGACGTAGCCGTCGGGATCGCCGAAGTCGCCGAAAGGCCCGTCGATCGGCCGCAGGCCGTAGGCGCGGCAGGCCACCAGCATGCGGGTTTGCGCGGCGTGCCACGGGTCGCTCCAGAAGTACTGTCGGCGGCCTTCCGCGTCCTCGTCCGTCAGCACACCCGAATCCCGGTTCACACCGCCGATAACCGTAGTGCGGGCACGCGTCGAGGCCGCGTAATCGGCGACGCCAAAACTCATGGCCTCGAGCCGCCGCGACGACTGCGCGATGGCCTCCACATTCGCCATGCCGAGGGCGGTTTCGATCAGCACTTCGAAGCCGATACGCTTGGCGCGCTTCTTCGCTGCTTCGATCTGCGTCACCAGCACGTCGACGGCGTAGACGTCCTGCGCGACGCCGACCTTGGGGATCAGAATCATATCGAGCCGCGGACACGCCTCGACGATATCCACGACGTCCCGGTACATGTAGTGCGTGTCGAGGCCGTTGATGCGGACCATCATGGTCTTCGCGCCCCAATCCACTTCATGCAACGCTTGGATGATGTTCCGGCGTGCCTGCTCTTTGTCGTCGGGTGCTACGGCATCTTCGCAATCGAGGAACACGACATCGGCCGCAGACTTGGCTGCTTTGGCAAACATGCCGGGATTCGACCCGGGGACGGCCAGTTCGGAGCGCTGCAGGCGCGGAAACGCCTGCTCGATGGTGGTGAAGCTCATGCAAATGCCCTCGGTGAGACCTCGTCAACCGGTACTGCCAAATCCACTCGCAATGCAGTTGATCGAGAGCAGCAGCGGCGCCTTGTAGGACTCCCTTTCTGCCTCGGTCCGGGCGGTACGGTAGCGACGCAGCAGCTGCACCTGCTGGCGGTTGGCCTGCGCGATGCTCGGCAGCTTGCGCAGCAGTCGGCTGCGCATCTGCGGAAAGCGCTCCGCAATCTCGCGGCCACCGCTGACCTCGAGCAGCATTTGCGCGCTCAAGCGATATTCCGCTTCGAGCAGCCGGAAGATCTCGGCACGCACCGCGCCGTCATCGACCAGTTCGGCATATTCGCGCCCGACTGCCAGATCGACCTGCAGCAGAGTCTTCTCCGCTTCGTCGACGATCAGTCGGAACAGGCGCGAATCGCGGAACATGCGCCGCAGCAGCGCAAGTCCCGGCTCCTTGCGCACCGCGAGGAAAGCGGCGATGCCACTGCCGACGCCGTACCAGCCCGGCATGATGTGGCGATTCTGCGACCAGGCGAATACCCAGGGTATGGCGCGCAGATCGTCGAGTGTCTGCGCACCGAAGCGCCGCGCCGGACGTGAGCCGATGTTGAGCAGCGCCAGTTCCTCGAGCGGGCTCGCTTGCTGCAGATAGCGGATGAGCTCGGGCCGCTGCACCAGTTTGCCATACACGGCCCGGGAGGTTTCGGAGAGTGCCTCCATGGCGTCGTCGAATTCGGCCACCGGAGTCAGGGCCTGCTCGCGCTCGGACTTGATGCTGTGCTCGAGCACGCTGCTTGCCAGCAGCTCTATCTGATAGGCGGCGGTGCCGCGGTTGGCATACTTGAACGAGACGACTTCCCCCTGCTCGGTGATGCGGAATCTTCCATGAATCGAGCCAGCCGGTTGCGCGGCGATCGCCCTTCCCGCAGGCACCCCGCCCCGGCTCACCGAGCCCCCCCGCCCGTGGAAGAACGCGAAGGGCACGTTGAGGTCCCGGCCGAGGCGGGTGAGTTTCAGCTGAGCCTTGTACAGCTCCCAGTTGGAGGCGAGAAAGCCGCCGTCCTTGTTGGAATCGGAATAGCCGATCATGACGTCCTGCACGCCGCCCAGGGCGCGGATGCTGCGCCTCACCATCGGTGTGCTCAACAGCTCGCGCATGATGGCGGGCGCGGCCCGAAGGTCGTCGATGGTCTCGAACAGCGGCACGATCGGCAGTGTGCAGGTCTCCACCGCGAGGGTGTCGGCGAACAAGCCGCCCTCCTTGGCGAGCAGGTAAACGCCCAGCACGTCGGCAGCACTGCGGGTCATACTGAGGACAAACGTGCCGAATGCCTCGCGATCGATCTGTGCGCGCGCCGCCTTGATCAGCGGGAAGACCCCGAGTGTCTCGAGGGCTTCCGCGGCCAGTCCCGAGTGTTGCCGGGCCTGCGGGTGCGGCAGCGACAGCTCCCCGAGCAGCCAGGTCTTCCACGCCGCGGAATCGGTCAGCGGGGGCTCCCCAGCGCCGCGGGTCGTTGCCCGCCACAGCGCCTGCAGCGCCTGCGTCGTGCGGGTGGTGTTTTCCCTGATATCGAGTCGCACGGTACTGAAGCGGAAGGTCTCCACCTCGCGCCGCAGCGGGCGTACCAGCGTTGCGGCGACCTCGGGAGCTTTGCAGGCCGAGAGTGCCGCCTCGATGAGGCGCAGCTCCGCCGCAAGCTCACCCGCGTCGCGGTAACCGCCTTCGCTGCCCGGGGCCGCGATCGCGCGCGCGGCTGTGGCCTCGAGCTTTCGCGAAATACAGACCAGAAACTGACGAAATGGCTCGCCCCGATTGCGCGCCGCAATCGCCGCGCCATTGCCGGACTGCTGCAGCGCCTGAGCGAGCGCCTCCTGCAGAGCGGCCGGGACGCTCACCACGCTTTCCGCGAGAGACAGGCTGTGCGTGAGTTCCATAACCCGTGCGCTGTAGCGCGCGAGGCTCGCGGCGCGGTTCGCCTCGAGTGTCTGCCACGTCACCTCGTTGGTCACCAGCGGGTTACCATCGCGGTCGCCGCCGATCCAGGCGCCAAACTGAAAGAACGGCGCGATCTCGAATCGCTCGCCGGCGTAGCTCTGGCGCAACGCACTGTCGAGTTTCTCGAGCAGCACGGGCACCGCCTCGAACAGAGTCTCGTTGAAGAAATGCAAGCCCCAGGTGACTTCCTGCGCCACCGTGGGCTTTTCCAGTCGCAGCTCGCCCGTAAGCCACAGGAGCTCGATCTCGTTCTTCAGCCGCTGGATCAGGTCGGTGCGCTCGCGGCGCGTCCAGCGGGGCGACTCGAGCTCCATGAGCCCCCGATAGATCCGCCGGTGCCGCTCGAGCACCGTCACCCGCTTCGCCTCGGTCGGATGAGCGGTGATTACCGGTCTTATCTTCAATTCCTTCAGCAGGCCGCGCATCTGCTGCGCGCCAAACTCGCCGTGCGCGGCATCGGCTACGACGCGCGCGAGTGTGCCGCGAACCGCCTGCTGTCCGTGCTGGTTCTCCACCTCACGGCGGCGGCGCATGGCCGCGTTCTGCTCCGCGATGCTCAACAGCTGAAACCACATTCCCTGAGCCTGTAACGTGCGCGCCAGCAGGCTGGGCGTCAGATCCGCTGCGGTTGCCTTGCCCTGTAACAGCGGCACGACCTCGGGATCGTGCCGGTCGGCAACTTCGAGCAGCAGCTCGAACAGCAGTCCCGCAATCTCCGCCTCGTAAGCGTCAGCGCTCATCGTCGTGCGCTCGTGCAGCCACCAGCGGCAGACTGTGCGGACCGGTGCGGCTCAGGCCATGGTCCGCGGCGTGGGGTTCCGGCGCAATACTTCGGCCACGGTGGATCCGAGCTCGCAGGCGCTCGAGGCGACAGTCAACCCGAACGACTTCATGATCTCTGTCTTCTCCGCAGCACTGTCACCACTCGCCGAAATGATTGCACCGGCGTGCCCCATGCGTCGTCCTTTGGGCGCCGTCAGTCCCGCCACGTAGCCGATCACGGGCTTGCTCATGTTCTCCTTGACCCACTTCGAGGCCTCAGCCTCCTGCGGGCCGCCGATCTCGCCGATCATGACCACCGCTTGCGTCTCCGGATCCTCCTCGAACAGCTTGAGGTGATCGAGAAAGGAGCTGCCATTGATCGGATCCCCGCCGATTCCCACGCTGGTTGTCTGGCCGATGCCGAGGGCGTTCATCTGCGCGGCAGCCTCGTAGCCGAGCGTTCCCGAACGCGACACGATGCCAACCGGACCGCGCTTGTAGATATGCCCGGGCATGATTCCCAGCATCGCCTTGCCGGCGCTGATGATGCCGGCGCAATTGGGACCGACCAACATGGTGCGTCGCTCCCTCGGGTAGCGCATGAGATAGCGCTTGACACGCATCATGTCCTGCGCCGGGATGCCATCCGTGATGATGCACACGAGCTTCAGTCCCGCATCCGCCGCTTCCATGAGCGAGTCAGCCGCAAAGGCCGGCGGCACGAAGGCGATGCTGGTCGTGGCAGCGGTCGCGCGCACCGCGTCCTTGACCGTGTTGAAGACCGGGCGGCCGAGATGTGTCTGCCCACCCTTGCCCGGTGTCACGCCACCGACCACGCGCGTGCCGTAGTCGATCATTGCCTTGGCATGAAAGCTAGCCTTGTCGCCGGAGAATCCCTGCACCAGAACCGCTGTCTTCTCGTCGATCAGAATGCTCATCGCATAGGTTCCTGCGTCTGTCGCGGGTGCGGTCAGGCTGAGCGCGCGGCCGCGACGACCTTGCGCGCCGCCTCAGCCAGTGTCTCGGCGCTGATGATCGCCAGGCCACTCTCGCTCACGATCGCGCGCCCTTCCTTTTCATTGGTGCCCGCCAGGCGCACCACGAGCGGCACCTCGATGTGCATCGCGCGCACCGCCTGCAGCACCCCCTGGGCGACCCAGTCACAGCGATTGATCCCGGCGAAGATATTCACCAGGACCGCCTTGACCTTGGCGTCGGACAACACCAGCTTGAAGGCCTTGGCCACGCGCTCGGGCGAGGCCCCTCCACCCACATCGAGAAAGTTCGCCGGTCGGCCGCCGGCATGCTTGATCGTGTCCATGGTGGCCATAGCGAGACCGGCGCCGTTGATGATGCAGCCGATATCGCCGTCCAGACCCACGTAGTTGAGGTTGTCCTGGGACGCCTCGGCTTCGCGCGGATCCTCCTGCGAGAGGTCGCGCATCTCGGCCACGTCGCGGTGACGGAACAGACCGTTATCGTCGAACGACATCTTCGCATCGAGCGCAATGACGCGGTCGTCGTGCGTCACGACCAGGGGATTGATCTCTACCATGGTGGCATCCAGATCGCGGAAAGCCCGGTAGGCTCCCATGATGGCTGCTACGGCGCGGCTCACCTGCTTGAGGTTCAGACCCAGACCAAAGGCGAGCTCGCGAGCCTGAAAGGGCTGCAGTCCCACGGCCGGCTCGACAATGGTCTGCAGAATGGCGTTCGGCGAACTGCCCGCGATCTCCTCGATCTCCATGCCGCCCTGCGCGGAAACGATGACGCGGATGCGTTCCGCCTTGCGGTCCAGCACGATACCCAGATAGAGCTCACGTTCGAATTTTTCGGCAAGCTCGACGTACACCCGCTGCACGACCTTGCCCTCCGGCCCGGTCTGAACCGTCACGAGCTTCTTGCCGAGCAGGGCCTGCGCCGCCTCGTGCACCTCGTGATAGGTGGTGCACAGCCGGATGCCGCCGGCCTTGCCGCGAGCGCCGGAATGAATCTGCGCCTTCACCGCCCAGTGCCAGCCTCCCAGCTCGGAGGCGGCGTAGGAGGCTTGCTCGGGACTGTAGGCAACCGCACCGCGCTGGATCGGCACGCCATAGCCCGACAGCAGCTCCTTGGCCTGGTACTCGTGGACGTCCATGGGATCTCCTTCA
>Ga0187783_10002191_pt1 | contig 14545 bp, 7 predicted proteins | sample 1015_SJ02_MP02_2_FD_132471 | JGI IMG/M metagenome (GOLD analysis project Ga0187783, IMG submission 132471) | Tropical peat soil microbial communities from peatlands in Department of Meta, Colombia - 1015_SJ02_MP02_20_MG | ecosystem: Environmental > Terrestrial > Soil > Wetlands > Peat | place...
GAAATAGCGTGGCGAACACTGCTCAGATCGAACTCTCCGCCGCCGGGGCGGGTGTGGGCCAGCAGCGCGGCGTAGTTGGTGGGTACGGAAAAGAACAGGGTTGGACGATAGCGCTCCATGTCGGCGTAAATCGTGGACGGAGTCGGGCGTGCGGGAGAAAGAATGGTCGTCGCCCCGCAAGCGAGCGGAAAGTATCCGGCATTCCCCAATCCGTAGGCAAAGAACAGGCGGGCCACACTGTAGCAGCGATCCTCCTCATTCATTCCCAGAATGTTCTTGGCATAGAGCTCAGAAGACACCACCATGTCGTGATGGAGGTGAATGCATCCTTTGGAGTTGCCGGTGCTTCCGGAGGAATACAACCAGAAGGCCGCATCATCTTTGCTGGTCGGCTCGGATTCCAGATCGGGCGACGCTCGCTCCATCCGTTCGCCCCAGCGAAGATGAGGACCGCCGGGACCTCCGACCACGACAATCTCTTCGAGATGTCGCAGGCGCTCGCGCGGGATCGCCTGTAAGGCAGGCAATAACCCGTCGCTCGCGATCGCCACCCGGGCGCGGGTGTCGTTGAGGAAAAATTCGTACTCCGGGGGCTTGAGCAGAGTGTTCAGCGGTACCGAGACGGAGCCGATTTTCATGGCGCCGAAAAAGCAATAGAGAAACTCGGGGCAATCGGGCAGCAAGAGCAGAACCCGCTCTTCCCGTCGTACGCCCAGTTGACGCAGCATATTGCCCACCCGGTTGGTGCGCTCGAGCAGCTGCCGATAGCTGACTCGCTCCTCCCCGCATTCGATCGCTGTCTTCCGCTCCCTGCCTTCGAAGACATGGCGATCCACGAAATAGGAAGCGGCATTGAAAGTCTCCGGCAGCACGACTTGGGTGAGCATTGCGTGATCGCGAATTTGATTCGAACGGTGCGGGAGTATAGCACGTTACAGGGCCGCGACCGTTTCTCTCCCGCGGCCCGGTTTCCGCCTCCGTCGCCCATCGCCTGTTACCTTGCTAGATTCTCCTCCGAGCGATCGGTTGCTCGAGAGGGCCGAGAGGCACCGCGAGACGGAAGTGCCCGGGGTGCAAGCCGATCGAGGTCAGCCAAGCTGGAAAAAATCCCAAATCATACCCAATGGGTATGATGACCTAACCCAACATGTATTTGACAGTTCCTTCGTTTCCCACCATGCTCTCGGCCAAGAGGAATCCGTGTGGGTCGGCGCCGGGAGCCTAGGATCCGTGCGGCGCAAAGAACAGGTGGCGCCGGCGATGTTCGACTCGTGGGAGTTGACACTAGACAGGGGGGAGTTATGAGACTGCGTTATTCGCAGAGTGTATTGGCCATCGCGGTGATGGCCTTGTATCTTGCCCCGCATGCTTTCGCACAGGCGACCATTACCTTTGCCCAACTCAATGGCACGGTCAGAGACACCAGCGGTCGCATGATCGCCGGAGCGGCGATCACGGTCCGCGATCTCGGGAGGAACCAGACAGTCAGCACAACCTCGAACGGCTCCGGATTTTACGTCGTGCCCAATCTGCCTCCGGGCAACTATGAATTGACCGTGCAAAACGCCGGCTTCGCCAAGTATGTGCACACCGGCATCCCTTTGACGGTCGGCCAGACGGCGACGGTCGATGTCACCATGCAAGTCGCGGCAACCACAGAAATCGTGAACGTGACCACGGCGGCGCCGGTGATTGAGCCCACCAAAACAGAAATCAGCCAGGTCATTGACACGCAGTCCATCCAGGCACTGCCCACCGCAACCCGTCAGTTTGTGGACTTTGCCCTGCTAACACCCGGAGTTGCGACCGGACGAACCAGTCTGCAGTCAACCTTCACCGAGCCCGACGTCACCCGCATCTCTTTCGGCGGAATGCGCGACCTGAGCAATGGGGTGACGGTGGACGGTGCCGACTATATCGACGAAGGCACCGGCTCGCAGCGGGCGACGCCCTCGCAAGAGGCGGTCGATGAATTCCGCGTGGTCAACAACAGCTTTGGCACCGAGTACGGCCGCGCCCTCGGCGGGATTGTCAATGTAGTGACGAAGAGTGGAACCAACGACTTGCATGGCAACATCTACGGGTACATCAACAACCAAGCGGCAGACTCGAAGGGGCTTTTGACGCGCGCTCCCTACGACCAGTTTCGCCGCAACCAGTTTGGTGCTACCTTGGGCGGCCCTATCATCAAAGACAAGACATTTTTCTTTGCCAACTACGAAGGTCAACGGATGGGCCAATCGCCCACCTACCCGGCCACTCTGACGGACGACTTGAGCACCATCAATGCCGCCAAGGCCGTTCTGGGGCTGCCGCCGGAAAATCTTAACGTCCTGAAAACTCTCAATAATGACAACGGCTTTGTGCGTTTGGACCATCAATTCAATACCAACAACCGCCTGACGATTCACTATGGAATTGTCGATGCGCGCGACTTGAATGTTCTGGTCGGCGACACGCTCGATGGCGGCGGAATCGGTGCGCCGAGCGACGGACACAATACTTTCCTGCGCGATCAGTCACTCGTCGGCACCGTCAACACCGTAATCCGACCGGATCTGGTCAACACCTTTCTGGTGCAGTATGCCCGGCGACATTACAACTTCCCGGCGGTCACCGGACAACCCAATCTCGACATTCCCAACACGCTTTCTTTTGGACACAACTTCGGCACGTTCGATGCGCTCAATGAGAGTCGCCAGCAGCTTTCCGACAGTTTGGCGTACATCAAAGGCAACCATTATTGGAAGTTCGGCACGGACGTAAACTTTATCCAGAACTTCGTTATCTGGCCGGGGTTCACGCCCATGCGGATCATCCTGCCTAGCGTGAATTGTTTGGTGGATTTTGCCAACTATGCCAACCCCAACCCCACGGTCGCCAATCAAGTGCCATCGGTTCTGACAGCCGGGCCATGCCCCACGGCAACCCCACCCTTTTTCCCGCCGCCCGGCACCGTCGGTGGCAATCCGAACGACGCTCTGCTGAATGGAGTGCCGATTGTTTTCTGGGGCGCACCGGTGGGTTCGGGCCCGATTGTTCCGGGCAGCCTTCCGCCGCCCATCCCTACAACCTGGCAGCATGCCTACGTAGATCCCCAGGATTTCTACGTTCACCTCAACCACCAATACTTCGGACTTTTCTTCCAAGATCAATGGCGCCTCACGCCAAAGTTTACCTTCAACTACGGGCTGCGCTGGGACGTGGAAACCGGTCTGTCGCAGATCATCAACCCTGATTACCGCGGCTGGCAGCCCAGAATCGGCTTCGCCTGGTCGCCGGCGAAACACACCGTGGTTCGTTCCGGTTTCGGCATTTTTGATGACCACTACAACATGACCTTCCTGTTTGTCACCTACCCGCAGCGCGAGGTGGTCATTCCCAACGCGGTCGATCCCGGCGTCAGGCAGGGAAACGATACCGCCACATGGGTGCTGAACCAGCTCTATCTGACCGGTGCCTTGTTTGGCCTCAAATATCCCAACGGCGCCCCGGCACCATTTCCCGCGGCCGCCGCCAAGGAGTTAGTGCTGACCGGACAGACTCAGGCCAACTTCAATACCGGACCCCCTGGCTCATTCGTCACCAACAGCGGCGGTGGGATTGATCCCAACAGTCGCATTGCATATTCCGAGCAGGCTAGTCTGCAGGTGGACCAGGAACTGAAGAAAGGGCTGGTGTTGAGCGTCGGCTACCTTTTCCTCAGAGCGCGTAAGCAATTTCGCCCGCTCGACTTGAACGTTTGTCCGTCCGCTGGCGAGGAGAACGCGGCGACCTTTTGTCCGGCCGCTTCCGCGGTCAATCCGGCTTTTGTGAACAACGAGCTTCCCGACGGCAAGGCTGCATTCAGCGGGCCTCTCTACAGCAATGCCGGATTGATGTACTACGTCGACGCGACCGGCAACGCTGCCTACAACGGCGGCACGATTAATCTCACCGACCGGTTTGGCACATACTTCCGCTTCGGTGCGAATTACACCTTGTCGCACACGCAGGACGACGGTACGTTCCTCACCTTCGTCAGCACTCCTGAGGATCTCTATGAACGTAAACTGGAGCGCGCGAATTCGGTGCAGGATGTTCGTAACCGCTTTGTGGGCAACTTCACGGCCGACACTCCCAACCACGGTTGGGCGCGGAACTTTGAGTTCAGTGGCATCGTTACGCTGCAATCTCCGCGGCCCTTCACCCTGTTTGTCGGCAACGACGTCAACGGCGACACCAATCCAGTAACCGATCGTGTAGGATGGTCGCCACGCAATTCCTACCGAGGAGACGATTTCTACAGCGTCGATCTTCGCCTCGCGCGCCTGATCCACCTCAGCGAACGCATGGGTCTCAACCTATCCTTAGACGCGTTTGATGTGTTCAACCGGCAGAACATCAATGAGGTGACTTCCGTCTACGGCGGTGGCACACCCGATTTCTGCGGCGGAGCAACCTTCGACACTGGGCCGATACCGACACACTATAATGACGCTACGTCGCTCGCGATTCAGCAGGGAAAGGTCGCTTGTTTGCCCGTACCGGGAATCGCCACTGCTCCGGCTCCCAATGCGCTGTTTGGGACACCGAGAACCATGTTCAACCCGCGGCAGTTGCAAGCTTCGGCGAAGTTTACGTTCTAAGTCGATGGCGCGCTAGAAATGGAGACTTTCAGGGGGCTTGGCTAGCTCAGCTTGCCGGCCCCTAGGAAAGTGCTCGCCCAGAGCTGGTGAGCCACGGCGACTGCTCGCGTACAGTGAGACCCGTGGTATCCTCTCCATTTTCGGCTGCGTGACTCCCGACGTCCGGTGGGCTACGATCGGGTTGTCCCTGGCGGCCTGCTCCCTGATACCAGGGGTAGCGAGAGGAATCGGCAGCTGCGGGAGAAGAGAATGACAGCGGATTCGCGCCGCACCTCTGTAGCCGGAGAAACGATTCTCACCCCAGCCCGCTATCGGCGGCCGGCACCAGGCAACCACCCTCCCTATCTGTTTCCCGCCTACCAAGCCACCGTGCGCCGTTCGCCTTCGAAGCCCCTGATTGTGTTACCGCACACCCTGTCCGAGGTAACCGGACCTCTCTTCGGAGATGCTCCGCTGTCTGAGAACGATAACGACTTGACCCGGCAGCACGCCGGTGCACCCATCGGCCAACGCATCGTCCTAACCGGGCGGGTGCTCGAGGAAAACGATCGTCCGGTGCGGAACACCCTGATTGAAATCTGGCACGCAAACGCAGCGGGACGCTATGCGCACAAGCGAGACAATCATCCCTCGCCGCTCGATCCTAACTTTACCGGGGCCGGCCGGACCCTGACCGACGTCAATGGGGTTTATCGCTTTATTACCATCAAACCCGGCGCCTATCCATGGGAAAACCATCCGAACGCGTGGCGGCCGGCGCACGTTCATTTCTCCCTGTTCGGTCACGCTTTTGCCACGCGTCTGGTCACGCAGATGTATTTTCCCGGCGACCCATTGTTTCCTTTCGACCCCATTTTCAACTCCATTCCCGACGAGCGGGCGCGACAACGTCTCATCGCACAGTTTGACCTCGACGAAACCAAGCCCGGCTGGGCTCTCGGCTACCGTTTTGACATTGTTTTGCGGGGACGCGAGGAGACGCCTTTTGAGTAAACCGCAGCTCCCCTACACGCCCTCGCAGACCGTGGGACCTTTTTTCCATTTGGGTCTCACCGGATCACGCGCGGTCGGCCGCATCGCCGGCCCCGGCGTAGAAGGCGAGCGTATCGGGCTGACCTGCCGGGTCTTCGATGGCGATGGCGCGCCGGTGAACGACGCGCTGATCGAAATATGGCAGGCCGATGCTCAGGGACAGTACCACCATCCCGACGATCCGCGTAGCCGCTCCGGGAGTCCGGAGTTTCTCGGTTTCGGTCGGCAGGAGACCGACGAGAACGGCAGCTGTTCCTTTGAGACCATCAAACCCGGCCGTGTCCCTGACCCGAGTAACCATCTCCAGGCGCCTCATTTAAACGTCACCGTCTTTGCGCGCGGCTTGCTCAAACACCTCACCACCCGCGTCTACTTCAGCGGAGATCCCGCCAACTCGGATGATCCCATTCTTCGCTTGGTACCCCAAGAACGCCGCGATACTCTGCTGGCGCGTGAGGCCCGCCCTGGTGCCTGGCACTTCAACATTCATCTCTCGGGCGAGCGCGAGACTGTATTCTTTGATGTGTGATATCGCGCGCTGATATCCGGGAGATTCGTTAACTACATTCTTATTCGATGTAGACGGGGAGAGGGGAAACATGTCTGTCCGCTTGATCGAAAGCCTGGCGACCAACAAACCACTGGCTGACCTGTTCTCGGATGAGTCGGTATTGCGAGCCATGCTCGAATTCGAGGCAGCCCTGGCCCGCGCCGAGGCCAGTCTCGGTATCGTGCCGCGGGCGGCGGCTGAGGCCATCGCGGCCGCGACCCGAGCGAAAAACTTCGATGCCGCCACCTTGGCGGGGCAGGTCCTCGAGGCTGGAACTCTGACCATTCCCCTGGTCAAAATGTTGCGCAAGCGAGTACGGCAGCACGCTCCCGCAGCGGCCGATCTTGTCCATTTCGGGGCGACCAGCCAGGATGTGGCAGACACGGCTCTGATTCTGTTGTTGAAGCGGGCGCAACCGATTCTCGAACATGACCTGGAGCGCCTGGAAAAGAAGCTTGTTCCTCTGACCGAAGAACACGCGCACACGGTTATGTTGGGACGAACCCTTCTGCAAGCGGCTCCGCCGGTAACGTTCGGATTGAAATCGGCAGGATGGTTGGCCGCCGTGCGGCGCGGCCGGAAGCGCCTGGAAACGAGCTTTCACGAGGCTCTGATCGTACAATTCGGTGGCGCCAGCGGGACTCTCGCCGCCCTGGGGGAACAGGGTGTTCAAGTCGCCCGGGCCCTGGCCGGCGAACTGGGACTTCGACTTCCCGAAGCTCCCTGGCATAGCCAACGGGATCGGCTTGCCGCCCTGGTTTCTGCCTGCGGCATCCTGACCGGATCGCTGGGAAAGATGGCGCGCGACATCGGCCTGTTGATGCAGACCGAAGTGGCCGAAGTCCGAGAACCGAGTGGAGAAGGCCGCGGGGGTTCCTCGACCATGCCCCACAAGAACAATCCGGTTGGGTGTGTGGTTACACTGGCGGCGGCCAATCGTATGCCTGGCTTGGTGGCGAGCTTTTTGTCGGGCATGGTGCAGGAGCACGAGCGGGCCGCGGGCGGTTGGCAAGCCGAATGGCCGACGCTGGCTGACGTGGTCCAAAGCACAGGTCTGGCGATCGCATCCATGGCGGAAGTGGTCGAAGGACTGAGCGTGGATCGAAGCCGGATGAGGTCCAACATTGAAGCGACGCGCGGAGTGGTGTTTGCGGAGAAGGCGATGACGGTTCTTGCCACTAAGCTCGGCCGGGAAGCGGCGCAGAAGATTCTGGAGCAGGCCGTCCGTGGAAGCATTGCGAAGAAGCGGAGGCTGGCGGACATGCTGGCCGAAATTCCTGAGGTTACTCCTCATTTGGATCGGGAAACACTCCGCAAGCTCGACGCTCCTGAGGATTATTTGGGCGCGACCCAGTCGTTGATTCGCGGCCTGCTGGCGAAACCACCATCGCGGAAGAAAGAGGGTTAGAGACGATGCCTTTTGTCACCATTGATGACATCCGCTTGTTCTATCGCCTCGAAGGCAATGACGGATTGCCAATCCTGGTGTTATCACATTCGATTGGCACGGACCACCAGATGTGGGAACCACAGGTCTCGGATTTGCTGCCGCACTTCAAGATCCTGCGGTTCGATACTCGCGGCCACGGCGCCTCCGACGCTCCCGCGGGGGAATACTCCGTCGAGCGCCTGGGCCGCGACACCTTGACACTGACCGACCATCTGGGAATCCAGCAGTTTGCATTTTGTGGTCTTTCGCTCGGTGGCGCGATCGGCCAGTGGATCGCCCTTCGCGCACCCGAGCGCCTCAGCCACCTGGTTCTTGCCAATAGCTCGCCACAATTTGGACCACCGGCCAACTGGCAAGCGCGCATCGAAGCCGTACGCAGGGGAGGCATGGCGGCCATCACCGACATGGTGATCGGAAGATTCTTTTCTCCCCGATCGCTCGCGCAGAAAAATCCTTACGTGCCAGGCATCCTTTCCGTCCTGCGCGGTACGAATCCGAATGGATATGTGGGCTGTTGCGCCGCTCTCCGGGATGTGGACCACCGGCACGAACTGCCGAACATCAAGCTTCGAACGCTCGTGATCGCGGGCGATCTGGATGTCGCCACGCCATGGTCGGGCCATGGCGAAATCCTTGCCCGAGAGATAGCCGGAGCACGGGCTGTCCATCTCTCCGCCAGCCATCTGTCCAACCTCGAACGCCCAAGATCGTTCAGCACGGCACTGCTCGAATTTCTCCTGCCTCCGCCCGGTGACGGCGATTTCTTGACGGCGGGAATGAAGGTGCGTCGCGCCATGCTGGGCGACGAGCATGTCGACCGCGCCATAGCGGCCACCAACGATTTCAACCGCGAGTTTCAAACTCTGATTACCCGTTTCGCCTGGGGCACAATCTGGACTCGGCCACAGCTGGACGGCAGGACGCGGCGTCTCCTCGTGCTCTCGACCATGGCGGCGCTCGGGCGCTGGGAAGAATTCCGCATGCATTTGCGTGCCGGCCTGGCCCACGAACTGGAAGTTTCTGACCTGAAGGAGGTCTTGCTGCAAGCTGCCATCTACGCCGGCGTTCCCGTTGCTAATACCGCGTTCCAGATTGCGCGCGAGGAATTGGAGCGTCAGCCCGCAGAGACTAAAGCCGGGACATAGCGTCTTCCTCAATCTCCCTAGCTAGTGAGGTGGTTGGACCAGCTCGATCACGACGCGACGGTGGTGGACGTCGGACCGTCGATCGCCAGTTTTCGTGCCGTCCTCGGCCGGCGTTTCCTCGTTTCTGGCAAATGGGACCCGGCAGCGGCATCCGCGCGGTTAGAATGGTTTCGCAAGAACCGTGACTCTGGAGTGCTCATATGATCAACCGCAGCAACATGGTGGGCGACCACGCACTCGGCATGGATGCCTCGATCACGCGGAGGGATTTTCTGGGCACGACTCTGCTCGCCTCCGGCGCCGTCTTGCTGGACTCCGTTTCTCCTGCCCAGCTTCTGGCCGAGAGAGCTCCCGGCGGAGCTTCAGACTGGAACGGATATGGCGGGGTCGGAGAGTACGCGAATTCTAATGGAAATACCTGGGAGGTCCTGACCGCAGGGCACAAGCTCCGCGACGGCCTTTACGAGGAGGCTTCCGGAAACGTGCTAGAAACCGGCGAGACCCATGACTGCGTCGTGGTAGGAGGAGGCATAAGCGGGCTGGCCGCGGCCCTCTTTTTCCTGCGACAGGCGGGCCCGAACGCAACCTGCTTAGTTCTCGATAATCACCCCATTTTCGGGGGTGAGGCCAAGCAAAACGATTTTGAGGTCGATGGGCAGCGCCTGACTGCGCATCAGGGCTCAGCCATCTATTTCGTGCAGTATCCCCGGAGTTTTCTGGCGCAGTTCTACGAATCGATCGGCCTCAAAGAACCGCGTCTCAAGTACCAGACATGGGGAGGATCGGGCCCGGAAATGACCATCGGGCGGACGCCGTACGACTCTGCCGGGATGAGCACAGGACAGTACGGCTTTTGGTTTGGTGCGCAGTTTGGGCCAAAGCCGGGCGTCTGGCAGATTGATCCTGTCGGCCGCAAGTTCGCCGAGGCTCCAGTGTCCGAGGCCATAAGAAAGGAGTTGTTGCGCTGGTTTTCCGGGGAGGCTGCGAAAGCCGCCCCGTTCGCATCACCCAAATATGAAGGAGACGAAGTTTCGCGTTATCTCGATTCGATCACTCTCGAAGAGCATTACATGCGGCAGTACGGACTTTCCCGCGAATTCATCCGCACCTATCTGTCTCCGGACCTCGGTGGCGGATCCGGGTTGGGCGCCGACGCGCTTTCCGCGTACGCGGACTACGCCTTCGAGATGCTGCACCCCTACGGAGGCGAGGCCGAGGCGGTCGAGATGTTTCCCGGAGGAAATACGACCATCGCGAGGCTGATGGTCAAATCGCTAGTTCCTTCTGCAATCTCCGGGGAAGCGACGGTCGAGGGTGTTTCGCGTGGCAAGGTCAACTTTTCGGCCGTAGATAACAAAGATTCTCGGGCCCGCATTCGCTTGGGCGCCACCGCAATTTCCGTTCGCCATGAGAGCTCCCCGGAAAAGTCCGAGTTCGTGTCCATTGTGTATGCCGACGGCGAACGGTTGTTTCGCGTCCGTGCGCGGTCCGCTGTGCTGGCCGGGGGAAGCTGGACGACCAAGCACATCGTCCGGGATTTGCCGGATGCCGAACGCAACGCTTACGCGCAATTCTTTCGCTCCCCCTGCATGATGGCCAACGTCGCGCTCAGGAACTGGCGTTTTCTTGCCAAGCTGGGCATGACCGGATGTCGCTGGTTTGGCGACGGCATTGGCAACTATATGGAACTCCGGCGAATGGCCACGGTGGGCGACGTCCCGAAGACGATCAGTCCGGATTCGCCCGTGGTGCTGACGGTGAAGGTCTTATATTCCTACCCCGGGTTGAGTACGGAGGATCAAGGCGATCGCGGTCGCGGGGAGATGATCACGACCCCTTTTCGCGACTATGAACGGCGGATTCGACAGCAGTTCACGGACATGTTTGCCGCCGCGGGCTTCGCTGCCGATCGCGACATTGCGGGGATTATTCTGAACCGATGGGGGCATGCGTATTTGAGTCCGCAACCCGGGTTCTTTTTTGGTAGAGATGGCAGGCCGGCGCCGCGAGAACTGTTGCGCGCCGCCCCATTCGGCCGCATCGCTTTTGCCAACAGCGACCTAGCCGGCGCCATGGATCATCGCTTCTCGATTCTCGAGGCGCAGCGGGCTGTCGGTCAGCTCATGGCACAAGTAATCACCGACTAACCGGCGGCCATTCACGGCGGCGAGTTTTCGAAGAGATGATTTATTTCCACTACACTAAGGCTACTCTAAGCGTGAGGCCAATCCTTGAAGAGCTTCGTTCGTCTTTCCCGCCGGTCGATTGTCTGCCTGTTCTTCGCCACCATCGCCCTTGCCGCCGAGACCATTCCTCTTGAGCTTTACAACGGACTCAAGTGGCGCCTGATCGGGCCTTTTCGCGGAGGCCGGGCAGTCGCCGTGGCCGGCATTCCCGGCAACTCGACCACATTCTATTTTGGCGCGGTCAATGGCGGCCTGTGGCAAACCACCGACACGGGCGTCGTCTGGAGGCCGATCTTCGACCGCCAGCATGTCGCATCCATCGGTGCCGTGGCCGTCGCCTGGTCCGATCCCAAGATCATCTACGTGGGGACGGGCGAGTCCGACATCCGTTCCGACCTTGCCACGGGCGACGGCGTCTACAAGTCGATCGATGGAGGACAGACCTGGACGAACATCGGTCTCTCTGGTACCCGGCAAATCAGCAAGATCGTGGTCGATCCCAACAATGCGGACGTCGTCTATGTCGCCGCCCTCGGGCATGCTTACGCGGCGAATTCCGAGCGAGGCGTCTTCAAGTCAAGCGATGGCGGCGCCAATTGGACCAAAGTGCTCGACCAAGGCCCGGACATCGGCGCGGCGGATCTCGCCATGGCCACCGACCATCCCCAGACGGTGTTCGCGACCACCTGGCACGCGCGACGTCCGCCTTGGAGCACTTATGCACCGATCGGGGGAGCCGGAAGCGGTCTCTACCGCTCCCTGGATGGCGGCCAGAGCTGGTCGCGGCTGACGGCAGGTTTGCCGGAAAGTGAGTGGAACCGCAGCGCGGTGGCCGTGTCTCCGGACGGACAGCGCGTGTATGCCCTCATCGACGCCAAGGAGCAACCTGGACTCTATCGTTCCGACGATGGCGGCAATCGCTGGACGCTAGCCAATTCCGACCGGCGGCTGACCACACGTGCCTGGTACTTTAGCTCGATCACGGTGGATCCCGAGAATGCGGATGTTCTCTACATGCCGAACGTGGCGTTGTATCGTACCGAGGACCGAGGCAAGACGATCTCGGTTGTGCGGGGCGCACCCGGAGGAGACGACTATCACCAGATCTGGATCGATCCCAAGGATTCGGCGCGCATGATTCTCGGAACCGATCAGGGCACGACGATCAGTGTCGATCGCGGCGCCACTTGGAGCACCTGGTATAACCAGCCGACGGCCCAGCTTTACCATGTGATCACGGACAACAAGTTTCCCTACTCGGTGTACGGCAATCAGCAGGACAGCGGAGCGATTGGCGTGCCGAGCCGTACCGATCACAAGCAGATCACAAACCAGGACAGCTTCTCTGCCAGTGGCAGCGAGAGCGGCTACATCGCGCCCGATGCCAACGATCCCAATATTCTTTATGTCAGTGCGCTGTACGGTGGGGTTTCTCGCTTCGACCTTCGAACCTCGCTCGGCCAGGACATTACGCCATGGCCGCTTCCCACCTTTGGCAAGGAGATCAATCAACGCAAGTATCGCGACCCTTGGACCCCGGTCTTGGTCTTCTCCCCGATCGACAAGAAGTCGTTGTACCTCGGCACGCAGTTTGTGATGAAGACGGTCAACGGCGGTCTGGATTGGGAGGTGATCAGTCCCGACCTTACGGGAGCGACGCCTCGAAAGCCGAATGAGCAGCCCGAAGGTCCTGCAACGGTCGAAAACGCTAAACAGCGCGGCTACGGAGTGGTATTTACCATCGCGCCCTCGCCCCTGAACATAGACCTGATTTGGGCGGGCAGTGACACCGGCCTGATTCACCTGACCCGCGATGGCGGCAAAACTTGGCAGCAAGTAACTCCGAAAGGGCTTTCCGATTGGAGCAAGATTGTGATGATCGAGGCATCTCGCTTCGATCCGGCGGAAGCCTACGCCGCGGTGGACCGGCACCGCCTCGACGATCAAACCCCCTATCTGTATCGAACCCGCGACTACGGCGCCAGCTGGCAAGCGATCACAAATGGCATCGATGCTCCTTATTATTTGCGCGCCGTTCGCGAAGATCCCAGGAAAAGAGGCTTGCTATTTGCCGGAACGGCGCTGGGTTTGTTTGTCTCTTTCGACGACGGCGACCATTGGCAATCCTTGCAATTGAATCTTCCCCCTGCTTCGGTTGAGGACATGGTCATTCACGGCGATGATCTCGTCATCGCCACCCACGGCCGGTCCTTCTGGATTCTGGACGACATCACGCCATTACGCCAAAGTGGCGAAGCGGCGAGGGCGGCCAAGGCCTTCCTCTATGGTCCGGCGACAGCCGTGCGAGTGGACAACGATGCTTTTCTGGCTACGCCGTTGCCGCCGGAGGAGCCGGCCGCAGAGAACCCACCCGATGGCGCTGTCCTCGACTACTACCTGAAAGGGGCCGCCGGTCAGGTTAAGCTCGAAATCTTCGACGCGCAGCATGCCCTGGTACGAGCATTCTCCTCGTCCGACCGAGCGGAATCCTCACACCGTCCGCTACCTGTCGCCGAGCGCTGGCTCAGGCAACCTCCGGTTCTCGAAAAAACCGCGGGAATGCACCGTTTTGTCTGGGATCTGCACTGGGGCCCGCCGAGCACGAGAGCAACGGAAGAAGACGAGGATTCCGAGGTTTCTCTCCCCCAGGGCCCGCGCGCCGCCCCCGGGACGTACGAGGTCCGGCTGACGGCGGACGACACAGTCTTGAGCGAACCGCTGACGGTCGTCATGGACCCGCGCTCGACCGCTACTCGAGAGGAGCTCGAGCACCAGACCGAGTTTGGCCGCCTCATCTTTGCCAGCCTGACTGGCGGGCAAATGGCGCGCGACGAGATCGAAGGCGTTGACAAGCAGCTGTCCGCGCTCGAGAACAAGGTGACGGCCCACGCGGAGCTCGTGCCGATGATTCAGCAATTGCGCAGCGACATCGCCAAAATCCTCGCCGGTGAACCGGGCGCCGACATTAGTGGTCTCCGAGAGGCAACGAGTGGGCTTGAGGCCGCCTTGCGCGTGGTTGAGAGCAGTGACCGGGCCATTCCTTCGCAGGCTAGGACCGTATTTGAAGAGTCAAGTCGGGAAGAGAAATCCCGCCTGGCGCAGTGGGATCGCCTGAAAAATACTCTCCTACCTCAACTCAACCAGCATCTGCAGCAGGCCGGCATGCCTCCCATTCGGGATGGGGAGTGATCGTCGGCCACCAGAAATCGATCGATCGGAATCGACGATGCCCGGGCGTGGCCGGCAGGTCTCGGTTGCGGCAGCCTCCGGGGTTGCCGCTCATTTCACAAACTGCAGTCCATGGGGAACGGCGAAGGGAAACACGTAGGCATAGAGCACGACGATCAGGCCGACGATGGCGCCGAGAGCGACCGAGTGCCATGCGACAAAACGAAAGATGATTCCTTCATTGCCCACCTGCTCGGTCGCGGCCGTGGCAATGGTAATCGATTGAGCGTCCACCATCTTGCCCATTACTCCGCCCGCGCTGTTGGCGGCGCACATGAGCACCGGGTCCACGCCCAGTTGCTGCGATGTAATCCGCTGCAGGCTTC